>Ga0206679_10004042_pt1 | contig 11078 bp, 9 predicted proteins | sample M110012015metaG_FD_155464 | JGI IMG/M metagenome (GOLD analysis project Ga0206679, IMG submission 155464) | Ammonia-oxidizing marine archaeal communities from Monterey Bay, California, United States - M1 100m 12015 | ecosystem: Environmental > Aquatic > Marine > Intertidal zone | place: USA... | reverse complement strand
GGCCACTACTGGCGCATCTTTGGCGCAGGCCTAACCGTAGAACATAGTGCTCCGGCAGCTGACCCCAATCATGTACACACGCTTTGGCGCGACGAGCATGATCACTTAGGCCGGTAACCAGGCAGGGTGTTCGCTGTTGAACACTCCATCACCGGTTGACCACGAAGCGCACGATGCGACAAGCACGGCCCTTACTCTTGGGGTTTTTCTCTGACGCGATCCGGATCTCGAGTTGGTGTGCTTCTCCGTCTAGGTCCGTGCCCAAGAGGTACACCCAGGGAAGGTGCAGTCCGGCGCTCCACCGGGTGAAGAGGTCGGTGGATTCCCAAGGCCCCTGATCGATCCGGTGTTCCAGTACCCCCGCATCGGGACCGGCCGCGACCCAAAGACCCACTGCGCGTCCCTTGAAGTCCAAGGCTAACCGGGCCCCCGCTTCGGTTCCCACCAACATGGGCACGTTGACAAACCCGGCGCGCACGCCGCCTCCGGCCCCATCAGCTCGGGGATCACATGAGCTCGCCTGATCAAAGCCCTTCAGGACCCGTGCCTGGTCTAAAGCAACGATCATCGCGCGATCGTAGCTTTGATCGTCCATGGGTTTGGGCAGGACATGAGCTGTAATCTTGGACTCAGAATTCAAGGGTTCATCCCAAGCCTCCGATAGGAGCCGCCGAATGCTGGCCGCATACAAGCGATGCCCGAACGGTGCTGGGTGCAAGTTCTTGAAATCATCGCTCCAGGTGAACTGCCCCCCATCAATGCGTTCCGTGACCTCTAGAGCCAGATGAATCGTCGAGACACCATAGTGATCCGCAACCAGCTCGTGTCGTTGGACGACCTCTGGCACTTGGCCCGCGCGATAAGTCCTCATCTTGCCCGGGTCCACAAAATGCATCACGATGCAATCCATTGCCGGATTGTTCAGCACGGCCTGGCGCAAGACACCCTCCATGCCACGGATCATCTCTTGGGGAGAGCGCCCATTCGTCGAGTCATTGACCCCTGCCTCCTGGAAAAGGAGGTCGACCCTGCCCAGGTCAAGGACCTCGCTCTCTAAGCGAAAGGCACCGGGGGTACTACCCATGGAAGGAACGCCCGCGTCGATGAACTCAAAGTCCGTCTTGGGGAATCGCGATCGCAAGTACTGACAGACTTCTGCCTGCCAGGCTCCCTTAGATGTGATCGAGCCACCCAGAAACGCCACGCGCCCTTTGAGTTCTTGCTCAAAGCGGATGCGGCAGTTGGCCAGCCCCCCGCGCAGGGCCCCATACCCCGTCGGTGTTGGCGTACCACTGGAGTGACGCTCGATAAAGTCAGCCGCCCGCAAGGGATCCGGATGGGTGAAGTGATGGCCGTTGGATGCTTGTGTGCCTTCAGCCACACTCAAGATGCAGATGTCCCCTCCCAACTGCCGAAAGCGAGTAGCCAGCACGTCCGTGTTTTCAGCAGGCGGAACCACCACATCGTTGCGGCTAACAACCGTCATCAACGGGATGTGGGCCCCTGCAATCGGCGCCATCAGATCGATCGGGTTGTGCGTGTATTCCAAAGCCTGGGCATGAGTCATACCAAACTCCTTCAACAACCCCTGCCAGGTGGCTGGGTGGCCGAGGCCCCGGCCATCGCCCAAGGGCCAACTGCGAATGTCACACACCGGCGTGTCCGCATAGATACAAGAGACGCGCTCGGGATGAAGCGCCGCCCAGCGGTAGACAAAGAGTCCTCCACGACTGACGCCCTCCAGCGCAGGACGCGGGGCAAGTTCATGTTCCGCAATCAACGCCTCATAAAACCGGTCCCAAAGCCCCATGGCCCGGTCGCTCCCCAACATGCCACCCGTATCGAGATAAGCAATGTGATGGCCGCGCTCCACAAGCAGCTGGTCCACCCCAGTGTGATACCCCGGAAAACGCGCGCGCCAAACCCAAGGTCGCGAGGGCGCAGGATGCGCCGGCACCACCAAATGAGCCCCATGCCCTTCGAAGGTAAAACGCAACTGCCTATGCCCGTGCCACTCACCTTCACTCTGAACCTCTAACACCCCTTGACCAAACGCAAAGGGCACCAACAACAGGGCGCAAAAGACCTGAATGCGGAGGTGCTGCACTAGGAAAGAAACGCCCACTTTCGCGATCATAGGGTGATGACCTTATCGGCCCGGTCCATCTCGCGAACAATCGTGTCCATGTCCGAAAGGCGCCCCACGGCCAGGTCCACGCCGAGGGCATCGACGCAAGTTCCACAGGGGAGGAGTTCGACGCCCCGTTCCTCCAGCGCGCTCAGTTCCCCGATTATGGCACTGGAACGGTCCAGCAAGCGCGTGCCGGTGTTGTAGAACAGAATCGCGTCGAGATCCTCGATCGCGATGCTCTTGCGCAAGAAGGTGGCGAGGATTTTTTGGCCCAGGGGGCGATCCCCGTGGCCCATCTGGTCTTGGTTGATCAGGATGATAGTTTTCATGGGTGCTGTTGGGCGATGTTGGCCGTGTGTCCTCAAGATCATATCCCGACAACTGCCCGCCAAGTCGCTACTGTCTTTCCATGCGCATCGACGCCCATCAACACTTTTGGTCCTACGACCCGGTCAGCTACGATTGGATTGGTCCGGGGATGGAGGTATTGGCCCGGGATTTCCTGCCAGCACACCTCCTGCCTGAGCTGGAATCACAAGCCATGGAGGGTGCAATCTGCGTGCAGGCCCGCCACGACGAAGACGAAACCCGCTGGCTACTGGAATTGGCAGGGGCCACGCCCCAGTTGCTGGGGGTGGTGGGGTGGACAGACCTTTGCGCGGAGAACATCGACGAGCACTTGGGCCAGTTGATGCAAAACCCCCTGCTGCTTGGGCTGCGCCATGTTCTGCAAGATGAATCAGACGATCGATTCATGTTGCGGCCGGACTTTTTGAACGGCATCGCATGCCTTGCAAAACATGGACGGGTGTATGACCTGCTCTTGCATCCGCGCCATTTGGCCCCGGCTGTTGAGTTGGTGGACTTAGCCCCAGATCAAGCATTCGTGCTGGACCATCTAGGGAAGCCCCGCATCAAGGACGGTGTCCTCGAGCCCTGGGGCAAGGACCTAGAGCAACTGGCCCAGCGGCCCAACGTAGCCTGCAAACTCTCGGGGCTTGTGACCGAAGCGGACTGGGCAAACTGGACTGCGGCGGACCTTGTGCCCTACCTTGATCGAGCTCTCGAAGCCTTCGGCCATGAGCGGCTGCTGTTCGGATCAGACTGGCCGGTTTGTACTCTTGCTGGCACCTATCAGCAGATTCACCAGGTCTTAAGTGATTGGGCCAGCGCCCTCACCCCCGGCGAACAAGCTGCTCTCTTTGGTACGAATGCTGAACGGATCTACCTAAACCCATGCTAACCCTCACCTGCACCCTCTTGCTTGCCGTTGGAGCAATCCAAACGCCCGCCCCGCCCGCCCCGCGCACCCCTCGTGCACTGATGGTCTTCATCGACGGCTTTGTACCGGATGCAATCGCCACGTCTAATACCCCAACTCTGGATCGTTTGATACGGAATGGGGCCTGGAGTATGCGCGCAAGGGCCGAGAGCACCACCATCAGTGGATCCGGCTGGAGCACCTTTCACACGGGGGTGCACTGGGACAAACACGGCATCCCGGACAACAACTTCTCCACCCCGAACACCACCCAATACCCATCGATCCTCTTGCGGCTGAGGGAAAAACTCCCGAAAGCAGTCACCGTATCCGCCCAGTCTTGGAAACCCATCCAAGAGTTCCTAGTCGCCCCGGCACAGCCCACCCACAGTGGTTACTACGACTACTATCAGTTCCACCTGGACTATTTTGATGACCGTAGTTGCGATGAACTGTGTGTGAACTTCCTAAGGCCTCTCTTGGATCGCGAGCCCATCGATCTTGCGGTGGTCATGTTCGGAGAGCTTGATGGGGTGGGACACATGGATGGCAACCGCCACTATCACGCGGGAGATTCGGAGTATCAGCGCATGCTAGGCATGGTGGATGAACGCCTCGGGCGCCTCATCGCCAGCATTGAAAATCGACCGACTTATGACCAAGAGGATTGGTTGATCGCGATCACCGCCGATCACTCGGGGTCCCAAAGAGGCGGCCACGGCCTCAATATCCCCGAACACCGTGAAATGCCCATGATCCTCAGCGGTGGAAAGATTGTCCCCGGCGAGATTTGGCCCCCACCGAGCGCAGCGGACCTAGTGCCCACGGTGCTTGAACATCTCGGTGTAACCCCTGATCCCTCCTGGGGCCTCGACGGCCGCGCCTTGGCAAAAACAGTAACCCACAAACCTGGCGCGGCGATTGGTGTCAATCTGATTTTCAACGGTGGTGGCGAATGGGACCGGCCCTTCCATGGGTTTAAAGGTCAGCCCGATGCTTCTATCGCGGGCTGGGAAGATCCCGGCTGGATGTCCTTGATCGCCTATGGAGCCGATGAGTTCTTGGAGGCCCCCAAGAACACCGAGGCCCCGGTAGGTCGCGGCTTCTTCGCCGCCAACGACACCAAGAATGGAGCTCGCATGGAGCAGACCATCGACTTAACCCCGATCAAGGACGCCTTCATCCAGGGCTGCAACTTCAAGCTCTCCGCATTACTGGGAAACCGCGGACCTGAAGGGGGTGCCCTACGGGTGTCCGTGTCCTTCCTCGATGCAAAGGGCGAACTCCTCGAACGCGCCGAGCTTCCCCCTCTCACCGCCGATCAACGCATGGGGGCGGCGACCATGCGTCCTGCCCAGACACTCGGCCTGGTTCCGCCGGACGCAATCAGCGCCAAGGTCACTGTGGAAACCCCCCGTCGCGGCGGATCCCACGGTGGCTTCGCAGATAACCTGGTGTTGGTCCTTCAGGACTGACGGCCCGGCCCCTAGGCGCCGTTGCCCTTGAACATCTCGCGCAGGCTTCCAAGGCTGCCGAGGGCAGCGCTGGATTCGAAAGGTAGGAAGACTGTCTTGTCGCCGCCGCTGCCCACGCCAATCTCAGAGAGGGTGCCCAGGTACTTCATGGCGATCAGGTAATCCGCTGGATTCATTTGCTCCCGTTCAAGGGCAGCTGCCACCACCGCGATGGACTCTGCTTCGCCCTGGGCCCTGAGAATGCGGCTCTGACTGTCACCCTCGGCCTCGGCGATCAGGGAACCTCTCTCACCCTCGGCGCGCAGAATCTTGGATTGCTTGATGCCCTCGGCCTCCAGAATGGTCGCCCGCCGTTCCCGCTCGGCGCGCATCTGCATCTCCATGGCTTCGCGCACGGTAACTGGCGGATCGATGTCTTGGATCTCAACCCGATTGACCTTCACGCCCCACTTATCCGTGGCATCATCGAGCACCGTACGCATCTTGCCATTGATCTCATCACGCGAGCTCAACGTCGCGTCAAGAGCCAACTCGCCGATGATATTCCGCAAGGTGGTCTGAGCCAATTTCTCAATGGCGTTGGGCAGGTTCTTGACCTCATAGACTGCGCGGCGAGGATCGGTAATCTGATAATAGAGCAGACCATTGATCTCAATCACCACGTTGTCCGCGGTGATCACCGATTGCTTGGGAAAATCAAACACCTGCTCGCGCAAGTCGACGGTATTGGAATTTTGTTCGCGCACGATGTCCACGCCCTTCAGGTTTGTGACCCTCGTACGCCAAAGAATCGGGCGGGGCTTGTCGACCAGGGGGAAAATCAAGTTCAATCCCGGTGCAAGAATGCGCCGGAACTTGCCCAGGCGCTCGATGACCATGACCTCGGCTTGGGTGACGACCTTGAGACCAATGGCCGCGCCAATGAGGACGACGGCGACGAAAGCGGATACGACATAGAGCATGGGTTTTTCCTTGTTACTAGGTTATGGGGGTCATTCGATCGCACGAAAATATCGATCTCTCAACGAAAGGGCAGGGGTTAATTCTGAGCTTGCACGCGCACCGAATTGCCATCGACCCTGACAATGGTCACGCTGACCCCAACTTGGATTTCAGAGTCTGCGGCGGCGCGCCATTCTTCCCCGCGAATCTTGACACGCCCGGAACTGCTGGGAGTAATAGGCTCGGTGACCATGGCGGACATGCCTACCAAGGCATCCACATTGGAAGGGATTCCCCCTTTCTTGGCATGGCGGACGATGGTCGGACGCAAGATGAATAGCCCAACCATGGTGCCGAATATGAATCCCCACAGTTGACCGTTCATGCCCACGTCAAAGGCAGCAAGGGTTGCAGAGAGCAGGGTGCCTGGGACAAAGACCCCCAACAAGAACCCCATGGTCAAGAACTCGGCCACGACCAGGAGCGCACTGGCCACAAGCCAAAACTCCCAGCACATGAGAGTTTCCGGCTGAATGAACTCAAAGAGCTGCTCGAAGAAACCCTTGGATTCTGTGATTAGAAGGATGCTGGCCATGGTGGCGGTTGGGTGTTGAGGGTCCGGTGTCGTTTGCTTGGGCGAGGGCGCATCATAGACAGCCCCGGGGGCATCCGCCGGGCAGCCCGCCCGTTTCAACGGCCCGAAGCCCCTTATAAGCGGTTACTACGCCAATGGCTCGCCTTTATTGCAGGGCTTGATGGGAGAATTGCCACCACGCCCCCTCCTCGCCCAGGAGCGTAAAAGGTCCCGCCAGAGCACCCTATCTGTTAGGATGATGAACGACCTCACCAACGCCTCTTCGATGCCAACCCCCACCCAATTGTCTATACCGCTGGCGTCTTGCGCGATTCAAGTGCGCACGGTCGACCAGGTGGCCGTAGCTCGACGAGGGCTTGAAGCTCAACAACTAATCGAATTGCCCGATGGCCGCACCGTTCGGTTGACCACCCCGGTTCCCCCTGGACACCGCTTTGCCCTAGTTCCCCTGCCCGAGGGCACAACCGTTCTGCAGTACGGATCCCCCATCGGGACGAGCACAGGCATTGCTGAAGGGGAAAGTTTGACGCAGAAGAACCTGAACCACCAGGTTCCCCTCGTGCGCAACATCCCGAACGATCTGCACAATCCGGCACCCATTCCCCTTTCCCCCGAGGAAGCAGGCACGTTCCAAGGATTCCGGCGCCCCAACGGATCTGTGGGTCTACGGAACTTTGTCCTCGTTGTCCCCACCAGCATGTGCGCCAGCCATGAGGCCCGAGAGATTGCAACGCGTGCGGAGTACACCCTCCTGGACAAGGAGCTCCATCCGGGCGTCGACGGCGTTATCGCCCTGCCCCATGGCCGTGGCTGCGGCAACAACGACGGGGATCCCATCGAATATCTGTTGCGCGTCCTTCGCAACTACGCTGCCCACCCCAACGTGGGCGCGGTCCTTTTTATCGGTCTTGGCTGCGAGAAAACCGGCTTGGACATGTTCAAGGCCTACCTCAAGGACCACGGAGGTCTCGGCTGGAACAAGCCAAGCGCCAGTATTTCGATCCAACAATTGGGCGGGACGCTACCGGCGATTGACCAAGGCCTGAAGGAAGTAGGCTCGCTCTTGGACTCCATCAAGGACGCTGCGCGCGAAACGATTCCCCTGAGTGAACTTACCCTGGGGGTCAAATGCGGTGGCTCCGATGGTTTCAGCGGCCTATCCGCCAACCCAGCCCTAGGGCAAACGGTGGACCTCTTGATCCGCGCCGGAGGCACCGCCTTGATCACCGAGGTGCCCGAGTTCTGCGGCGCCGAACACCTATTTGCCGCCCGCGCCAAAGACGCAACCGTAGCGGCAGAAATCCACGATGCAGTGGACTGGTATCGCACGCACGCGGCCAGCGTTGGAGCAAAACTTGATCAAAACCCAAGCCCGGGAAACATCGCCGGTGGCCTACTGAACATCACGATCAAGGCCCTCGGTGCCATGGCCAAGGGCGGCAGTACGCGCGTGGAAGGTGTCACCGATTACGCGTCGCCCCCAGAGGGTAAGGGACTTTGGCTGATGCAGGGTCCGGGCTATGACCAGGAAAGCACACCGGGTCTGATTGCTGCCGGCGCCCAAGCGGTCATATTCACAACCGGCCGCGGCACGACAATTGGCAACGCGATTGCACCAGTTCTCAAGCTGGCCTCCAACACGCCCCTTTTCGAGCGCATGGGCGGAGACATCGACCTCTCAGCCGGCGGGATCATCGACGGCACCGAAACCGCCGAAGATGTGGGCAAAAGAGTTCTCGAGCATCTGCGCCGCACCGCATCCGGCGAAGTGTTGGCTTGCGCCGAAGTGAACGGGCATCGCGAGTTTGGGTTCTGGGGCGGCGCAGCCATCAGCCTCTAGTAACCAACAAAACCATGAGCAACACGACCCGCGCCTGCGCCCTGGTGGCTCCCCATTCGTTCAAGCTAATCGAAATTCCGGTGCCCCCCATGGGCCCCGATGACGTGCGTGTGGCCCCCCAAGCGGTGGGTGTTTGCGGCACGGATTTTCACATCGCTGACGGTGCGGGAAACTACAACCTAACCCCCAACGGCCAGGCGATTTCCCTGGAAGCAGAGCCCCAGATCCTTGGGCACGAAATCGTCGGCAAGGTCCTGGAGCGGGGATCATCCGTTCAGGACATCGAGGTTGGGCAAACCGTGGTGCTGGACCAGGGGCTCTCGTGCCTTAGCCACCAGCGCAAGAACGTCTGTGAATACTGCGCCACCGGTGCCAGCCACCAGTGCGAAACCTACACGGAATACGGCATCACCGGTTTGGCAGGGGGGTTCTCCGAAGAGCTGATCGTTCCTGCAATCAATGTCCTGGCCACAAGCGGGCAAAAGGGACCGGCGGAGTGCGCCATGACGGAGCCCTTGGCCTGCATGCTGCACACCACTGGGATGCTGGACGAAACACACCAGCGCTACACCCTCGAAAGCGCTGACCCAACCAGCCGCGTTCACACGATCTTGATCATGGGTGCGGGGCCCGCGGGCTTGCTCATGACCCAAGTCCTACGGGGAGCAGTCGGATTCCAGGGCACCTTGTTGGTCAGTGAACCCAACCCACACAAGCGCAAGCTCGTCGCTTCCTTCGGCGCAGAGACCTGGGACCCAAGTCAGCCCGGTATCGAAGAGTGGGTGCAGGAAAAATCGGGCGGACGCATGCTCGAGTGGGCGTTCGAGGCATCGGGTGTGGGTCAAGCCATCGCCAGCATGCCTCGGCTTCTGCGCAAGCAGGCCACGGTGATCAAGTACGGCATCGGGCACCACGGCCAGGGCCTCGAACTGCTCAACGATTTCCACTGGAAAGAGCCGACCTTCCTGATGCCCGTCGGTGCCTCCAGTCCCTTTGACGAAGACGGGCGAGCAACCTACTACCGTCAGGCTCTGCAGTGGATCGAATCGGGCAAGGTCCAAGTCGAACCCTTGATCAGTCACCGCTACTCGGGCCTTGAAGAGGTGCCTAAGGCCCTTGGGGATGACCACAAGAGCCCCGAATACATCAAAGGCATCGTCGAGTTTCAGCTATAGACCATGCAAGTCTCCCTTTTTGTCACCTGCTTGGTCGATCAGCTGCGGCCGGAGGTGGGTCAAGCAACCCTGGCCCTACTCGAACACGCCGGCTGCACCGTCAACTTCAACCCAAGCCAAACCTGTTGCGGCCAGCCGGCTTGCAATGCGGGCTATGAGGGTGAAGCGCAGCAAGTCGCGCGGCACACCATGGATGTGTTGGCCGGAGATGATCCGATCGTTGTGCCGTCCGGTTCCTGTGCGGCGCAGTTGAAGCACTACGCTGACCTGTTTGATGCGGAGGACCCCGATCACGCTCGCGCTGTGGCATTAGCGCCCCGAGTGCACGAACTCTCCGCGTTCCTGGTGGAGCAGATGAACTACGATGCGAGTGGCGCAAGCTTTGAGGGCACGCTTACCTGGCATGATGCCTGCCATACCCTGCGCGAGCTTGGGGTCAAAGACCAGCCACGCCACTTACTGCGGCAAGTCGCCGGAGCGCAACTGGTGGAGGCTCCCGAGTGCGAGACGTGCTGCGGTTTCGGAGGCACCTTTGCGATCAAGATGTCCGAGATTTCAGTAGCCATGAGCGACCGCAAACTGGATGAGATCATCGCGCTCGGAGTCGACGGCATTGTATCCACCGACATCTCGTGCCTGATGCAGTTGGGCGGCCGACTAATCAGCCGTGGTTCTCACATTCGTGCATTGCACCTAGCCGAGATCCTGGCCCCATGAGCAAGAAGGACCCGGCCATCGCGGAACTCACGGCCAACGAGTTTGGGCCCGCTTCGCGAAGAGCCCTTCAAGACGCGCCCCTGCGCCGTGCCCTGGCCAAAGCCACCAATACCTTCAAGGGGCGTCGCGAGGCAGCCCTCGACGAAATGCCCGATTGGGAGGCCTTGCGCACCCACGGTCGCGCGATCAAGGACGAAACTCTCAGCCGCCTTCCCCATCACTTGACACGCTTTATAGAACAAGCCACCGCCAAGGGAACCCAGGTCCACTTCGCTCAAGACCGCGCAGAAGCCTGCGCTTGGATCGGGGACTTGGCTGAGCGGCTCGAAGCCAAGACCGTGGTCAAGAGCAAGAGCATGATGACCGAGGAGATCGGCTTGAACCATGCTCTCGAAGCTCGTGGCCTGTATCCGGTGGAAACAGATCTGGGAGAGTGGATCATTCAACTAGCGGGCGAAACCCCTTCGCACATCATCGTGCCCGCGATCCACAAGTCCCGAGAGAGTGTGGCCAAGTTGTTCGAAGAGCGCCTTGGGGCGGAGCCCGACCTTGATGCGGTGCGCTTGACCCAATTGGCCCGCGAGATTCTGCGCACGAGCTTCTTGGAAGCAGAGCTTGGAATTAGCGGCGTCAACTTTGCAATCGCTGAGACCGGTTCGTTCTTGGTGCTGGAAAACGAAGGCAATGCGCGCCTAACCACCAGTTTGCCCCGGGTCCACGTGGCAATCATGGGCATCGAGAAACTCCTGCCGCGCTGGTCCGACCTAGAAACATTCCTGCGCCTGCTTCCACGCTCCGGCACGGGGCAACACTTGACCAGCTACCAATCAATATTCACGGGACCCAAACGCAACCCAGGTGACGAAGGCCCCGATGAGGTGCACGTCCTGATCCTGGACAACGGCCGCACGGACATTCTTGCGGACGAGGTGACCCGCGAGA
>Ga0206679_10004038_pt1 | contig 11080 bp, 8 predicted proteins | sample M110012015metaG_FD_155464 | JGI IMG/M metagenome (GOLD analysis project Ga0206679, IMG submission 155464) | Ammonia-oxidizing marine archaeal communities from Monterey Bay, California, United States - M1 100m 12015 | ecosystem: Environmental > Aquatic > Marine > Intertidal zone | place: USA... | reverse complement strand
ATTCATAATCTCCAGCAGATTTTCTTTCTTTTTTACCAACTAATTTACCTTTTCGTAAGCCTGGTGTTGCAAGTGGATCAACTTTGTTATCGGGTATTCCAGCGAATGAAATTGAAAAAGGGTTTCTAACTCCTTGATAAACAACATTCATTTTATCAGCAGAAACAGTAGCTGAATTTGGTTTAGGAACAACTGCATAGGTACTATTTACTGGAATTGTAATAATAGAATCACCTTCTTTAAATTGAAATTCGCCTACTATTTCACGCTCTCCGACTGGACCAGCAGGAAACTCAAGAATTGTTTGACCAGTTAACATAGAAGTTTCATCTAACTCAGCACCATTTATAAGTACTTTGTCAGCTTTTAGTGTTTTATCATTTTTTCCTAATATTATTCTACCTGTAAAATTATCACCAGCGAAGAATGCAGTTTTATCTGGAATAACAATTGCATCAAAATTGGTTAATGATGCCTCTATTTTTAATTTACCTTGAAGCATGGCTGAAAGTAGTTCAGATTCTATAGTTTTTAAATCTGCTTGTAACATTGTAAATTTAGTTAATGAGGCAACAAGTGGATATCCCATGTAATGATATTCAATCCAATCTCTTACTACTCCGTCTCTATCTGTAACTTGATTAGTAGAGAACTTTTTAATAACATCATCTGAAATATCTTGAAGAGATAGATTAGATTTCAATATTTCAGAAACTCCATCACGAAAAACTTTCATTTGAGATAAAAACTCATCTCCTTGTGGAGTTAATCCATCTCCAATAAAGAACATTTCGTCTATCGCATCTGGCTTATCCATAACTTCATAGTCTCTTTCATCTTCTAGCTGTGAGTAATCTAAAGCAGTAGTTTTAATAGACTCAAGATGATTATATAAGTTATCGGCAAGATTCGAAATTGAATCTGCTTTATTTTTTAGTGCTAAATATTTACCCGGTTGTTCATTAGCTTTTTCATCTAATCCTTGTTTGAATTTTTTATTTCTTTCAGTTGCATTCATATTAGATTCAACAACTTGTTCATTCATCAAACCAAATGCTGTTAAAACTTCTTTTGACATATTAAGAGCAAGCATCGCAATGAATACTAGATACATCAAATTAATCATTTTTTGTCTTGGGGTTTCCTTTCCGCTAGCCATATTGGTGTTTTTTAATTATTTATAATAAATAAAACTATTTTTTGTTGTTCATAGCACCTAATACACCGCCATAAACATTGTTTAAGGACTCTAAGTTAGCTGCTAAAGATGCCATTTGCTTTTGAAGTTTTTCTGCGTTGTCCGCAAATTCCTTATTAACTTTTGCTAAACTGTCAGCACTACTTGCACCAGACTTCGCAGAAGCTTCCATATCCTTAATACTATTACTTAAACTGCCTACTAACGAAGCGTCAATTTTAGCCTCTTTTAAAATACCATCTAATTTTTTTGATAATAATCCTTGTGGAGATTCTTTTGAACTTGCAGAAGTTGATCCTCCTTCTAATTCAGGGTAAACTAAAGCCCAATTAGGGTCTTCCTCAGGTGTATCAAATGCAGAAAGAGCAAATATTAATGCTTCAGTAATTAGACCTATCGAAAGTAAAGTGTTTCCACTTAACGGGCCCAAATCTTTGTGAATAATTTTCATAAGTGCACCAATAATTACAATTGCTGCTCCAAGGCCATAAGCCATATTCATTGTTTTTTTACTTAATTTAAGTGCCATAGTATTAAATGTTTATTAAAATTTATAGTTAATTATCTTTTTATTCTTGAACTGTTTGTTTGTGCATTTGCAGTTAAATCAGTACCTAAATAATCATGTACTGTTCTAAAACCTATAAAACTTCTGGGAATATCTTCATATTCATAATCTCTGGTACTGACTTGTAAATAATACTTTACGTCTTTCCAAGATCCACCACGAGTAATTTTTTTCTTATTAAATCGCTTGTTAACATTAGGATTCATTGTGGATGAAAAATCATAGGCTTCTGATTCATATGATGAATCTACCCATTCAGCAACATTTCCTGACATATTAAATAGACCATAATCATTGGCATCATACGCATCACCTTCAACTGTGTACAAAGCTTGATCAACAGCATAATCACCTCTCATTGGTTTAAAGTTCGCCATAAAACATCCTCTATCATTTTTAGTATAAGGGCCACCCCAAGGATATGAAGCTCCTTGTAAACCACCTCTGGCTGCATACTCCCATTCAGCTTCAGTAGGCAATCTGAACTCTGGAACTAAGTCCTTATTTTTTGTTTTTTGAAAAGCATTTTTATGCATTGTTCTCCATTCACAAAAAGCATTAGCTTGTTTCCATGTAATTCCTACTACAGGGTAATCATTGTAGGCATCATGCCAAAAATAATCATTATGCATTGGTTCATTATAAGAATACTTAAAGTCCGTAATCCATACAGTAGTATCAGGATAAACTTCAATAACTTCATCAGTTATAAAGTTAGATCGTTTGAAGCCGTCAAATAATAACTCGAGTTCTTCATCAGTTGGATTTAAAATTGGCGGATTATCATTAGCAAGTTGATTTATTAGATCTTCTTTGACCTCTAAATATTCTGCAACTCTACTATTCTTATATTTAAATTTAAATTGTTTTACATCCCATGTTCTAACGTCATTAAACACCTCATCTTCGTCCATAAACATACCCTCAACAACTTCTAAATAAGTGTCATCTGGATAGTCATTTCTATCTAATATTAAGTCAACGTCCCAGTTTAATGGTCTATCATCAAATGTATTTTCCTTTCTCCATTTTTGATAAACCCCTAGGTCAGATGTATCTGCGTCTTTGTAAGCATAAAGTGCTATTCCATCACCTTCAAGATCTGCGTTTGAGTATTCAGCTTCTTCAGCTAATTTTGTTCTAATTATTGAATCTCTAACCCAATGAACAAATTGCCTGTATTCAGAGTTAGTAATTTCTGTTTCGTCCATATAAAAAGATCTTACAGTAACTGTCTTGGTGGGAGCATCATTTATACCAGCTAAATCATCATCAGATTTACCCATGATATAAGAACCACCAGGAATAAGCGTCATTCCAAAAGGTTTTTCAGAAAAATATTTTTTTCCTTTAACCCCTATCAACTCTCCTTTATCACCTGATCCACAACTCATTACAATAAGTAATAGTGCAGTTTTTAAGATAACATTCTTCATATTTTTTTAAAAAATTTTAACTTTAAGTTTTTAAAAGCACGTAAACTTATCTATATAATTTCTAATATACAAATATATGTAAACCCTTTTTGTATTAATTTAAACTTAAAATATGCAAATTAAATTATATTTTTTTTCTGTGCCTTAAACCATCTCTCAGGAATTATTCCGTTAGTAGCGTCAATATAATCCTCATGCATACAAGGTAATAACGAGTGATCTTCTAATTTATTATTTGAGTTTTTCACAAATGGAATTTCTACCCACCATCTTGAAGATTTTAAACTCTTTAGAAATATTAACTCTTGAGTGTCAACTAATACAGTGAATTTCTGAAAATCATCAACCTTATTAAAATTATTATCAATAACTCTACAGCTAACACCTTCTATAAAATACCATAATATTTGTGCGATCAACATTTCTGTAGCTTCATCTTCAAAAGATGGTATATATTCATATATTCCAAATGAAGAAACCTTGTTACTTATACCAGCATATCTTGAAACAGCACATATTTCTTTACCATCAAAACCATTTGGCGAAAACTTTTGTTTAGAACTCAGTTCAGAAGATCTAACACTTTTAAGGTCCAAAGAAACAATATTTGCATCCCTTAAAATTGGCTCAGCATTTTGTATATTATTATTTAATTCGCCTAATCTATATGGTTCAAAATATAACTTTTCCATCAGGTCAATTTCTTCTTGAGAATTAAAATATGTTTGATATCCCAAAACTGAGTAATTAAATAAATTGTGAGGCTTATCTAAAATAATCTTTCCCAAAAAACTATTGTTTTTAATAGGTTTTGAAGAATCGCCCAAATCAAAATTAGAATCTATATTAACAATATTTACTGTTTTTTCTAGAAAATCATAAGATCTGTAATTAGCATAGGTTAAATCTTGAGTCCCACCAATTATAATAGGAATAATATTGTTTTTTAAAAGATCGCTTATAATGCTTTGCATTGCTTGATAAGTATCAGATGCAGTATCGCCTAATATTAAATCACCAATGTCAGCTATATTTAAAGACCAATTTCCCGGGTATAAATTGTAAAAGGTTTTTCTAACTTCGTTTAAAGAAAAATTTTCATTTAAAGAGTTTTCTGCATTTCTGTATTCATTAACTCCAACTATCACAATATCGATATTAGATAAATCTGGAGGAGAAGAAACATCATTATATACATTTATTCTATTACCTAAAATCAAAGATGAATTTAAGTTCGTATGAGATAGAATTAAATCATCCACAGGACTTAAAAAGTTATAATTGATCATCTATTATTTTTTACTTTTTGATTTTTTTTTAGATAATTTAGCAATCTTTTCTTTAGCATCCTCTAAAGTTAACTTTTCAATATCAAAAGTTTTTGGAAGCTCAATTTTTATCTTTCCTGAAATTATATTAAATCTACCCCATCTTGCTTTTTCAACCTTAATTTTATCTTCAGACCAATCATATATTACTTTGTCAATATCCTTTTGGATTTTAGTTTCAATAAGTTCAACTATTTCAGCTTGAGATAAATTATCCCAGTCGTATTTTTTGTTAACGTTAATAAACATATTATTCCATTTTATAAATGGGCCAAATCTACCCTTTCCTTTCTGAACTGGCATGTCGTTATATGATGCTATCGGGGCATCAGCTTTTTGTTTTTCAACAATAATTTCAATAGACTCTTCAAAAGACACTGATAAAGGTGCAACTCCCTTTGGTAGAGATATAAATTTACTTCCGTGCTTTACATATGGGCCAAATCTACCGTTATTAACAAGAACCTCTTCATTCTCATAATTTCCTAAAACTTTTGGAAGCTCAAATAAATCCAAAGCTTCTTTCAAGGTGACTGAACCGAGCTGCATTTCAGGTGAAAGACTAGCAAATAAAGGTTTTTCTTCATCTTCTACATTTCCAATTTGAACCATTGGGCCAAATTTACCAAGTCGAACACTAACATCTCTATTAGTTTCTGGATGAACACCTAAATTTCTTTTTCCAGATTCTCGTTCAGCATTTTCCTTAACATCCAAAACAACTGGATGAAAATCTTTGTAAAATGATTTCATCATATTTGTCCATTCTTTTTTACCTTCAGCAATTTCATCAAAATTTTGTTCAACTTTTGCTGTAAAATTATAATCAAGAATATTTTCAAAATGTTCAACTAAAAAATCTGTAACTATCATTCCAATATCAGTTGGGACTAATTTACCTTTGTCAGACCCATGCTTTTCTGTTAAAGATTTCTCTTGAACTGAATTTTCAATAAGAGATATTTGAAGATAGTCTCTACTATTTCCGTCAACAGTTCCTTTTTCAATATAACCTCTATTTTGGATTGTAGAAATCGTTGGTGCATATGTTGAAGGACGACCTATCCCCAACTCTTCTAGCTTTTTTACAAGTGAAGCTTCTGTATATCTATAAGGAGGTCTTGAAAATCTTTGAGTTGCATTAATGTATTTGTTTTCAAGGGGTTGGTTTATTGATAAACTCGGTAATAAATCATTTTTTTCAAGATTTTCCTCATCAGTACTCTCAATGTATACTTTTAAAAAACCATCAAATTTAATTATCTCGCCGTTGGATACAAATAACTCATTATGCTTGTCAGATTGAATTTTGACATTTGTTCTTTCTAAATTAGCATCAGACATTTGTGATGAAATAGCTCTTTTCCAAATCAAATCATATAGCCTTGCTTGATCTCTATCAATATTAACTGAATTTGTTGAAAAATTTGTTGGTCTAATAGCTTCGTGAGCATCTTGAGCACCTTTAATTTTTCCTTTAAATGTTCTTGGATTTGAATACTTTTCTCCGTAAGATTTGATAATTTCATTTTTGGCACTTTCTTTAGCATCATTGGACAAATTAACACTATCTGTTCTCATGTAAGTAATTAAACCAGCTTCATAAAGTCTTTGAGCTAAGGTCATAGTTTTAGAAACTGAAAAATATAATTTTCTCGACGCTTCTTGCTGTAAAGTTGATGTAGTAAATGGAGGGGCAGGGGTTTTCTTTGTAGGTTTTTTCTCTAAACTTTTAATTGAAAATTTAGAATTAATGTTATTATTCAGAAAACTGACAGCATCTTCTTTTGAAGTAAAAGATTTTGAAAGTCTAGCTTTAAATGAATCACCCTCAAGTGTTGTAAATACACAATCAATTTTAAAGGATGAAACAGGGGTAAAACCAAGTATTTCACGTTCTTTTTCGACAATTAATCTTACTGAAACAGACTGCACTCTACCAGCTGAAAGACCACTTCTAATTTTTCTCCACAATACAGGAGATAATTCATAACCAACTATTCTATCTAAAACTCTTCTAGCTTGTTGTGCATCTACTAAATTATAATCAATCTTTCTCGGATTACTAACTGCTTTTTTGATTGCAGACTCAGTAATTTCATGAAAAACAATTCTTTTGGTTTTGTTTTCTTTTAACTTTAATGAATTAAAGAGGTGCCAAGCAATAGCTTCTCCTTCCCTGTCTTCATCACTTGCTAACCATACCATTTCAGATTTACTTGCTAAATCTTTTAGATTCTTAACAACTGTTTTTTTATCTTTAGAAACCTCATATTTAGGAGTAAAGTCGCCATCTACATCAACTCCAAGTTCTTTTGAAGGTAAGTCAGAAATGTGCCCAAAACTTGATGCAACAACAAATTCTTTACCTAAAAATTTTTCAATTGTTTTTGCTTTTGCTGGTGACTCAACGATTACTAAATTCTTTGCCATATTTTAAAATTAAGAAGTACAAATGTAGAAGAAATTTTTATATATATTTTTTGAAAATTAAAAATTAGCCTTTAAATATGTTAATTTTAATATTTTTCTACCTCTTGTAATCTTTCTATAATTTTTGATATGACAATTTGTCATAACATAAATTAAATACTATATTTGTAGACTTAATTTAAATTAATATTTAAACATCTGTGGAGAAATTATTAGAAGAAAAAAGACAAGGAGAAGTTTTAAAAACTAGAATTATTTCTAAAAATAGCAAGAAACTATATATAGAAAGTTTTGGATGCGCTATGAATTTTAGTGATAGTGAAATTGTTGCCTCTATTTTATCTAATAATGGATATAACACAACAACAACTATTGAAGAAGCTGAATTAATTTTAATAAACACATGTTCTATTAGAGACAAAGCAGAACAAACAGTCAGGAAAAGACTTGAAAAGTATAACGCTCTAAAAAGAGATAATCCAAAAATGAAAGTAGGGGTTTTAGGTTGCATGGCAGAACGATTAAAACACAAATTCTTAGAGCAAGAAAAAATTGTAGATCTAGTAGTCGGGCCTGATGCTTATAAAGATTTACCAAATTTATTAGAAGAGGTAGATCAAGGCAGAGATGCTATAAATGTATTATTGTCAAAAGATGAAACTTACGGAGACGTAAGTCCAGTTAGACTAAATTCCAATGGAGTTTCAGCATTTATTTCTATAACAAGAGGATGTGATAATATGTGTACATTTTGTGTTGTTCCTTTTACAAGAGGAAGAGAAAGAAGTAGGGATCCGAAAAGTATTATTGATGAGCTTAATGACTTGGCAAAAAAGAATTTTAAAGAAATTACTCTGTTAGGACAAAATGTTGATAGCTATCTATGGTATGGTGGAGGATTAAAAAAAGATTTCGCTAAAGCTTCAGAAATTCAAAAAGCAAGTTCAATTGGATTTGCAAAACTTTTAGAGATGTGCGCTGTAACACAACCTAAGATGAGAATTCGATTTTCAACATCAAATCCTCAAGACATGTCTATTAATGTTATAAAAGTCATGTCAAAGTATGAGAATATTTGTAATTACATTCACCTCCCCGTTCAAAGTGGCAGTAATTCAATTTTAAAGGCCATGAATAGGCAACACACAAGAGAGGAGTATATAGATTTAATTAAAAGTATTAAAAAAATAATCCCTGATTGTACAATAAGTCATGACATGATAGTCGGTTTCCCAAATGAAACAGAAGATGATCACAAACAAACTATTTCTTTAATGAATGAGGTGACTTATTTATTTGGCTATATGTTTAAATACTCCGAAAGACCTGGAACTTTAGCAGAAAGAAAATTAGAAGATAATATCGACGAACAAATTAAAAAAAGAAGATTGCAAGAAATTGTTGATTTACAACAAAAACATAGTCTTATCAGAACAAAAGAGTTTTTAAATAAAAAGGTCGAAGTATTAATTGATAAACAATCAAAAAAATCTGACAAATACTGGGCTGGAAGAACAGAACACAATAAAGTTGTTGTATTTCCAAAAGAGAACTATAAAATAGGTGATTTTGTAAATGTACTCACAGAGCAATGCACAAGCGCCACATTAATAGGGAAAGCAATTGAATACTCAAAAAATAATTAATTATGGAATCAGTTCAAGCTATAAAACAAAGATTTGGAATTATTGGAAATGATCCAATTTTAAATAGGGCATTGGAAAAAGCTCTAAAAGTTGCACCAACAGAAATATCTGTTTTAGTTACTGGTGAAAGTGGTGTAGGGAAAGAAAGTATTCCTAAAATAACGCATCAGTTTTCTCACAGGAAACATGCAAAATATATCGCAGTTAATTGTGGTGCAATCCCAGAAGGGACTATTGACAGCGAATTATTTGGCCATGAAAAAGGAGCATTTACAGGTGCAACTAGTGAAAGAAAGGGATACTTTGAGGTAGCTGATGGTGGGACTATTTTTTTAGATGAAGTAGGCGAATTACCTCTTACTACACAAGTAAGATTACTAAGAGTTTTAGAAAATGGAGAGTTTATCAAAGTAGGATCTAGTAAAGTTCAAAAAACTAATATTAGAATTGTTGCAGCCACCAATATGAATATGTTTGATGCAATAAAAAATAATAAATTTAGAGAAGATTTATATTATAGATTGAGCACTGTTGAAATTAAATTACCTGCTCTAAGAGACCGCAAAGATGATATACATATTTTATTTAGAAAGTTTTCTAGTGATTTTGCATTAAAATATAAAATGCCTTCAATAAAACTGGACAAAGATGCTTTAGAGTTACTTATAAACTACAATTGGAACGGAAATATCAGACAGCTTAAAAATGTTGCAGAGCAGATTTCAGTTTTAGAACGTGAAAGAAATATAAATAAAGATACACTAATAAATTATTTACCAAATAGTCAAAACTCTAACTTACCTGCAATAATAAAAAAGGATCAAGGAAATAGTGATTTTAGTAATGAGAGAGAAATTTTATACAAAGTTCTATTTGATATGAAAAATGATTTAAATGATTTGAAAAAGCTTACAATGGAGCTAATGAAAAATGATAATATGTCAGAATTTCAAAAAAATAATGAAAATTTAATTCAAAAAATATATGATCAGGATAAAGAAGCTGAAAACTATCCAATAATTGATGTAAATGATAATCAGACAAAACAAATTAAGGATAACAATTACCAATATGTTCAAGAATTAGATTCACAAGAAACATTATCTTTACATGATAAAGAGTTAGAGCTGATAAAAAAATCTTTAGAAAGACATGAGGGGAAAAGAAAATTGGCAGCAAAAGAGTTAGGAATTAGCGAACGAACTTTATACAGAAAAATCAAACAATTTGATTTATAAATAATGAAGCATTTAAAAATAATCTTATTTAGTTGTTATTTATGTCTTTTTTCAGGCTGTAGTGTTAAATACTCATTAACAGGTGCTTCAATTTCAGCTGAAACTAAATCATTCCAAGTAAATTACTTTCAAAATGCAGCTGCATTGATAGAGCCCGGAATTGAAAGAGATTTCACTAATAGCTTGATTGATTTATTAATAAATCAAACAAGTCTAGATTTAGTTAAATCCAATGGAGATTTAACTTATGAAGGAGAGATAACTGAATACAGAATATCACCAACAACAGCAACAGCTAATAATACAGCAGCCCAAAATAGATTAACTATTTCAGTAAATGTTCGGTTCTTTGATAAAAATGATGAAGAAGCTAATTTTGAAAAGCGATTTTCTTTTTATTTTGATTATGCAGGAAGCTCTCAGCTGATAGGATCCCAAAAAGATGCTGCAGTTGAAGAAATATTTGAAAGAATTACTCAAGATGTATTTAACGCATCACTAGCTAAATGGTAAATAATATATAAATATGGAATTTACTAAAATACTTGAAAAGCCAAATCAATTAAACAAAAGTCAAATAGGTTATTTAAAATCTATAATTGATGACTTTCCTTACTTACAATCAGCCAGAGCAATTTATTTAAAAGCATTGAAAGACACTAACAGTTTTAAGTTTCATAGTGAATTAAAAATCACAGCAGCTTACTCAACTGAGAGAAATGTATTATTTGACTTTATAACTGATCAAGAAATAATTGAATCTAAAGTAAGTTTAGATAAAGTTGATATAGCTAATGAAAGTAACGAAGAAAAAAAATCTTTTGTTGACTGGTTAAGTATCTCAAATTTTAAGCCCATCGACCGAAGCTCTAAAATTGATGACAATGACACTACTAGCAATTCTATAATTGACAAGTTTATAGAAAGTAATCCAAAGATTGGCAAGACAAATAACGAAATCAATTCAGAGTTTAATTATATATCTTCAAATGTGTTTAAAGAAGATGCTTTAATGACAGAGACCCTTGCAAAAATATACATGAGTCAAAATAATTTTGATAAAGCAATCGAATCTTATAATATTTTAAGTTTGAAATATCCAGAAAAAAGTGGTTACTTTGCTGACCAAATAAAAAAAATAAAAAATAAAAAATAATTACCATGGGTTCTTTTTCAATACTCTTAATACTTATAGTTATAGTTGCTTTTTTTCTAGTAGTAGTAATCATGGTT
>Ga0206679_10004035_pt1 | contig 11083 bp, 9 predicted proteins | sample M110012015metaG_FD_155464 | JGI IMG/M metagenome (GOLD analysis project Ga0206679, IMG submission 155464) | Ammonia-oxidizing marine archaeal communities from Monterey Bay, California, United States - M1 100m 12015 | ecosystem: Environmental > Aquatic > Marine > Intertidal zone | place: USA... | reverse complement strand
TGAAAACAAAAAAGAATTGGACAAGATTCAAGAAAAATTCACAAAAGAATTTGAAAACTTAGCCAATAAAATTTTAGATGAAAAGTCTTCAAAATTTACCGAACAGAATAAATTAAACATAACATCTATTCTTAATCCTTTAAAAGAAAAGATTGAAGTGTTTGAGAAAAAAGTTTCTGAATCGCAAAAAGAGAGCATTGGAATGCATTCTGCTCTCAAGGAACAACTCAATAGTTTAAAGAATTTAAATATTCAAATGAGTAAGGAGGCTATTAATTTAACCAAGGCCTTGAAAGGAGATAGCAAAACCCAGGGAGATTGGGGAGAGACACAATTAGAAATTCTTTTGGAAAAAGCAAATCTTGCGAAAGATATTCATTTTACCACTCAAGGTGGCTACAGAGATGAAGAAGGTAGGCTTAAAAAGCCGGATTTCATAATTAATTTACCTGACAATCGTCATTTAATTGTAGATTCAAAAGTTTCATTAACTAATTATGAGGCATATTTTAATGAAGAAGATGAAAAGCAAAAAGGAGTTTATTTAAAAAAACATATAGAAAGTATTCGAAAACATATCAAAGAATTAAGCGATAAAAAATATGAATCATTGTATGAAATCAATAGTCCAGATTATGTATTGATGTTTGTTCCAATAGAACCTGCTTATTTACTTGCTCTGAGTAACAACAATCAACTTTATTTAGAGGCTCTAGATAAAAATGTTGTATTAGTTTCTACTTCTACTCTTCTTGCTACATTAAGTACTGTATCTTCTATGTGGCGTCAGGAAAATCAAAAGAAAAATGTATTAGAAATTGCAAATCAAGCTGGAAGATTATACGATCAATTTGTAAATCTAACAGATGATTTGATTAAAGTTGGCAATCAATTAAAAACAGTTCAGGGTAGTTATGATATTTCTATGAAAAAACTTACTGGTAAAGGAAATCTTATTAAAAAAGTTGAAAAAATTAAGGAATTAGGGGCAAAAACTAGTAAAATAATGAACAAAAATTTATTGGATAGAGCTTCAGAAAACTAGTTCAGAACTAATTTTATTGTGCTACTTTTATGGTCGGAAGAAACTTTAGCTAGATAAATTCCTTTTTTACAATGATTCAGACTGAATTGATCTTTATCTTTTAAATTTTTAATTTTCAAAATAAGTCTTCCCGCTAGATCGTATACTTTTAATGTATTAGACTTATTATTATTTACAGATAATTTAAATACACCATCATAGCTAGGGTTTGGATACAAACTAAACAGCGAATTAGTTTGAATATCGTTACTAGTTAAAACCCCAATACCTTCTTTAATAGTTATTGATTGATTTGCATTAACGTCATAGATTATATCTTCTGTATTTGTGCCTGTCCAGGTGACTTTTACATAATCTACTTCAGTAGCTTCTCCAAGTCCAAAAAATTCATGATATGAATTTTGTGAAATATAACCTTCTCCCGCTAGAGTATATCTATACTGAGATCGACCATTAATAAATATCTCAATGGTATTACCTATTCCATCTCTATTTGTAGTTACACCCTCTAATTTGACTTTTAACCAATTATTGGTATTAGTAGTTTTATTTTCCCATAAAAAATTATTTTCTGTATCATTACAAACAATAATATCAGGCTTTCCATCATTATTAATATCTCCAATGGCATTCGAAAAACTTTTTCTTGTATCATTTTCAAAACCTATATTTTGTGGTATAACAAATATTCCGTCATTTTGTTGATGATAAAAAGCAGCAGATAAAAATGACCCAATGCTTCCATCAAAACCACCACTAACATATAAATCTAATAAAGTATCATTGTCAGCATCAAGAAAAACAGCCCCCCATGCTAAACTGTTAAAAGTGGTCCCTGTTTCCTCTGCTACATTAGTAAAAGTACCATCGCCATTATTCTTTAATAACACATTGCCATTACCAGCCTGTGAACTTTGGGTGTTTGTAATGTATATGTCAAACCAACCGTCATTATTATAATCACCTAAAGTTGTTGTCATAGCATTTACAGCAATTCCTGAACCACTAGCGACAGAAACATCTTCAAAAGTACCATTACCTAAGTTTTTATATAGTCTGTTTATGTTATCAGTTTTATCGTTTGCTAAATAAATATCTTGAAATCCGTCTTTATTATAATCAAAAAACATAGTGCAAAAAGATAATTGGCTATTTTCATTACCTTCTTCATCCTCTATTGGAATTCCAGATGATTGAGTAATATCTACGAATGTTCCTTCATCATTTCTATATAGATAATTGCGTTGATTTTGTTCAGTACTAGTTCTATTAGAAATAAAAGCATCTAGATCTCCATCATTATCAATATCACCAAATGATGTTCCATAAGTAAAAAGATCCGTTTGAAAAAAACCAATTGTAGATGAAATATTAGTGAAATTCATACCTCCATCGTTCCTATAGAATTCATTAATTCCTTCGATAGCGGTAACAAATAAATCCTTATCTCCATCGTTATCATAATCAATCCAAATTACTTGCTTTGTTTTATATGTATTTGAAATGCCATTTAATGTCACCAAATTAAAGACTCCATTGTTGTTTTCAAAGAAATATATTTGAGCACCGTCTTCTGTAGCATAGGTAATATCATCCCAACCATCATTGTTAAAATCTGCAAAAGAAACACCACCTCCATACTCAGAATCACCGTAACTGTAATTAACGCCTACTTGAGTAGCTACATCTTCAAAAGCTAATTGAGCATTTGATAAATTTGAAAAAATTAGAAACAAAATAAAAACCCTGGTAGTCATATTAAATTAGATTGAAATATTGTTATGAATCAAACAAGGGTCTATGACTCATAAACTTATGAACTTTTTTAGCAATAGTTGCTAAAATTTCTTCGTTTTCAAAATTATTTATAACAACATCAATAAATTCAACAATGGTCTGCATGTCGTCCTCTTTAAGACCTCTAGTTGTAACAGCAGGAGTTCCAATTCTAATGCCAGATGTTACAAATGGAGACTTGTCATCAAAAGGGACCATGTTTTTATTAACTGTAATTTCTGCTTTTCCTAAAGCAGCTTCTGCATCTTTCCCTGTGATATTCTTGTTTCTAAGGTCAATAAGCATCACATGATTATCTGTGCCTCCAGAAATTAAATTATATCCTTTTGCAACAAAAGATTTAGCCATTGCTGCCGCATTTTTTTTAACCTGAATTTGATAATGTAAAAATTCATCAGTTAACGCCTCAGAAAAGGCAATTGCTTTTGCAGCTATAATATGTTCAAGTGGACCACCTTGATTTCCTGGGAAGACACCTCCATTTAGCAAAGCAGACATTTTCTTCAATTTTCCATTTTTTAGTTTTAATCCAAAAGGATTTTCAAAATCTTTTCCCATTAAAATCAATCCACCTCTAGGACCACGTAGAGTCTTGTGTGTGGTTGTGGTAACTACATGACAATGAGGCAACGGATCATTTAATATCCCTTTTGCTATCATTCCAGATGGATGAGAAATATCAGCCAACAATAATGCATTTACACTATCTGCAATTTCTCTAAAACGTTTAAAATCAATATCTCTTGAATAAGCAGATGCGCCAGCTATAATTAATTTAGGTTGAACCTTGAGTGCAATTTCTTGAATAGTGTCATAATTTAAAACACCTGTTTCTTTTTCAACTCCGTAAAAATGTGGTTCATAAAGTTTCCCTGAAAAATTGACGGGCGATCCGTGGGTAAGATGCCCACCGTGAGACAAGTCAAAACCTAAAATTCTGTCTCCAGGTTTCAAGCAAGCGTGAAAAACAGCTGTATTAGCCTGTGAACCTGAATGAGGTTGGACATTTGCATATTCAGCACCATATAATTCTTTTGCTCTGTCTATGGCTAACTGCTCAACGATATCAACAATTTGACATCCACCATAATATCTTTTATTAGGGTATCCTTCTGCATACTTATTCGTTAAAATAGAACCTGCAGCTTCCATTACTTGATCACTAACAAAATTCTCTGATGCTATTAATTCTAAGCCGTTTAACTGTCTATTTTTTTCAGCATCTATTAATTCAAAAATTTCTGTATCTCGTTGCATTGTTAAAATTTAATTAAGAAATTCAAATGTACTTAAAAAACGTTTTTAAGATGATATCTTTCCACTATATTTGAACAAACTTTATTAACAATTTTTAATGAAAATAACCGCTAATAACCCAAAAAGAAAATCATGGTTGAACGTTTTAGAAAACTCTGATTTTCCAATTCAAAATATACCATTTGGAGTTTTCATCACTAAAGACGATATCATTACAATTGGTAGTAGAATTGGAGATTTTGCCATTGATTTAGGAGCATTTCATCAATTAGGATATTTTGAAGGAATTCCATTAACTGATGATATTTTTTTACAAGATAATTTAAATGATTTCATAGCAGATGGTAGAAAAACATGGCGACTGGTGAGAAACCGTATTGCTGATGTTTTTGATGTTACTAATGGTTCGTTGCGAGACAATGCTTCTCACAAAGAAAAAATTATATTCAGAATGGATGAAGTTGAAATGTTATTACCTGTTAGTGTAGGTGATTACACAGATTTTTACGCCAGTAAAGAACATGCTACCAATGTAGGAAGCTTATTTAGAGATCCAGAAAATGCATTACTGCCGAATTGGCTTCACATTCCTATTGGATATCACGGAAGAAGCTCCTCAATTATACCATCTGGTACAAAGATTAGAAGACCTCATGGACAAACAAGACCAAAAGAAGGAACAAATACTCCTGGTTTTGGTCCATCTAAATTATTAGATTTTGAATTAGAAATGGCATTTATAACAACTGCCTCTAATAATTTAGGAGAAAGAATCCCTATTGAAGAAGCTGAGGAATACATTTTCGGATTGGTACAGTTTAATGATTGGTCTGCTAGAGATATTCAAGCCTGGGAATACGTCCCATTAGGACCTTTTTTAGGAAAGAGTTTTGCTTCTACCATATCCCCTTGGATTGTAACTCTAGATGCTTTAGAACCGTTTAGAGTTGAAAACCCTAAACAAGACATTAACCCCTTACCTTACCTTCAGAACAACAAAAATGGAAGTTTTGACATTCATTTGCAGGCGGCTATTCAACCAGAAGGACAAAAAGAAACTATAGTTACAAATTCTAATTTTAAATATATGTATTGGACCATGGCACAGCAATTAACTCATCATACAGTTAATGGATGTCCTGTTAATGCAGGTGACATGATGGGTAGTGGAACAATCTCTGGACCAACTAAAGATAGTTTTGGTTCTATGTTAGAGCTAACTTGGAAAGGACAGAATCCTATACAACTTTTAGATGGCTCTGAGAGAAAATTTATAAATGATTATGATACCGTGATAATGAGGGCACATTGCAAAAACAATACAAATAGAATTGGTTTTGGTGAATGTATAGGCCAAATTTTACCATCTAGATAGAATAAAAACATTCTTAAAAGGATCTATCTACAAATCTTTTTAAGAATGTTTATTCATCTTCAGGAGGATAACCATGGATTTTCTCAAAGACTTCATCAAAATTAGCTCTAAGGTAAGAGTTAAGTTTCTTTCGATAGTCGTCTTTTAACCAAGTAATGAAATTATGGGTACTTTTAGATATGCATTTAGAATACCTGTTAATTCTGTCATCTATTTCCTCCCCTAGCATTTTTGCTAATGCCAACGAATCATAAACGTCTTCACTGTTCTCTATACATATTTTAGCATGATGAATGATAGATCTTTCTAGTACTTTTTTTGATGACTCTCCAGATCTTATTGTAGATAAATATTCCTTTTTAATATCAAAATAAAGTTCATCAGACTTTGAAAATTCGTTTTTGATTTCTGGAGGAAGTTCAAATCGAAATCCTCCTTCAATTTCTTCATCAGATAAAATAGCATCCAAATAGTAGTCTGGAGCCTTGAACATTCTCTGCCAGTCTAAATCTGCTCCCCAAGGTCCAAATCTGTGAAAATTATTACCTAAATCTACAACATTAAATGTAGACTTATTATTTAAGATTCGCGAACCACGACCTATCATTTGATAATATAAAGTCAATGACTTTGTGGCTCTATTTAAGATAATAGATTCAATCGTAGGTTCATCAAAACCAGTGGTTAAGATACTTACAGAGGTAATGATTGCATTAGGAGTTTTTTTAAACCATTTAAGAATAAAATCTCTTTCTTTTTTTGTGTTGGTATTATCTAAATGTGCAATTGGATATCCAGCTTTTTTAAATGCATGAAAAACTTGAATGGATGTTTGAATTCCGTTATTAAAAATTAAAGTTTTTTTACCTTTAGAAGTTTCCTCGTAAGCGCCAACTAACTTAGACAACATATCTACGTTAGTATACAAATCTTCAGATGATTTTACTGTATAATCTCCGTTAGCTCCAACTTCTAATGAAGTTAAACCAACATTATAAGAAAACATATTTGCACTTGCTAAATACCGATTCTCTATTAAATCCTCTATTGTTTCACCCACATATAATTCCTGATAATTTTCATACATGGGTAATTTAATGTTTGAGCTTAGAGGAGTAGCTGTTACACCTAAAATAAAAGAATCATCAAAAAATTTAAAAATTTTAGTAAATGAATTGTAGTGTGCCTCGTCTACTATTACAAGCCCAATATCAGATATGTCTAATTTGTCATCATTTAATCTGTTTTTTAACGTTTCTACCATAGCAACAAAACAATCATAGTTGTCTTGATCATCTAATTTTGCAGTACTGTTAATGACTTTATTTGGAACTCCAAATTCATTTAACATGTTTGAAGTTTGTTTGCTTAATTCAATACGATGAGTTAATACTAAAACTTTCTTATTGAATTTAGAAATATAACGTCTTACAATTTCAGAAAAAATAACTGTTTTTCCACCACCTGTTGGAAGCTGATATAATAAATGATAATCTTCTACTGCACTATCAAACTTTTGGAATATTTCTTCAATAGCAATTTTCTGATAATTATAAAGTTCTTTTCCAGTGGTTACTTTTATGGTATTGGTTTCTGACAAAATTTATATGAAATTTAAAATGTACATTAAAGGTAATCTTGAAGCGTTATGTTTGTGATATCTTGATGCGATGTGTTAAATACGGAAACTTCATTTTTTATTATTAATAATTGGGGGGATTGATGTGTAACCTTAAAAGTTGCTCCTACCTCATCAGAGATATCTCGGTAATTAAGCAAATCTAAATAATAAGCCTTGACATTATTCATTGAATCGTCAAACATATTTTCAAATCTTTTAATAACCATTTTGCTTGTAAAACAACGTGTTGAGTGTTTGAATATAAAAACTGTTTCTAATTTTGATTCCTCTTTTATTTTTTCAATCTGATTCAAAGAATTTAAATCTATCCAGTTATTAAAAGGTTCTTGTGCCTTTGCATTATTCCTTTTAAAAATTTTTTTCAACAACCTCATAATTATAAATTGGTTAACAAAAATACAATCTATAATTTAAAATATTTTAAGAATACCCTAATATTTTATCAGTACCTTATTAATTATTCAAGGGTATTTATTTTATTTATATTAGCATTCAATTAACATTTATTAATAATGAAAAAAAATATTTTAGTCATTTGTTTTTCCTTAATTTCTTTTATTTCTTATTCACAAGAGGTGACCACCTATTATTTTGTTAGACATGCAGAGAAATCAAGATTTAATAAAACTGACAGAAACCCAAATTTAAGTTTAAAGGGATTTAAAAGAGCAGAAGCATGGAAAGAGGTTTTCTCTAACATTTCTTTTGATGCCATATATTCAACAGATTACACTAGAACTAGGTTAACAGCCAAACCAACAGCAGATAGCAAAAACTTACCTATTTTAATATATAATCCAAGAGATATGTATTCAAAAACCTTTCAAAATCAAACAGAAGGTAAAACTATTTTAGTGGTTGGACATAGTAATACTACAAATGTTTTTGCCAATAAAGTATTAGGTTTTGATAAATATGAAGAAATTAAAGACAATAATAATTCGAATTTATATATTGTAACTGTAATGAATGGAAATTCATCTTCAATATTGTTGCAAATTAATTAAAAACTAGTTCAATTTTTTTTAAAATAATTTCAGAAACTTTAGTCAATTTATCATTTTCATAAGCCTTATCTAAACTAGATAATGAAATATTAGAATTTTTTGGTTTGAAATTATTATAATCAAAAAAACACACTCCATTAATTACATGTTCTTTTTTAACTTCTCTGAAACGAACTCCACCCCCATTCACATCAAATTTATATGCTAGATAATCAATCTTAAAGTCTGTTTTAGATATCCAATAAACGAAGACATCTTCATGGTCAATTCCTCCATTTTCTTTAGAAAAAGAGATTTCAATTTTATAATATTCTTTTCCATTAATTTTAACTTCATTAAGTAACTTCTTCTGAACAGCTTGATCATTCAAAGAATAGGGTAACGTAGAGAAATAATGAACTGAATTAACAGATTCAATATACTTAGATTCCATAGAGTCTGAAACAGTAATTAATTTTGAATTTAATAATCTTCTAAATCCACTGTTTGATAGTTGATCTTCTATTTGTGAATTATTTCTTTTAGACCTTCTACTAAAAATATAATCTCCAGAATTTCTAGTGGCTGTATAATGATCTTTCCTAAAATCAAATGAAAGTGAAGAGTTAGCTAGCTTATCGACTCCTGATGATATAATAGATTTATCTATAATTTGTTGAGCTGTAAGTGGTTTTATTTTTGAATTACACGAAATAATTAACACGCACATTAGAAAAACATGAAATAAATATTTAAAAAAATGATCATTACAATATGTTATTTGAAAACTCATTGATTAACTATGTTTAAAAGTGACCTAAAAACGTATCTTTGTTTAGAATTATAAAGTAATGTTCAAAAGTAAGATAAATCTTAATGGGAGTTCAAAAAAACATTAACATACAAAATAAAAAAGCTCGTTTTGAGTTTGAAATTCTAAACAAATTTGTTGCTGGAATCCAATTGACTGGTACTGAGATTAAATCTATAAGACATAGTAAAGCCAGAATTACTGAAAGTTTTTGTGAGTTTAATGAACGTGGAGAATTGTTTGTTGTTAATATGTTCATTGAAGAATACATGTATGGTCACCATTACAATCACAAGCCAACAAGTGAAAGAAGATTACTCCTTAATAAAAGGGAATTAAAAAGTTTAAAAAAAGAGATAGACACAAAGGGGAATACTATAGTACCTCTAAAATTATTTATCAATGATAATGGTTGGGCTAAACTTGAAATAGCCCTGGCTAAAGGAAAGAAAATTCATGACAAAAGAGAAACCATTAAAGACAGAGATAATAAAAGGGATTTGGCTAGGATAAAAAAAGACTTTTAAGTTTTCTTATGAAAATTATCATATTAGTAGGTGTTTTATAAATGACTATTTTTAAGTTTAAATAATGTTAAGAAAAAAATTATCTAAATTCAATATTATTTTAGCCTCTGGTTCTCCAAGAAGACAACGCTTTTTAAAGGAATTGGACATTCCTTTTACTATAGAAATTAAAGAAGTTAACGAAATTTACCCAAAACATTTAAAAGCAGAAGAAATAACAGATTATTTAGCAGATTTAAAATCTAAGTCTTTTGATAATTTAAAGTCTAATGATTTGTTAATTACATCTGATACAATAGTTTGGTTTGAGGAAACAGCCCTTGGAAAACCAAAAAGTAAAAAAGATGCATTTTTAATGCTCAAAAAAATGTCAGGAAAACAACATTATGTTTATACATCCATTAGCGTAAAAAGTTGTTTTTTTCAAAAAATATTTAATGATGTAACCGTTGTTGAATTTGAAAAATTCACAGATGAGGAAATCGACTATTATTTAGAAAAATTTACTCCTTATGATAAAGCAGGTAGTTATGGTATACAAGATTGGATTGGATTAGTTGGTGTAAAAAAAATAACTGGAAGCTATTTTAATGTAATGGGTTTACCTGTTCATAAATTGTATAAAGAATTGCTGAATATTACTCAATAAGGTTTAATTAATAACTTATTTTTACCATAAATAACAACACTATATAAAATGAAAAAATATACATATACTGAAATGAAAGATACCAGATCTGGTTTTGGTGATGGTTTAACTGAGTTAGGAAAAACTAATCCTAATGTAGTTGCTCTATGTGCAGATTTAATTGGTTCATTAAAAATGAATGATTTTAAAGAAAATCATCCAGATCGTTTTTTCCAGGTTGGTATAGCTGAAGCAAATATGATGGGTATAGCAGCAGGTTTAACCATTGGAGGTAAGATTCCGTTTACTGGAACTTTTGCTAATTTTTCTACTGGACGTGTATATGACCAGATTAGACAATCTATTGCCTACTCAGATAAGAATGTGAAAATATGTGCATCACATGCTGGATTAACTTTAGGGGAAGATGGAGCTACACACCAGATATTAGAAGATATTGGACTAATGAAAATGTTGCCTGGAATGACAGTAATTAATACTTGTGACTACAACCAAACAAAAGCAGCAACTATTGCGATTGCAGATCACGAAGGTCCGGTTTATCTTAGATTTGGTCGTCCTAAAGTACCTGTATTCATGCCAACAGATCAGCCATTTGAAATCGGTAAAGGTATCGTGTTAAATGAAGGTACGGATGTGACTATTGTTGCTACAGGTCATTTAGTTTGGGAATCTTTACAAGCTGCTGAAAAATTAGAATCTGAGGGAATAAGTGTAGAAGTCATCAACATTCATACAATAAAACCCTTAGACGAAGAATCTATTTTAAAATCGATTTCTAAAACTGGTTGTATAGTTACAGCTGAAGAGCATAATAAACTTGGTGGTTTGGGAGAAAGTGTTGCAAGATGCTTGGCAGAGAACAACCCTATTCCACAAGAATTTGTAGCCGTTAACGATACTTTTGGTGAGTCCGCCACACCTTCTCAATTAATGGAAAAATACAATATAAACGATAAAGCAGTCGTAAATGCAGTGATGAAAGTACTTAAAA
>Ga0206679_10004031_pt1 | contig 11092 bp, 8 predicted proteins | sample M110012015metaG_FD_155464 | JGI IMG/M metagenome (GOLD analysis project Ga0206679, IMG submission 155464) | Ammonia-oxidizing marine archaeal communities from Monterey Bay, California, United States - M1 100m 12015 | ecosystem: Environmental > Aquatic > Marine > Intertidal zone | place: USA... | reverse complement strand
CATTGTAAGGGCCAAAAGACAAGAAGTATTAGACCATAGACCAAATAGTGTATTAGAGTCAGGGGTACAGCAATAAGTGCTTTTAGAGGGGCTATTTTATTCATTCTTCAAATAACCTTGAATTTCAAGGTGTTAACATAGTTTTATTAAGCTGCAAATCTACTGAAAAATCAGGGTATAAAAAAACCTCCCAATTGGGAGGTTTTTAGGTTTGTTCTCTAAGGAATTAGAATCTGAATTTAACAGATGTGTTCCAAGATCTTCCCCAACCAAAATAAACACGGTTTCTTGTGTTTATCCCTTGATAAGTTTCGTCTCCTTCACTCGCAAAAGTGTTGGTAGCAGATCTAGACATATATTTTGTATCAAACAAGTTGTTCACAGTTGCTGCAACTCTTAAAGTCTTACCTTTTCCTAAGTCGAAAGTATAATCTGCTCTCAAATCAAACAAATCGTAAGAAGGAAGTTTTAAAGATTCTTGACCTTCAGTATCAAAATCTTGTGGGTTGATATCTGCATAAAGATTTCCTGCATGCGTCCAATCTCCACCAATTCGCAAGTCTTTCCATACTTTGTAGCTCAATCCTGCATTTGCTGTAAATTGAGCAGCATCTCCTACTTTTACATCGTCTAAGTAAAGTGTAGAGCTTCCGATAAAGTTTTGATCGTTGTCAAATACATCCGCTTGAACATCTCCTTCATAAAACCAATCTCCATAAGAAACCATTCCGTTAAAAGTAAGTTTAGAGCTAGGACGGTATACAAAATCCAATTCAATACCAGAATGAATTTCAGTTACTCCTTGGTAGTTTGCTGAACCTCTTACTTCCTCTGGAGTGTCCTCGTTAAAAGTTACACTTTGAGAGATAAAACGATCTTTCCAAGAAGTTCTGTATAAGTTTACATTAGCATTAAAAGCTTGAGAACGGAAACCGTAACCCAATTCAAATCCTAATACTTTTTCATTCACGATATCTTCGTTGAAGTTATTTCCAAAATTGATCCATACGGCATCAAATTTAGGCTGCTTTGAATAGTATCCAGTATTGAAAAACACATTGTGGTTGTCATTAATGTTGTAGTTCAAACCTGTTTTTATATTACCTCCTAAAAAGTTTTTAGTATCTGTCTCTTGCTCTGCAGGCACATAGTTAAAGTAGTCGATACGCTTGAATCCTTGGTTGGAAACAGAAGCTTGAACGAATGCAGAGATTTTGTCCTTAGAATATTCTAATTGACCAAATACTCCAGACCAGTTTACTTTACCGTCGTTGTTATAGTCAATTTTCTCTTGATCCTTTATGTTTTGGAAAGGATTCCAAGATGGCTTTGCAGGAACAAATTGATTAGGAGATATAAAGTTAGGTCTGTCATTGATGTTGTCGTAATCTACATATCCATCAGCTCCTAATACATCGTTTACTACTCTGTAGTGCAATCCTGTATAAGTTCTCAAGTCTAATCCTAAATCTAGATTCAAGTATTCGTTTAATTCCGTATTGAAATTGATAATGGTTCCATACCAGTTGTGAGAGTTCATAGAAGCTCTTCTAGAAATACCGTTATCTGATCCAGATCTTCCACCTCCATCAGGGTGTCCATTGTTTCCTGTATTGTAGAATCCGTTGTTGTACTGCGTTCTGTCATCTCCGAAATCAGGAACTGATTGTCCTGAGTTCCAGTTGTAAATATCTTGAACTGGCACTAATCCTTCGGCTGTTTTGTATTGGAATTGGCGTCTTCCGTTGATACGGCCGATTTCACCTGTTCCACCTCCACGTCCCCAAGAACCGTAGACAACAGTAGATAGTTTTGACATGTCAGAAATAGCCCATTCCCAGTTTAAAGACATAACAGGCTTGTGGTAGAAGTTTCTTCTAAAAGAGTACTCTTCTCCATTTAAGTATCCCCATTGGTCGTTGTAACGAATGTTAGGTTCTCCGTCTTCACCACCATATCTGATATAATCACTAATTGCAATTTCTCTAGATCTTTGGTGGTGCCATTGTGGTGCTCCAGTAAAGATAAATTGGAAATTGTGTTTTTCGTTTTTAGTTCTTTGTCCAAGACCGATAAAGTAGTTTTGTCCCTGACCTTTAGTTCCATCGACATAACCGTCTCCTTGAAAAGTACTGAAAAGTACAGAAGCAGAGAATCCACTTTCCATAAGTCCAGTATTGTAAGAAGCTACATATTTCATATAACTATCGTTTCCAACTGTAGCACTTACAGATCCACCTTGAGCTTTTTCAGAAGAATTAGTCACAACGTTAATTGTACCCCCAACAGAGGCGATAGCTAATTTAGATGCTCCCAAACCTCTCTGAACTTGCATAGCAGATGTAATATCTGACAATCCTGCCCAGTTAGACCAGTATACTGCACCATTTTCCATATCGTTTACTGGCATACCGTTAATCATAACAGCAATATTTGTTTGGTCAAATCCACGAACGTTAATTCTTGAATCACCAAAACCACCACCTTGTTTTGTAGCGTATACAGAAGGAGTCTTAGCCAATATTTCTGGGAATTCTTTAGTTCCGATCAGCTCTTGAATATCTGAAGCCTTTATAGTTGAAACTGCAACAGGAGTTTTTCTGTCTTGTGCAATATCCACGGTTCCTGTGATAAAAATCTCGTCTAATACATCTGCAGAAGGAGCCAGTCCAATAGAACCGATATTTCCTGCTCCATCAAATCTAGCTTTTTCGTTACCATAGCCTACAAAGCTAATAGTTAAAACTCCTGAAGCTTCCTCAGTAGTTAAGCTAAATTTTCCGTCAAAATCCGTTGACGTACCTGTAGATGTTCCATCTACTACAACAGTAGCTCCTGGGAGCGGCATGTTAGTCTCATCCACAACTGTTCCCGTAATGGTAGTTTGGGCTTGAGCCAATCCACCAATTAGCAACATTGTTAATGCTAAAAGTGATTTTAGGTTTTTCATTTTAAAAGTATTGATTTAAGTCGCTGCAAAAATGCGAAGATTTCATGATTTAAATTTTGGCTAAATGTTAAAGTTTGGAATAGTTTTTCACTTTTTGTTGATGATTTCTTAATATAGAGAGTTTTGTTATGTCAAAATTTAGTAATCTGACATTTATTCGAACTTCTGATTTTATTGTATTATCTTTATACAATTAATCAAAACTAACTTATGAAAAAAGTAATTTTAATAGTAGCTGCGGTAATTATGAGCTCTTGTTCCTCTGTTCAAGTAGTAGATTCATGGAAAAATACCGATATGTCCACGGTCAAAAGTGAAAAGATTGTGGTTATTGCTAGAACTGCAGATAATGTGGTGCGAGCACGAGTGGAAAAGGATATGGTAGCAAGTCTTGCGGCTTCCGGATTTGAAGCTATACAGAGTTATGATAAACTACCTATGTTGAAAATTGATTCCAAATTGAGTCAAGACAAAGTAGATGCCTTAAAGCAGCAAATTATTGATAAAGGTTACAATTACGTAATGATGCTTGCTTTGAAAGATAAGCAAGAATACTTAAAGACAACTACAGATAATTCTGGTTATGGTTACCCGGGTTACCCAGGATATTACGGAGCTGGATTTTACAGAGGATTTGGAACGTACTATGGTTCTCTTTACAATTATGGTTATTCCACTTCCACTACGGAAGTTGCGAATAAATATATCGTAGAATGTGTAGTTTATGACATAACTAAACCTCAAGGGAAATCTCTTCTTGCAGTTGTGACTGTTGATATTGACGATCCGAGCTCTTTGACAAAAACAGCGGAAGACCTCTCTAAAAAAGTGGTTCAAGAGTTAATGAGTAAGTAGGAAAAATAAACCTAAAAAAAAAGGCGACCAATTGGTCGCCTTTTTTTATTCCTTATATAGCTTTTTTGCGAGCTCTTTTCCGAGTTCTACTCCAAATTGATCGTAACTGTAAATATTCCAAATAATTCCTTGAACAAAGATTTTGTGTTCGTAAAGAGCAATTAATTGCCCCAAAGAGAAAGGAGTTAGTTTATCCAATAGAATAGCGGTGCTAGGACGATTGCCCTTGAATACCTTATAAGGGAGAAGAGAGCTTATTTTGTCTGCTTGTCCTTGAGTCTTTAAGTCCAAATGCACTTCTTCTTTAGATTTTCCAAAAGCTAAAGCTTCCATTTGGGCATAGTAGTTCGCCATCAGTTTTCCGTGATGTTCCGTGTTTCCATAAAGAGACTCCTTAAAACCAATAAACTCAGAAGGTATCACTTTGGTACCCTGGTGCACAAGTTGCATAAATGCGTGTTGCATATTGGTTCCTGTACTTCCCCAAATAATAGTTCCTGTTTGGTAGTCTATATCTTCTCCAGAACGATCCACACTTTTTCCGTTGCTCTCCATGATTGCCTGCTGTAAATAATCACTCAATTTCCCCAGGTATTGCGAGTAAGGAAGAATTGCTTCTGTTTCACAGTCATGGAAGTTGTTGTACCATATACTGAGAAGAGCCAAAACAAGCGGTATGTTTTGGGAATCATCTGCATTTTTGAAGTGCATATCCATTTGGTGGGCCCCTTTTAAGAGCTGCTCAAAGTTATCATAACCCACAGCGAGGGAAATAGATAATCCCACGGCACTCCAAAGAGAAAATCTTCCTCCTACCCAGTCCCACATTGGAAATACGTTGTCGGTATCAATTCCAAAACTAGAGATTGCATTTAAATTTGTTGAAACGGCTACAAAATGTTTGGCCACATCCTCTTGGTTAGCCTTTTGCAAAAACCAATTCTTAATGGTAGTAGCGTTTGTGAGGGTCTCTTGCGTGGTAAATGTTTTAGAAACCACAACAAAAAGAGTGGTCTCTGGGTTTAGATTTTTTATGGTTTCCATCACGTGATCGCCATCGATATTAGAGACGAAATGAACGTTTAGGTGATTTTTATAAAAGCGGAGAGCATCGACAACCATATTTGGTCCAAGGTCGGAACCACCAATTCCAATATTTACAACATCTGTAATGGATTTGTCAGTATAACCTTTCCACTCTCCTGAGATGACTTTATCTGAAAAGTTTTTCATTTGGCCTAGTGCAGTGTGAACATCGCTCATCACATCTTTGCCATCTACATAGACTGCTTCTCCTGAAAAGTTTCGCAATGCAGTGTGAAGTACCGCTCGGTTTTCAGTAGTATTTATTATATCTCCGCCAAAATATTTGTTTTTTGCATCAGCCAGATCTACTTCTTTGGCTAAATCTAAAAGCAGGTCTAGAGTCTCTTTTGTAAGATTATTCTTAGAAAGATCGATTTCCATTCCTTCCTGAGAAAAAGTCAAGTTATTAGACCTATTCTCATCTTCTTTAAAAAGGCTTCTGAGGTCTAGATTTTCTATGTCTTTCGCGTGTTTCTTGAGTTTTTCCCAAGCCTTGGTTTGTGTCGGGTTGATTGCCTTTAAAGCCATTTCAAATAATTTGATTAGATGATTTATTTATAGGTTTGGATAAGCCATTTCATCCAGTGATTTTTTATAATTACTCATTAAATCCTCAAATCGAGGAAGAGCAGCTTCGTCCATGGCTTTTGCTGCTGGTAATTTTTGCTTAAACGGATCTACTTGCTTTCCGTTTTTCCAAAATCGATAGCAGACATGTGGTCCTGAGGAGTATCCCGTACTTCCAACATAGCCAATTATATCACCTTGTTTGACATAATCTCCGACTTTAGCCTTTCGCTTTTGCATATGGAGATATTGTGTTGAGTAGGTTTTGTTGTGTTTTACTTTGACGTAATTCCCATTTGCTTTGGTGTAACGAGACGCTACAATCTTACCATTTGCAGTACTCATTATAGGTGTGCCGTAATCTGCGGCAAAATCTGTTCCTTTATGTGCTTTTGTTCTTCCGTATAGGGGGATTTTCCTCTTTAAATTATACTTGGAAGAAATCCTGTAATTGAATTTTATAGGAGACTTCAAAAAAGCTCTTCTAAGATTTTTGTGCTCCTCGTCATAAAAATCCACATAATTTGTTGTCGTATCTTCAATAAAGCGAAATGCATAAAGGTCTGTGCCTTTGTGCTCGACATATGCTGCCTTGATTTGTCCTACACCGACATAGGTAGAGTCTTCAATAAATTTTTCTTCGTAGATGATTTTAAACTTATCGTCGGGATAGAGCTTTGTGAAATCTAAGGTCCAAGCATAAATGTCATCCGCTAAATAATAGGCCAAGTTCGGATCTAAATCTTGCTCTAAAAGTGTTTGAATTAAGGATTTGTTTTTTTCTATAATACCGGAAGCGTATCGTATCTTCTTTTTGATTGGCTTGTGATATTTGTATACTTGAATCAAAGTATCCACTCTGAAATCAATAACGGAGTAACTAATCTTATTTTGCTTGTAAATAAATACTTGGGCAACCTCGGCGCTGTCCTTTGATTTGAGTATGGTGTAAGGATTGTTTAATTTGATTTTTCTCAGATCCATACTGTCCTTGGTCTCCGATATAATCTTGTGAATGGTCGGGTAATACACGTGGTGTCTATCCATTATAATCCCGAAGGTTTCTCCAGACTTTACGGTGTCCCGAACGACAATGAATTGGTCTAAATCAAATCCGAACTCAAAATTTTCTTTTTTGTCAGGTTCTTGATTTACAGCAATATCATCTTCGTGAGCATCTCCTTTTGAGGAGGTACAAGAAAGTAATACAAGTGAAAACAGAGAGAGAAGAAAATACCGAGTAAAGGAATTCATGAATTTAAATAATTAGGAATGCTGCGAAAATACAATTAATTAGTAAACTAGTTCAAAAGGATGAGTTAAACCTTTATAATCGATTAGATCCGCTTTTAGAGAGCCGACAGCTAAGTCTGCTTTTATTCTAACAGGAATTTTATTTTTGTCATCTGTAACCCAAACAGTAAGACTTTCTTCTTCCTTAAAGACTCTTCCAGACTGTACAATAGGTCTCAGTTTTAAGGCTTTTATTTTTCCAAATTTTGTTCGGATTACCTCACGACCAATCAGTTTTAGTTGAAAAGGAAAGACTTCCTCATCGAAAAAGAGGTTAAGTAGGGTTTGATCTCCTATCTCTTGATTTTTAAAGGAGGTAGTCCGCATTTTATAAAACCCCGAAATAAAATCGTAGACTTCTGCTACAGCGGCAGTATCTATGGTCTTTTTTTTAAGATCTTCGGTAACTGCGGTATTTGCTATCGTATCAAAAGCAATATTCCTACGTATTGTATATCCGCCCTCATCGACTCTTCTTATGGCGTAACTCGGTTTTGTTGAATCCTTAGAAAAGTAAGATTCGTAGCGATCTTTTACTTTGAAAAATAAAGATGCCATCCCAGTTGTTTTCCCCGTTCCAATCGCGTGAAATTCATCAGGGTTCAAATGGGATTCCTCTAATTTTAGTTCTGCGAATCCTGCGTTTATCAGTCCGTAATGTATTCTGTATTTAAACCATTCTCCCTCTTTAAAAAACAGGTCTTGGGATTGCCCAAAACCTGTTGAATATATTAGGATAAAAAGTCCAAAAAAAAGCTTTCTCATCTCTTCAGGTTTACGAACCTAAATTAGTATAATTTTCGATTAAGTCAATTCCTTGAAGATTATCTTTTCCCCAGTTTTTTAATTCTGATTTGGTCCAAAGAGTTGGGAAGAAAATCCTTCTCTGATATTTAGGATGCATATATTTTCTCCAATCAGAACCTCCGGTAGCTTCAACGGCCTCTTCAGATCCACCGAGATATTTACCTGCTGCATTGTAATGTGCCATGACCCATTTGATATTTACGTTGTGATCGTAGTGACGCAATGCATTTATCAAATCTAAATTTTCTTTTTCCACCTGAGGGAGTTCCTGATATTTGCTGTATAAGTTTCGGGTGTTGTGAAACTTCATAAAGCCGATTAGCTCATCTTTGTATTTAGCTTCGAATTCCTCGAGAAAAATAGATTTTTTACCGGTCTTATAATCTTTACCAGCGGCTTGCCAGTAAAGGTGTTCAAAAGCGTGTTCATAGCTAGTGTCTCGGTCTATACTATCTCTGAATCTGGCGTCAATAAGATTTATGATACTGGTAGAGGCTAATTCAATCTTGCGATACTGAGCACTTTGAAAACCACTAGCAGGGGCTAAAGCAGTCCTAAATTTTAGATATTGTTCTCTTTCCATTCCATCTCCCATCACGGCAAACGAACTAGAAAGGACATCGAAATATCTAGAGACACGACTCAAGTGTTTTGTAAAAAACTCCGCACTTATATTTTCTTCTTTGGCCAATTGATCCAATTCCCAAAGAATCATTTTGAACAAGAGTTCGTTGACTTGATGATACAATATAAAAATCATCTCATCTGGAAGAACAGTACGTTGTTCTTGAAGGTTCAAGATGACATCGGTTTTGATATACTCCCAATAATTAAAAACAGGACTGTGCAAAAGACCTTCCATATGAAGGTCAGCATCTTGATTAAAGCCTTGGTATTTTTCGTCCAAGGCTTTTATGAGTTTGTCTCTTTTCATTAAAGTGTACCTCTATTTTCTTGTTCGCGCTCTATTGCCTCGAATAATGCTTTAAAATTTCCAACTCCAAAAGACTGAGCTCCTTTACGTTGAATAATTTCGAAAAATAGGGTAGGACGATCCACTATAGGTTTTGTAAAGATTTGCAACAAATACCCCTCCTCATCGCGATCGATCAAAATTCCGTGTTCTTTGAGAACTTCGACATCTTCATCAATTTGACCTACGCGCTCTAACAAGTCGTCATAATAGGTTTCAGGAACATAAAGAAACTCGACACCTCTGCTTCTCATAGCGGATACGGTTTCCATTATATTATTTGTAGCAACCGCGATATGTTGAACTCCAGCGCCTTTGTAAAAGTCTAGATATTCTTCAATCTGAGATTTCTTTTTACCTTCAGCGGGTTCGTTGATTGGAAACTTAATTCTACCATTTCCATTAGACATAACCTTGGACATCAAAGCAGTATACTCTGTAGATATTTGTTCGTCTGTGAAAGAAACGATTTGCGCAAATCCCATAGTTTTTCCATAAAACTCACACCATTGCTTCATCTCATTCCATCCGACGTTTCCTACCATATGATCTACAAACTTCAAGCCAGTTGGTTCCGGTTCATAGTCAGATTCCCACTTTTTAAAACCTGGCAAAAAGATGCCGTCATAGGCTTTTCTCTCGATAAATACGTGAACAGTATCTCCGTAGGTATGAATCCCAGATCTCTTTACAACTCCGTGTTCATCCTCAATAGTTTCAGGTTCTAAATAGGATTTTGCTCCTCTAGCGGTAGTTTCTTTCCATGCTTTTTCAGCATCTTCTACCCACAATGCAACGGTCTTTACACCATCTCCATGCGTGTCAATATGCTGACCAATATCTGTTCCTGGAATTAGTGGAGAAGTCAAGACCAATCGTATCTTATCTTGTTTTACCACATAAGATACACGGTCTTTTAGCCCCGTTTCCAATCCAGCAAAAGCAACAGATCTAAAGCCCATAGCGGACTTAAAGAAATGAGCGGATTGTTTTGCGTCTCCGACGTATAATTCAACGTAATCTGTTCCGAGAAGAGGAAGGAAATCCTCCGCTTCATCAAATAACTTCTCAAGACCATAAGTGGTGTTTTGAAGCGCGGTTAAATCTTTTATTTTTTCCATTTGTTGTTTGTTAAGTTGCTAGTGTTCTAACCAAGAGGTGTAGTAGTCTCCTTCTACTAATTTTGCTCCGGTTTCTGTAATTTTTAAAGGGGCGAAAGTATCGACCATAACCGCCAATTCTTCCGTTGATTTTTTTCCTATACTTCGCTCTGCTGCACCTGGGTGAGGACCGTGTGGAATTCCCGCAGGATGTAGAGTAATTTGCCCTTTTTCAATATGATTTCGACTCATAAAATCGCCATCGACATAATATAAAACTTCATCTGAATCAATATTAGAATGGTGGTATGGAGCTGGAATTGCTTCGGGGTGATAATCGTACATACGAGGTACGAAAGAGCAAATCACAAAAGCTTTGGTCTCAAAGGTTTGGTGAATCGGAGGAGGCATATGAACGCGCCCCGTTATCGGCTCAAAATCGTGTATTGAAAATTTATAAGGATAGTTATATCCGTCGTATCCAACTACAGAGAAAGGGTGTGCTGCATAGACATAGTGATGCATCTGCTCTTGCTTTTTTACTTTGAGTAAAAACTCTCCAACTTCATTGTGTGTTTCTAGCTCGCTAGGAGGAAACATATCTCTTTCGCAAAAAGGAGAGTGCTCTAAGTGCTGACCAAACCAGTTTCTATAACGCTTTGGAGTATAGACCGGATGTTTGGATTCTACGATAAACAAGCGGTTGTCCTCTTGGTCAAAATGCATTTGATAAATAGTCCCGCGAGGGATCAGAAGGTAGTCTCCATACTCAAAGGGAATATTTCCCAGATGAGTTTTTAGAGTACCGGTTCCTTTGTGGACAAAAATAACTTCGTCGGAATCGGTGTTTTTATAAAAGTATTCTGTAGTACTGTGTTGCGGTGCTGCGAGACAAATATGTAAATCGTTATTGGTCATTACAATCTTGCGACTTTCCAAAAAGTCAGACTCTGGTTTTAATCCGAATCCATTCAATGACAAGGCCTTCATATTGAACTCCTCAGCAATCTTTGGACTTACATCTTCCGATTTTACAATGCGTTTGACTTGAGTTGGACGTTGTTCGTGGTAGAGTAAGCTAGACATTCCGTCAAAGCCAATCGTGCCAAAAAGCTCCTCGTAATAGAGGTCTCCATTTTCTTTTCTAAATACGGTATGACGCTTGTGTGGTATGCGTCCCATTTTGTGGTAACGAGGCATGTTTTAGTCTTGTTTTGCCCCAAAGATAGTACTTTTTAAGCAATAGATAGAACAAGCGTTTGGGGGAGATTGTCAGACTGACTAAGTGGTTTTATTCCACAAAGTCTTCGATCATATCGATGATTTCTTTATAATTAAAGGGCGTTCCTGCAACCTTAGATTTTCCATGAACGGAAATCCCTAGGCTACCTTGAATATGATTTTTAAGTTGACCATTGTTTAGTTCTGGTATAACCACATTATCAAAACCTTCTAACAATT
>Ga0206679_10004026_pt1 | contig 11109 bp, 12 predicted proteins | sample M110012015metaG_FD_155464 | JGI IMG/M metagenome (GOLD analysis project Ga0206679, IMG submission 155464) | Ammonia-oxidizing marine archaeal communities from Monterey Bay, California, United States - M1 100m 12015 | ecosystem: Environmental > Aquatic > Marine > Intertidal zone | place: USA... | reverse complement strand
CGGTGATGAAGACTTATTCCCCACGGCACCGGCAACAGACAATCTGGAAGATGAGGATGGTTTGGTTTCTTCTTTACGGAAAACAACTCCTCGGGGAGAAAAAAATGCTGAAGCTGAAGGACTGCTGAAACTTGCAACAACATCATGCGAAGCAGGCAGAATGGAAGAAGCCGGTGCCAGTCTTAAAAGTTATCTGGATCTGCTCAAAGAGCTTGGTCAAAAGCCAAGTTCAGACGTGCTGCATTTAGCTGAAAAGCTTGGGATTCCACTTGATTCAACTTTGACTGCGGAACTTGCTTTGAAAACTGATGAAACAAAAACAGAGACTGAAAAAGAATTGGAAAAAAATATTCAGGATGAACCAGAGCAAACCAATTATGAAAGTGTCATGGATGGAATAGTGAAGACTCTTGAAGAAAAAGATTCATATGAAGAAGCTTTGCCGCTGCTAAAGGATCTGCTGAACTACAATCGGCAGCGAGTGAATATTTCAGCAATGGATCCCATTTACGAAAGAATTGAGCGTGCACATTCAACAATGGAAAATGATGAAGAATTAGTAGCTACCTACAAAGAACATCTTGCAATCAAACAACAGTTGGATGACATTGAAGGTGAGTTGCACTTGCTTGATATGATCAGTGCCCACTATACAAATATTGGAGATCTGAAAGCATCAAAACGCTATCAGTCAGAAATTTTAAGAGTAAAAGACGGATTAGAATACAAGCAGGCAATGGAAGAAGAGGTACAGTAAAGTACTGATTCAGTGGATTCAACCGACTAAAATAAAATCAGTAAAAATATACGCACCCGTCGGGAGTACGGGAACTTAGCTTGTAGCCGTGGTTTCCTGCTGCAAACTGTATTTCAGCCAGCAGTCTGCAACTGCGTGTACGTCTTTCACGTACTACGTAAAACTCACTGATTCGCGGTGATGTGTCAGATTCAAGGTGGGCAAACATTTTTATTGCCGCAATAGTGTGCTGTTCTGCCAACTGCAGGTAGCGTGGCTGAAGTCCATTCTGCCAGCTGTCAAAATAATTCAGGCTCCATCCCATATGACTATCTCCTCCGCTTAACCGGCTGCGAAAGGATTGTTGTGGAAATTCAGGAGTAGTACTTGAACAAGCGTGCAAAAAGATAATGACTGAAACATAAAAAATAAAATATCGCATAAACACTTTTTTTGGCCTGCTGAATGTCTTATGTAAAATTAATGAAGTTTTTGGATATCTTGTTTCAATTCCTCTTTAAAAGAGTATAGTAACCCCCCTGAAATATGTATCGGCCTCCTGCCAAAAACCTTTAAAAAAGTAAGGAACTTCACGATCCGGCTTGCATAATTTTGCTTTTGCCTTCAACTTAAGTCACTAAAAACAAAGATGTTATGCTTAACTGTTACTCTTTACAAATTAAAATTGGCCAACTATTTGCAATTTTTCTAAGCAAGGACAAAAAAAGCAACTCATTTCGACAGACTTTAACTGGGTAAAATGGAAAAGAAAATTTGGGCTATTGGTGGAGGTAAAGGAGGCGTTGGCAAAAGTTATGTTGCCGGCAATTTGGGCATTCTGCTGGCTCAGAAGGGTCACAATGTAGTTCTAGCTGACTTGGATTTGGGTGGAGCAAACCTGCACACCTGGCTTGGTGTGAGCAATCCCATTAAAGGGATTACAGAATTCATTGAAAGAGACATACCTGACATCAAAAAGTTATTAATACCCACCGATATGTCGGGATTGCGTCTGATCAGCGGAGCCAAAGACGGGGTCGAAATAGCAAATATGAAACACACTCAAAAACGTCGTTTCGTAACTGCCCTGAGACAATTGGATGCAGATTATATTGTGATTGATTTAGGTGCAGGCACTGCATACAACACAGTTGATTTTTTTCTGCTGGCAGACACGCAAATAATTATTGTAATTCCGGAACCGACTTCAATCGAAAATGCCTATCGTTTTTTAAAAAATTCATTTTATCGTCAAATTCTTCACAACAGTGAAAAATTTAGAATTAAATCAACGGTAAAAAATATTTTGCGAAAGGACAACCCATTCAACATAAATACCCCGAAACAACTTATTGCTTACATGAATCAACTGGGAGGCAATGCGGCGGTTTTTATAGAGGAACAGCAGCAGTTGTTCATGCCAAGTATTATCCTGAATCAGGTGCGTTCCGAAAAGGAAAAAAAGATTGGTGTGGCAATGGAAAAAGCATGTTTAAAATATTTTAACCTGAATGTGAATATTTCGGGATATTTAGATTTCGATGAAACAGTCAGGCAGTCGGTCATAGATCGTGAACCTTTAGCAAAGAATTCACTGGAGAGCGTGCCAGTACAGCAACTGTCAATAATCTGTGAAAAATTATTAAAGGAAGAGAAGGAAGGAACTAAAAAAAATAATCTGTTATCACAGCTAGCATTATGACTTCTCAAGCAAATAACCCACAGGTTGAAGAAAATTATTATCAGATTCTTGAAGTACAAAAAACTGCTTCATTGGTAGAAATCCGTTATGCTTACGAGGGTAAACTGGAGGAGACTCAATTAGAAGCCTTTGCTGCGTATTCCTTGTTGCCGGAAGATGAGACTGAAGAAATATTACTGCATTTCAGTCAGGCTTTTATGACTCTGGCTAATCCTATTGCCCGGGCAAAATATGATGATGAATTACAACAGGGGACGGTTTCAGTAGAGATGCAGCCTGTCACTAAGAAAGAGCATCTTACTAAAATTAAAAAATCAGTGAGGGTAAAAACTAAAACAGTCCCTCTTCCCCTCATCACTCCTAAAAAAGCAAAAGCTGAGAAAGAGATTGAAATCAAAAAAAGTGTTATCAGAAATATTGTTGAAGAAACACATGCAGAACGACTGGGCAATTACCAAAAACTGTCCGCAAAAAATGAATTAGCAGAAGAAAGTCTAGAAGAATTTTACTCCACTTTCAAAACCCATGGGGGTAAACTTTCATACAACGGTACTATATTACAACAAATTAGAAAAATAAAATCGGTCACTCTGGAAGAACTTGCACAAATCACCTGTATTCGTAAAACCTATCTCCGAGCGATTGAAGACGAAAATTTTTCCAAATTTACATCTGAGATTTATTTAAAGGGCTATTTGCTTTGCTACATTGAGGCCCTGCAGTTGCCCAAGGAGCAAGTTTTAACAGATTATGTTCTTCTCTATAAAAATTCATTTTAGTCTAAAAAGAGTTGAAATGTTTTATGCTGGTACTGTACAATTCAATACAGCATCTTAGGTCTTTTGTGATCTGAAAGCTTGTGTCAGTTTGGAAAAAGTCAGAGCCAGAAATAAGCCGGGTTCTGTTCTCACAGATGTGAGTCGTGACCATTTATCTAGGATTGCCGTTACCGACCGCCTCTAGCGTCCTACCCAACCGCCAGGCGGGCCACCTGATAGCGGTTCTATTTGGACTTGCAACGGGTGGGGTTTACACTGCCAGTCTTGTCACCAAGACTGCGGTAGGCTCTTACCCTGCCATTTCACCCTTACCTGTGTTTCCGGAGAAACCATCGGCGGTATGTTTTCTGTTGCACTTTCCATCGGCTCGCGCCGCCTGGCCGTTAGCCAGCACCCTTGCCCTATGTTGCCCGGACTTTCCTCCAGCCCCCCGGATTCGAAAATAATCAGGAAAGCGGGCGGCCACGTATCCGGCTCTGATGCTTACTAAATTAGCATCATTGTGGATAAGAGCAAGCGAACTTCTTTTAACACACTCAGATTTGAACTCAGATGAAAAATAAACGGAAACAAATTATTGTAAATGCTACTCTGGATAAAAGCAAAAAGCGCAGCCGCGGATTCAGTTTCATTGAAGTAATGGTTGTGATAATTATCCTGGGGCTGCTTTCCAGTATTGTTGGAGTGTACCTTTTTGATTCTGCAGAAAAAGCAAAAGTTGATGCAACAAAAACCCAAATCAGGGGTTTGGAAACTGCACTGGATCTTTATCGCCTGCACAATTCACGCTATCCTACTTCAGAACAGGGACTTAAAGCACTGTTGGACAAACCGGAAGTGGGAATGATTCCAAAAAACTGGAACGGACCCTATTTAAGAGGGAATAATTTGCCGGAAGACAGTTGGGACAGTCCATTCCGCTATGTCAGTGTGAACGGTAAAAATTATGAAATTATTTCACTTGGTGCGGATGGTGTTGATGGAGGAACAGATTTGGATGCAGATATCAATTCCAGCGATCTGTAAAAGATTTAGCTACCGTGCCTCAGGAGTCAGCAGTCAAAGACCCAAAGGCTTCACTTTTCTGGAAATATTGGTGGTATTGACTTTAGGAGTTCTCCTGATGGGAATGGCTGTACCTCAGTTTTTTGCCCTGTTTTCGAAAGAACATGAATCCGAATTTAAACATCTAAGCAGCGTACTGAAAATACTGCGCAACGATGCTGTTCTCAAAAGCACTTCTTATTGCCTGCTCTTTGATTTGAAGACACAGCAAATGATGACCACGGAAGAGGATGAGTCTGGAAAATGCGGCAAAGATATTTTGGATAATCCAAAAGTTCTGAAACCTCATGATTTTCCGGAAGATCTCAGCTTAAGTGCTGCAAAACTTGTCGGCGATGAATTTTCTTCTTCCGGAACTGCTTCTGATTTGCTGGAGGTCCATATCAACAGGTCCGGATTTGTCAGTCCTTTTTTCCTGGTGTACTCTTTACAGGATTCCTCCAAATCATGGATAATTGAAAGTAAGGGTATCATGGGAAAACTGCAGTTACGTGAACAGTGAAGTTCAGTCATGGAAATTGTTGGAGACAAATCAGGATTAATCAGGAAAAGAGGTTTTACAATCTTGGAGGTTCTAGTTTCCCTCTCGATCCTGGTGTTTATCCTGATGGCACTTTACCAGTCATATTCCACTTCCATTTTTGTTCTCTCTTCCACAACAAACTTGTGGAAAGCCATGTCACATGCCCAGAATGAATTATTGAAATCAGAACGTGCAACCATTTCACCTCCTGTTTCAGTCAACCAGGGAGAGTTTGAACTTGATGATCCAATGAGTGGTTTCCGCTGGAAAAAACTTGTCCGGGACACCACACCTCTTCCCGGAATAACGGTACGGCAGGTCAACTATCAATTACTCTGGAACGAGGGAAAAAGCGAATTTACTTATGATGCGGATATTTACGTCAATCCCCAATAACGTACGAATCAACAATTCTGGATTTTCCCTGTTGGAGTTATTAATTTCTGTAGTCCTGCTCGGGTTAGTGATGTCCTTACTTTACGGTGCGTTTTTCCAAATATCAAATTCCTCTATCCAGGTAAAATCAACTTTGAACACCCGCCAGGAATTGCGGTTGCTGATGAAAATAGCTCTAGATGATTTGCAGTCCGTACAATATTTAAAACACTTCTCCAGTGTCGTTCAAAGCAAATCTCTGAGACGAGAGACTGGATTGATTGCAGAAAGAAAACTGGGTCCGGAAAATACTGAAACGGGAGAACTTGAAGAAGTAAGCAGCATTTATTTTCATACTTCAATCAAGTCACGTTTCTACCCGGATGAGAAAGATCATGATCCTGAACTGCATGAAGTCGGCTATTCTCTGGAGGAAAATCCCGATACAAAAATTTGGGAGTTTATCCGACGTGAAGATTTTTATCTTGACGACAATCTCAGAGAGGGAGGAAAAAGCTATGTTTTGTCGGAAGCGGTAACAAAGTTTGAGCTGGATTTACTTGAAAGTGAGACTGCTCTTGCAGGAGGCGGATTCAAGGAAAATTGGACAACAGTCTGGAATTCTGAGGAAGGAGTATGCATTGATAAAACTACTGCAGATAATTTCTGTCTCCCCCGTGCAGTAAAATTAACTATGGCTCTCAGGGGTGATGATGGAAACACAGTTTCGGATTCGCAGGTCATAAATCTATGTGTTCCTCCTTGTAATCCGGAAATATTTGAATAGCCTGAAAAGATAATCCTGCACTACAAAGGTTTAAACCTCTTCCAGCCAGTCAACAGGCCCTTTACCCATCCGGACAATCTCTGCTTCTCCGTGACTGAAATCTATAATGGTCGAATTTTCGGCAAAAATAGTCCCGCCGTCTACAATTAAATCCACTTGTTTTTTGTATTTTTCATGTAATTCGAGTGGATCGTCGTACAGTTTATCTTCTGATATTCTCAAACTAATGCTGAGAATCGGGTGTCCAAAGGTTTTAACTATTTCGTTGGTAATAGGATGATTCGGCCAGCGCAAACCAACAGTATTTCTTGGTGTGAGCATCATTTTTGGTACAACTTTGGCGGCCTTAAAGACAAAAGTGTAGGGACCGGGTAATTTCCTGCGAAGCAGTTTAAAAACTTGTGTAGGAATTCCCTGAGTGTATTCCTGGACTTCAGTTTGATTAGCGCAGATGAATGTCAGAGGTTTTTTAGGATTCATACCATTGTGGTCGTTACTGTTTTTAATTTGCTGCAGGCGCTTCATAGCTTTTTTACTGAAAATACTGCAGCCCAGCCCGTAAACTGTATCAGTGGGGTAAATGATGACTCCATCGTTATTCAAGACATCCACGACTTGTTGAATGAGTCGAGCCTGAGGATTTATTGGATTAATACTCAAAAGCATGTGAAATTTACTGAAAGCTAAGTCAGTGCAACAAACTCAAAGACTTAACAAATTGTCTGCTGTAAAGGAAGTATTAGTTGGCTGGTGAAACATTTCCAGACGGAAGAAACGTATCTTGGAATGCTTAAAATGTCTGAGCAATATAAAAAATGCTGGCACAACAACCAGTTCCTGCCTCTGTGTTCCCCTGGATGTTTCAGAAGCATTGAAACTCTGACAAAGCGTTTCTAACTCCCAAGTGTACCTAATGACAAAGGATAATTAATAAACAGTGTTGGAGCGATGCCGTCATCTCCTTTTGCAAGGTCAAAACGGTAAATCAGCCCTGAAATAATGGCACGGAATCCCACGCCAAAAGAGGATTTCATTTTTTCATGTAGTCGAGAAATATCATCTGACACACTACCGGTTTCATAAAAGAACGAAGTCTGGAGAACGGTTCGAATTCCACCCAGAACAATCCAGTTCATTGGAGTTCGTTTTTCTGAATAGTTTAGACGGTATTCCAAAACATAGTTTGAACTATTTGCTGCATAAAATCGCCCCTGGCTATATGCACGCATCCGGTTAAGTCCACCCAGGGCAGTTGCCTTGGATGACTGGTTCCTTTTAAGCCAGTAGTTGATTCGTCTTGTTTCAGTTTTCCTGCAAGCGGCAGTCTCCTTTTCTAAATCACAACCCAGTCCAAATTTATTTCTTACTGCGGTTTCATCAACTAAACCATTAGCTGTGATTTTGGAACGTGATTGAAATGCATTAAATAATAGTGTGTGAGTCTCAAAAAATGGGAAATAGGCAGTTATATTAAGATCATTAACAGCATAGTCACTTAAATCATTTTGCTCATAATTCGTTTTACTATGCAATAACCCAATTCGAAGTCCTTCACTGGGATCTAAGTGATTATCGGTTAGGTCAATCTGAGTTCCTATTACATGATCAATCCAACTACGTTCAGGGGATTGGATATTGGAAAAATCATTACCGTCAACATCAAAAATTTTTTCTAATTTTGTTCCTCCTGCAGAATAGTTAAGGAGAAATTCCAGACGCTGGTTGTATAATTGAGATTGCAAAGTTACAAAATTACTGTTGTACTTTTCCAAGGTCTGGTAATAATCTTCTTTTCCAGAATCAATGCCACGGTCATATGACCTGAAGGGCATATAGAAATCTGTAAACCCGAGGGAAAATAATAATTTTTCATCAACTACAGGATATTTTGAAAGAGAAAAAAGACTTACTTCAAAATCACCTTTAAATAACGTTTTGGCCATCAGGAGGTCGGTTTTTTTGAAGATATTTGAAATTGAGGCAGCAATAGGAAACCCGGTTCCAATGCCTTCAACTACAATAGGGAGAGGAGCAACCAGCCAGCCTATTTCATTTTCTGCATCACTTTCAGATCTCTCAGGTGGAAATTCATAAGAAAATACTACAGACGGCATAAAAAAACAGAGAAGAAACAATAATTTGGTTTTTCTCTTCAGTAAGGCCCCACTAGCAGTCATAAATGCAGAAATCATAGGAGAACCAGAAGTTAATATATTGATTTCCTTTTTCTTCATAATTAATTTTCATCAAGAATATATGCGAGCTTAGCCTGCATTTTTCAGGATTTGGCTGAGCCTGCTTCCGGTGTATTCCAGTTCCTTTCCACTGGGAATATCTCCTTTTTTCAAACTTATTCCCTTCAGCAATTTGGAAGAAAGTTTTATATTTTTCAGGTTGTCAATCTGTGATTTAAGTTTGTCCAAGTCAGTCTTGAGGTTTTTAAATATGAGAAGAGGTTTTTGAATATCCGGAAGTTCCCTTAAATCTTCTGAATTGCTACCCATAAGTTTCTTTGTCTTTATTTTTGTTGTGGAATGATAAACTGTGGCTTGCGGCCTGCAATTCCCCGTAAAAGCCGACCCAGTATATCTGCACCTGTTATGATCCGTCTTTTTTTATCCCAACATAATATCAGATCGTTGTCAATCACATCATCCTCAGAGTGTTCAGGATGAACACGCAATTTTTGAATAACTTCACCCAATGGAGTTGCTGAATCAGATACCACAATAGGGCGATGACAGTAAGAATATGGTCTAAAAGGTTCAACACCAAAAAGTGCGTCGCGTAAAAACAAATCTGCGTTAAGTACCAATCGGGGTTTACCATCAACAGAAGTTATAATAACCCATTTTTTCCCTGATTGCTGAACCTGGAGTAAAAACGGATCCTCCGGAGTACGTTGAAAAGGAGGAAAAACCGGAAGATCATATTCAGTTTCCAATGGAATAATACTAACTGGATCGACTACCTCTCCCTCATCTCCAACCGGTAAATCATCAATGCTTAAAAAATTAAGTGCTCCGGTTCCCTCCATGCGGCCGATGTCTGATTCCCTTGACTCCATGTGCTTTTGCAACATGATCCTGATATCCTCTTCCTTAAAATAAAGCACACCTTCTTTGCCCAGCCAATTGTCAAGCAGCAAGGCTGACGGTTTACTTACCGGATAGAGGATAAATTTGTAAAATTTAATTACCGGGACCAGAAGGATCCCCATTCGCAGTGCATTGCGGGAAAAATAGGCTTGGGGTAATATTTCACCAAAAAGTGTGATGCAAACTGAAGAAAAGAAAAAAGCCCAAAGACCGGTAAGCACTGAGTCTGTCAGCAGAGTCAACAGAACGTTAATGCTCACATTTCCCCAAAGCAGGGTAGTCAAGAGCAGATTTGCGTCCCTTCTTAGATCTAAAACTGCTGCTGCAGCTTGATTGCCTGATTCGACTTCAATTTCAAGCTTCAACCGGCTCAAACCAAACAGCCCCAAAGTCAAGCCGGAAAATACTGCAGATTGTGTTAAACAAAAGAAAATACCTACCAAAAGGGCCAGGTCCATACAACTGTATATTAGTAATTAATCATGTACACAAACTCCTATTTAATTTATTATTGAAACATACACTAACATTTCTCTTGAAGTTCTCAAGTTTTTTCAGTGCTTCGCTATTCATCGTAGTTTAACAGCGGGCCAATTGAAGCTGTATAAAATTACGAAATAAATGTTGCATTAAAATCCATTTGAATTATCATGTAACTTACTATGATCATTTTAATTTTCAGGTCGCTTCAAAAAAGTTTGATTTTTAATTTTTGTTAACGTAATTATATAGAGGGCCGAAAACAATATTTGGCTGGAATTTTGATAGAATTACTGAAAAAATACTGAATACTTCGAAATTTTTTCTTAAACCAAACACACTTTCGTGGAGATTGAACATGCTTAAGCATTCTTTAAAAGTATTGATTCCCCTAACTGTTATTTTTATAGCTGGTTGTACCTCGAAAGGAATTTCACCAGTTCCAAAGACTTTAATGGCAGATTTAGATGAGGTGCGCTCTCTGACTGAAGAGGAATTGGCTGGCAATAAAAAAATTCAAAATGAATACAACCGGAAACAAAAAATATTGAAAAAAATTGCTGTTGTAGATGTAGCTGAGAAAAAAGAACTGCTTAAGGAAAAAGGGGTTGTAGAAAAGGCTAAAAAGGAACTCTCAGAATTGACCGAGAAGATCCTTAAAAAACGCCAGAAAAAGCTTTTGAAGGCTGAAGTTGGAAAAATTGCTGAGTCCCTCAAGGAAGGAGTAACAGAAAAGGAAATTGTGGAACTTTTGGAAAAAGTGGCTTCAGGTGAAATTTCAGAAGAGGAAGCAACAGCTATACTTAAGAAAAAAACCAAATTAAGTGAAGAAGGAATTAAAAAGCTGGTCGCAAAAACCAAAAAGATCCAAAAAGAAACTGAGGAACTTGCCGAAAAACTGGCAAATGCTTCCGCAGATGAGGTTGCAGAAATTTTAAAAGAAGCTGGAGGAGTATCAAAAAGGGACATTTTGGCTCTTGTTGAAAAGAAAAAACAAGTAGATGCTATAGAGTCATCGTTTCTAGAAAAAACAATGGCCAAACTATACACCCGCCTGGTTCGTGATAGAGAACTTGGGGTTGAAGAAGCATTCTGCATCAATATTGAAGGAATATTGGATCATCTGTTGGTTGAACCTTCTTATTTTGATACAGATAAATATTCAATTGATGAATATATAGGTCAAATCGAAAGTTCTTTCAGATTGCTGGAACCAGTTTTAGAGCAATATCCTGAAGTTGTAGTCCGGTTGGAAGGAAACGCTGATGAGCGCGGGACGGTTGAATATAACAAGGCTCTCAGTGATCGACGGTGGGAAACTCCTTCAAGAGTTTTAATAGCTCTCTATTTTGATGAAGACAGGACAGTTGGTCTCGGTCGGAGTGAGCAATGTCCATTGCCACGTGCAGTAGATACTAATACTAGAGATTGGTGGTCAAAAAACCGGCGTACCGATTACATTTTTAAGTTGATGAGGGAATAGTAAGATATGGAATTTAATGATTTTGTAAATGCGGTCCTTCACGGTGGGACAATTACGCTTTCTATATTTATTTTGCTCGTT
>Ga0206679_10004022_pt1 | contig 11116 bp, 10 predicted proteins | sample M110012015metaG_FD_155464 | JGI IMG/M metagenome (GOLD analysis project Ga0206679, IMG submission 155464) | Ammonia-oxidizing marine archaeal communities from Monterey Bay, California, United States - M1 100m 12015 | ecosystem: Environmental > Aquatic > Marine > Intertidal zone | place: USA... | reverse complement strand
CAACAACTTCTTCCTGCTTTTCTTCATTATCTGGTAATTGAGGAGTTGCAGATTTTGGCTTTTCTGTTGGCTTTGTTGCACCGACTGCAATTGGTAAACTTGGAGGAGATACTGGTTGCGGTTTAGGCATAGGAGTTTGTGGAGTAGTAGGCAAAGGTGTCGGCATGGGTTTGCTAACTGGCTGATGCATTGTTGCTGCTAAGCCACCCTTATTCGGAATGACATCTGGAATATCAGGGATGTCTGGTGTCATTGGAACAGATGCCTTTGGCCCGACTGAACCCAAGAGGTCATCGTCTGTTTCTGTTTTCACCATCGGCGAGTATAGATTGCCTAATCCAGTGTGTATTGGTTCAGCAACATCCTGCAATGGATCATATACATCGATTTCAAAGTTTGAAGGAGTTGATGGTGCATCTGAAACTTTCAATTCAACTTCTTCTGGTTTAACATAATCAATTGTTTTTGCAAGTGTTGGACCACTACCGCCAATGAATTCAAATGAATCTTCTGCATTTACAGTTTCATACTGGCTGACTTCAACTGCTGCATCCTCAAGTGTCAATACCGCTTCAACCACATAATCATCCTCATCAATAGGCTCCATTACATCTGATAATAATAACGACATTAATTCGCTACCACTTGTTGAAGGAGAAGGTATTGGTTGGTCTCTTGCACTTGCAGCAAAAACATAGTAGCATTGGGAACATGATTCCGCATTCTCTGCATTACTATAATCGCAGTATGGGCAAGCATTCGTAGCATCATTGCCAGCCTTGTTCCGCTTCCCGAACATAACACTCCCCATTTATCGGGCTTCTCATTTCCCGTTTAAGACATAGGGTGGACTGATTAAGTGATACATCAATTATGAGGCATATGATGATGAGGGATAATGTATTGCAGCAAATATGGCGGAACGGGGGCGGGTACGACGCATCAATAGTTCTGCTTCTTCTTCTGATGATGCAAAAAATACAGGTTCAGAAGTACCTCTAATTTGGCAAAGAGGACAAGATCATTTTTCATTATTTACCAAATTGATAAAACAAGAATTAGATGATGAAACTGCGTTGGTGGAAGAACGCTGGAAGAAATGGCCAAAAAAGCGACTAGTTGCAGCTGGATTGACACTATTCGATTTAACAGGAAGGCCACAAGGGCGCTTTTTTGGAGAATACATCATTACATTTGAATCTAGAAACGGAGGACGAATGCCTCAACACCGATTTGGTAACGGAGATATTGTTCTCATCAGCCGTACTAGACCTTGGGGTGAAAAAATAATTGAAGGAGTCGTACTAGACAGAGGTCCTACTAGAATCAGAGTTGTCGTAGCCGAAAGACCTAGTGACTTACGTAAAGGCAATTGGAGACTTGACAGAGGTGCTAACCGTGTTGCACATGATAGAATGCATGAAGGCCTAATCTCATTTCATTCTATTGAAGATAATACTGGGACTCCTTTACGAGATTTATTACTCGGCTCAGTACATGATATTGCAACTGCTGCGCAAAGCCCTCCCGAAATCCATGGACAGAAAAAACATGGTCCACTCGGCATATCACAACTCCCACTAAATGATTCTCAAAGAAATGCTGTTGAATCTGCTATCGGCAATAGAATGACTTTGATTCAAGGTCCACCAGGAACTGGAAAAACACATACTGCTGTGCAATTATTACGCACCCTTGTCAAGATGGGTAGAGGCCCGATTTTAGCGACTGCTGAATCCAATGTAGCAGTTGATAATTTACTTGAAGGATTACTTGACAATGGCGTCAATGCTATTCGCATTGGACGGCCTGTAAAAGTAAGAGAAGCATTGAGGGAGGCAACACTTGATGCAATTCTAAAAAATCATCCCGCGCAAGAGGAAATTGAATTCATTAGGCAGGAAAATGAAGCAGTAAAGCGTAGCCTAAGTGGTTTGAGAGGAAAAGAGAAAGGTTTAGCGCATAAGGATGTCAACAATAATTACAAGGAAATTCGTCGCATTGAAAGAAATATGATCGAAGGTGTTCTAGATAGCGCTGAAGTCATTTGTGCAACCACTATTGGCTCTGGTCATCAATTACTAGGAAAAAGAAAATTTCCTGTAATATTGATGGATGAAGCGACTCAGGCCAGTGAACCTAGCGCACTGGTTCCAATAACTCGCGGCTGTAGACAATTAATTTTAGTCGGCGACCATAAACAATTACCGCCAACTGTAATCAGTAGGGATGCAGAAAAAGGAGGCTTGGGTAGATCATTATTTGATCGCTTAATAAAATGCGGAATGCCAACTCACATGTTGACCACTCAATATAGAATGCATCCTACAATTCGTGAATTTCCAAGTGCTAGATTCTATGATAACAAACTGGAAGATGGATGTAAGCCTGCTGATAGACCACCGGCAGCAGGTTTCCTATGGCCAGATTGGGACAAACCTGTTGCCTTCGTACCTATTGAAGGTGTAGAAATTGAAGATGAGGAAGGAAAGAGTAAATCAAACATGGATGAGGCTGCAAAAGTTGTTTCTATTGTTGATGACTTATTGGCTGCCGGTGATATTTCTGCACAAGATATAGGAGTTATTTCACCATATAATGGTCAAGTTAGACTTCTTACCGACCTATTCATTCAAGCCGGCGGATTCGAAGATGGTGAACCGTATAATGGTCTTGAAATAAAAAGCGTAGACGGTTATCAGGGCCGTGAAAAAGAGATAATTATTTTCACTACTGTGCGTGCTAATGAAAGGGGAGAGATTGGATTTTTAAGTGATAAAAGACGACTCAATGTGGCGATTACAAGAGCGAGAAGAGGTTTGATCGTTTTAGGAAATCCAACAACATTACGCCATGATGGAACATGGCGCTCTTATCTTGATTGGGCAGAGGAACACAATTTATTCGCCTGGCATATCACCCATGGTTGAGATAACAACTTGTGCGTAGGATTGACAAAGTGCACACATTGGCGAGGGTTATGGCCGAAGACCCAGTTAGTGTCCACCAAGGGCAGGGAACATTGGCTCAATCTGTAGTAGCAAATGCACCTGATGGAATGCTGATAGCTCCTGCTTGGAAACGTGCTATTGCCTATGCATTTGACATCATATTGATTTCTCTCGTTCTAGAGGTGATGAGTGGCTTTAATTTTGGCAAAGGTATTTCTTCGTATTATTTGATACAGGAAGGAGGGAAATCTACAGCCTTCTATTTCGTTAATTGGTTCCTATTTATTTCAGCAAATTATCTTTATTTCAAATATACAGGAAAAACGATGGGTCGTTCCCTTGCTCAAAGAAGTTTGAGAATTGCTATTGTTCATGATAATGGTTCAACACTTGATGACCACCACTGGGGTCCAAGAGCCTTTTCAAAACTGATCTATATCATCCCAATCATTGGTGTATTTTGGTTTGGACTTAGGGATTTGATAAGAGCCCAATCTAGCAATGCAGAATATAGGACTTCTATTGATGTTAAGAACCATACAGTGGCTGCTGTTGATTGGTCTTTACCTTCAGAAACACGCTTGAAATTGCGTTGAAGTAGCAGACCAATTCGGCAAGCCATTGAAGTACTCCCTACTTTAGTGGACCTCAAGGTGAGAGGTATGAGTGACCAACATAGCCAGCGAGCCGCTTCTTTAGAAGCAAGACTTACCGATGTGAAAATGGAAATCGATGATGATGATGAAGACGTTGTGTTGGCAACATTCAATCTAACTAATGAAGCAGCGATTCCGATGGGTGGATTAGAAATAATAATCACTACCAGTGATGGACTTGAAGTTTCTGCTAAAGAAGGAATTACTTCCCTAAGTCCAGGAGTTACACGAACGTTTACGTTTGAGTTCCCTCTTGAAAATGGACAATGGACATTTTCAACAACTAGTAGTGGAAAGAAAATTACTCTTGGCCCATACGATGCAGATTTTACCTATCAAGAAGATAAGGGGCGTAAATTGAACAATGCTATTGGAAGCAATTTGTTCACTGGAGCCTTTACAGAACATCTAAGCGACTTTGGAAATACTGAAGAAAAAGAGATTATTGATTCTAGTACAGTAGTTCTAACCACATATCATGGTGAAAATGCTGAAGGTGGAGCGACGAAAATTAATGTCGGAGCTGCGGCGGAAGAGGAAGAGGAGGCACCTCGCACACCACCTTGGGAAAAGTCTAGTTTAGAAGAAACAGAGGCAGATCCACTTTCCACATCTCTAAATCAACCTGCAAACGAAGTAAGAACTCCTCCATGGGAAAGTAACGAAATTGTAGCGCAAGAGGCTCCGAGTGCCCCTGTAGATTTGCTATCAGTTGCTGCGGCCACAACCGATGCAACTGAAACAGAGGATGTTCCAGAGTCGCCAGCACCAACTGGTCCACCCGCTGTACCTTCAACACCAGCACCAACTGGTCCACCTTCTGTACCTTCAACACCAGCACCAACCGGTCCACCCGCTGTACCTTCAACACCAGCAGCACCCAAAGCTCCAGCGGGACCACCATCGGGTCCTCCTTCAGGGCCACCATCCGGCCCACCTGCGGGTCCACCTTCAGGACCACCATCGGGACCACCATCGGGACCACCATCGGGACCACCGTCCGGTCCTCCCTCAGGACCACCATCGGGACCTCCTTCTGGTCCACCATCCAGCCCCCCCTCCAGACCTGGCGATTTGTGAGTGAGAATAATGGGTGATGGATTTACAATGGAATTATGCGGCAATAAAGCAGCATATCAAATCGTACCCGAAGGAATCAATTCTATTGATTTGGATATTGTTGGTACATTAATCGAATCTTATGGGTATCAAGTTGGAATTCGCAATCGTCTATGCTGGACTTTTTCAGGACCATGTGAATTGACATTATACCCTAGTGGAAAATTACTAGTAAAAACAGAAGATAGAGATATTGCTGAAGAAGTTGCACAACAGCATGTTGAAGTGTGGGCTCGTGCATAATAGGGGGAGAGGAATTTGATTCCATCTTCAATCATTGAAATTCTTAACGGCGGAGGAGTTGTTGCTTACCCAACTTCCACCCAACCAGGATTGGCATCCCTTCCAACCCAACAAGGATTAGATGCACTATTTGCATTGAAACAAAGACCAGCACATATGCCTGTAAGTTTAGGTGTAGCATCGGTTGAACAAGCAATACAATTTGTTGTATTCCCTGAATTAGCAAAACAATTACTCTCTGCTTTTGAGAGGGGGACTATTACTGTAATCTTGCCGGCAAAACAGAAATTGGACCAAAGATTAGGTGGGAAAAATATTGCAATCAGAATATTAGCTCATCCATTGGCGAGAATTCTCGTTGAAAAGGACGGACCAATAACTGCTACAAGCGCAAACCAAAGTGGAGAAATGCCTGAAAGTAATAGTCAAAATGCTGGACTGAGGCTCGGTTTGTCAAAAGAGGCGATTGTAGTTGGAGAGTGTGGCGGAGATATCCCCAGTACTATGATTCAGTTTGTTCAGGATGAAAGTCAAAGGAATGGGTTTTCGGTAACTGTTATGAGAGAGGGGGTAATACCTCGCGAAGACGTGATGTTATGGTTGACGAAGGTGAACTGAAATATTGGCGAGATGCTGGCCATGTTGCACGTCGAACATTGGAAGCAATGAAACTAGAATTAGAACCAGGAAAATCATTTCATGAAATAATTGAAAGCGCTGAGCGATTCATACATCGGCATGGTGGGAAACCCGCTTTCCCTGCAACAATCGCTGCAAATGATTTAGCTGCACATTTTACTACAAATCATTTAGTTGATGATGTTGAAGGCTGGCAAGGTGGTATGATTCTTGAAAAAGGAGATTTGGTGAAAATTGATTATGGAGTTCACATCAAAGGACATATTGGCGATAATGCAATGTCAGTTGAGATCGGAAATGGAAATAATCATACTGAACAGATCAAAGCTGCAAAAGAAGCACGGGATGCGGCAATTGAAGTAATGCACCCTGGAACTCCTTGGTGGAAAGTTGGCGCTGCTGCAGCACAACCCTCACTCGATGCTGGATTCCAACCGATTCGTAATTTGTGTGGTCATCAATTGAAGCCTTGGGAATTACATGCTGGTGTTTCAATACCATCATATGCTTGTGGTCCAGACAATAGAGGATTCAAAGGTGTGGTTGAAGAAGGAGGCGTATATGCAATTGAACCATTCAATACCACTGGAAAAACAGGAATGATTGAGAATATTGGAGGCCGTGAATCTTCCAATATCTACAGAGTTACTGGTATTACTACTTCGAGAAAAGCAAGAGCAAAGGGGCAATTAAAACCATTAGGAGCTCAATTGGCCCGCAACCTGGAAGAACGTTATGGAACATTACCGTTCGCAGAACGATGGGCTTTTCCAATGTTGGAGAAACCTTTCCCAGATGCTGATGAAGAAAGTCGGCAAAGCAAATGGAACGCGTTGGTTAAAAAATTGATATCAATACGATTTATCGAAACATATCATGCACTAAGATGTATAGATGGGGGAACAATTGCTCAGTTTGAGCACACCGTCCATATTACAGATGGCGGTCCAGAAATTCTTACCGTTGAGTGATAATTCCATATTGATAGGGGAAGATTACCTAAACTTGAAGGCCATAGCATTGTTAATGGCGCCTATAGCATATCTTGCAAAAATTACCTTAACCGTTGCAATTATTGTATTGATTACTGAAACTTCAAACCGTAGTATTTTCTTGGCATCTTTGTTTGCAAGTATACCTATCGTTTCAGTTCTGGCAATTCTTTGGATGCACAATGATGGTAAATCCGGCGAAGAAATTGCTGTTTTTGCTGATGGAGTGCTATTATTGATCATTCCATCACTCATATGCTTCTTCCTATTATCCTATCTTTTACGTAATGGTTGGGATTTTTTCCCGAGCCTTGGAGTCGGAATTGTGGCCACAGTCGTCGCTTATCTAATATTTATTAGAGTCATAGAAAGAATGGGTTGGATTGCTACACAAACTTCCTAAAAATAACATTCATTATCAAATTCATTACACAAAATTCACTCAAACAATCAGTTTTTGCTGGTTTATTACTTAAAAATGAATATAAACTGTGAGACCTTGGGTAATGATGAACAGGGCTGTTGAAGTTCTCGTTGAGTGCATCCCATCCCCTCCGCGTTATTATTCTCACCCTGTTCACCTCTATTCTGACAAAGGCCGATAGGCTGGATTTTGAAATAAATCATCGCACAAATAAGAAAATAAATTTTGTTATTTATTAGAATTATTTAGAATTGGCTATTATTATATGTGGAAATTAATGAAAATAGACTGGTCAATCTTACAAATAGTATGCTCCAATGACAGCGGCGCGAAAAATACCAAAAAAATAACATTTGGATAAAACACCATTTACAGTGTTTTTTGGGGGTTTATTAGAATTAAGCCGGCGGCGCGATTATATAGGATAGTAATGGTGGAAAGGATACTCCCGGTAACGGGTACGGAGGACAAAAATATGCAAAATGAAAACCGAAATGATGAAGCTGTAAGCCCGGTCATTGCTACCATTCTAATGGTTGCGATCACTGTGGTACTTGCTGGTGTACTGTATGTCTGGGCTGCAAGCCTAGCAGAAGGTAACACCGACGGAAACCTAGCGCTCTACGCCTTTGGTGGCGAAGACGCAACTGGGTCTGTGACTGACGGAACTGGAGACGATCTAGTCCGTATTACAATGAGCCAAGGTGGCGACTTGAACTGGGCATCTGTTTCAGTCAAGATCTCTGTCGACAACGGCGCACCTGTAACTTGCTCCAACGGTGATGCAAGCGGAAACTGCGACCTAGTAGAGTTCGGAACAACTGGCGACCAATTCTGGTCTGTCGGTGACGGTGTAACAATCGTTGAAAGCGGACAAGACCTGTGCACAAGCGGAACATGTGTCATCAAGGTAACCATCACAGATACTCGTGAAGGAAAGACCCTAGATGAGACTACTGCAATTGCAGAGTGAAGTTAGTTTCTGACTAAACACATCAATTCAAGTAAAAACGTATTTCTGCGGAAATTCGTAATTCGCCCCTTCGATGGCTGCGGTCATCGGAGGGGCTTTTTTTATTTTCAAACCTAGGAACATTACCGGAGTTCATTCAGTTATTCCTTCCGACTTAGTAGATCTCTAACATCACTATGTTGCTGCCACATGTGAAGCGATTGACCTTGTGCTGATTTAGCCAAAGACAATAGTAATATTTCGCTACCAGAATATACAGTATCAAATGGTGAGAGATAAGGCAACTTCAGTCCAAAGCGTCCATTGGCCCAAGCAAGAATACTAATCAATTCTGCAGTGGTGAAGATAATGTGTAGCATTGATAGTGATTCAGCAGCAGGAGACTCGCCGATTGCGATACTAATCCACCGAGTTAATGCTGCAACTGCAAATCCACCATATAGCAAAGGAGAGATGACATGGAAATATGCTTCTCTTCTAAGAATTATTGAAAATGTACCTAGTCTATTATCAAAATATCTAGAACGTTTGCTGAGGAGGAGGCGTTGTAAGCCTTGACCTCTGCGGATTTTCTGTCGCCTCTGTCCCTTCAAAGTTGGAGGAGCCATATCTTCAAACCAAACACTTTCATCAACAATACTGCGTAAGCCTTTGAGACGAACTGTTGTTGCAATCTGTGCATCATCAGCATTTGCCATTGTATTCAAGTCAGAGGCAGATACGAGTTCTGTTCGCCAGATCATACAAGACCCTTCTAAAAATGGCGTACTATCTGCTTTTGATTCTGCAATACGTAAGGAATCAAATGTTTGGCGATGATTTTGTTCTTCACTTCTTGACCCTATTCGTCTAGGAAGTGCACCGACTGCACCAATGGTTCCATCAGAAAACCAACCAAGTAATCGAGAGATGGCCTTTGGTGAAAGAGTTGCATCAGCATCAGTCATACAAATATATTCGAATTTACTCGCTGTTCGGATTTCTTCAATCGCTTTTGCTACAGCTGCAGTTTTCCCAAGTCTTACTGGCATCTCAATTAATTGGAAGGAAGAAAATGCATCAGGATTATTATCAATCCATTCATTGCAAAGAGATACGGTGCCATCAGTTGAATTAGAATCAATAACCATGAGATGATATGGACCTGCAAATTGTTTGGAAAGATCAATCAATTTTTCTTCAATAATCATCGCTTCATTCCAAACAGGAAGTAAAATAACACAATTTCCAGTTTCTTGAACAGGGCTTTCAGGATATGGAAGTTGAATCTTATTCCATTTTTTCATTGACCACCAATGTCTAGCAAATGGTATAGTTGCAGCAAGCCATAGGCTTGCTTCAATCACCATTGGAGCTAGCACCATATTTACCTTGACAGGGGGTTGTGATTTGAGCCCTTGCCCAAAAACATAGCAATAAACGGCAAATCCACTTACATCTTTAGATTACAAGACAGATTGCCTCACATTATGAGACGGGTGTTACACATTGGCCCGTGCGAGTCTAATGGTGGAATGAAAAATGTCATGCAATCCTTAGCAAATCATCCACCATCAGGTTTTGAAGCATCATTATTATCTAGTCACAAAACAGGTTCAATAATAACGAAATGGAAAGCCTACAGAAAAGCGATTAAGGATTTGTCAGGGATTATCAATAACTCTGAAACTAAACCTGATGTCATCCATATTCATACTGCTGCTGACTGGTCTTGGCGTAGAAAGAAGCGTTTTGTAATCAAGGCACGACAAGCAGACATTGCAACAATTGTTCATATTCATAGTGGTAAATTCAATACCTGGCTTGATCCAAGTGGAACAAATTCACCTAATGCAAAAAGAGCAACTAAAATGAAACAATTCCTATCCGAGCAAAAGGTGCAAACTGTTGTTCTAAGTAATGAGTGGAAAGCAATTCTTGAACCGATGATAGGTGATGTTGAAGTTATTTCTAATCCAGTCAATCCAAATCTCATTATAGATTCTTCAATTGAAAGAATCGAGGGAAAACTATTGTTGCTGGGTAGAAACGACCCAGTAAAAGGACATGCTTTTGCAATTGAGGTTGCAACAATGGCTAGAGAATCAAATCAAAATATTACTCTTTCAATGAGTGGAATTGAAAATGCTAATGAAGATTGGATCAGTGCAATGGGCTGGATTAGTGAACAACAAAAGATTGAGAATTTACATAATTCAAATATCCTATTAGTACCTAGTAAATGGGAGGGACAACCATTGGTAATTTTGGAAGCGATGGCTTGTGGCTTACCGATTATTGCTAATGATAGTCTTGCACAACTACCAGATAATATTGGCAAGGCATCATTAGAAAACAAACAACAATGGGTTGATAGTATACTTGAAACAATAAAATCAAATTCTACTAATATTGATTATTCACAACAATTAGTTCAATACAAAATAGAAAATGTTCAGCAAAAATGGTTGCAAATATATGAGCAACTTATTGTGAAATAGATTTGAGTACTTTTTCAAGAGCATCTATGGAATGACTCCAAGACATATTTTCTTCAGCATATTGTCTTGCTTGAAGTTTTAATTGTTCAAGTTTTGAATTATCATTTGCAAGCATCTGCAACCATTTTGTTCCTTCTTCAAGAAATTGTTCCTGACCAACCAACTTCATCCATTCAACTTCGCCACCCTCTAAGCGATGGCCACTGTGATCTATACCAAGGATTACTAATCCGGATGCAGCATATTCGCTTCGCTTCAAAGGGCTTGCTAATGTCCAAACGCCCGACTCAGGCATTGGTAGTAATCCAATGTGGCATTGTGAGATAACTTGTGCCAAAGCATCTTGTTCTAACGTTTGATGAACTTCCAAATTTTCATACTGCTGTGCCATAGACTTCAAACTATCAAACGCATCACCATTGCCAATCATTTTCAAACTCAAATCGATTCCAATCTCTTCTGCCATTTGTAGAAACTTCGGTAATGCCAATACTCCGCGGTTTCGGTCAAGTTTTCCATGATAAACAAGTGTTAATTTTTGAAAGCCATCATTGGGTTTGAACCGCTCTAAATTCACTCCTGCAGGTAATACGGTAATAGATGAAAGCGAAACACCCGTTTTCTTATGCACAAAGTTAC
>Ga0206679_10004017_pt1 | contig 11122 bp, 8 predicted proteins | sample M110012015metaG_FD_155464 | JGI IMG/M metagenome (GOLD analysis project Ga0206679, IMG submission 155464) | Ammonia-oxidizing marine archaeal communities from Monterey Bay, California, United States - M1 100m 12015 | ecosystem: Environmental > Aquatic > Marine > Intertidal zone | place: USA... | reverse complement strand
CTTTAGAAAAAGGAAATTTCAGCTACTCTGTGGAGGATTACTTTGCAAAACCCAATGCAAGCTCTTTTCAGTTTTCTCCTAAAGGCAGCTACTTATCGTATAAGGAAAAGGACGAGAATCTTAAAAACCATGTTTATGTAAAGAACATTGAAACTGGCGAGGTTCGAAGGGTCATTGAAGAAAAAGAAGAACTCGTTAGAGGCTATGGCTGGGCCAATGACAATCGACTCTTATATGTTATGGATAAGGGAGGAGATGAAAATTATCATCTTTTTGCCATTGACCTTGATGGCTCGAATGAAAAAGAGCTCACTCCTTTTGACGGAGTGAAAGCAGATATTCTTAATTCATTAAAGGAAGACAAGGACCATATGATTATTTCCATGAACAAGAATAATCCCGCCGTATTTGAACCTTACAAGATCAATATTGTCAGTGGAGAGTATACACAGCTTTTTGAAAACACGGACATTCAGAATCCTATAAATGGCTACATTTTTGATAAAGACGGAAGCTTAAGGGGCTATGTAAAATTACGAGACGGCGTTGAAAACGACCTATATTACGCAAAGGATGAAGGAAATTTCGAAAAGATCAAAGAGCTCAACTGGAAAGAGACATTCAGCATCATTGGTTTCAATTATGCAAGTGATAATCCACATGAAGCTTATGTGATGAGCAATCTGGATTCTGATAAGGCTCAAATTTATCTATATGACCTAAAAAAAGACCAGGTTATTGAGAAGGTGTTTTCGCATCCCGATTATGACGTTTCAGACCTGTCTGTTTCAAGGCACAGAGGGTATGAACTGGATTATTTTGCTTATGAGGGGGAGAAACAACAAGTTGTTCCTGTAAGCGACTACTTTAAAGAGCTGCATCAGAAGATCACCAAGAAATTTCCTGGCTATATATATTATATAACAGACCGTACAGACGACGAAAGCAAGTATCTGATTTTTATACAGAGTGATAAATTGTACGGAAAGTACTTTTCCTACGATCCAAAGTCAAACAGCTTTAATGAAGTCTATAATTTAATGCCACAACTTAAAGAAGAAGATATGGCAGTGATGATGCCGATTTCATTTACAAGCAGAGACGGAAAAACACTACATGGTTATTTCACCATGCCCAAAGGCACTAAGCTTGGAGAAAAAGTTCCGGTTATTGTAAATCCGCATGGGGGGCCTCAGGGGATTCGAGATTCCTGGGGTTTTAATCCGGAGGCCCAGCTTTTTGCAAGTAGAGGATATGCCACTCTTCACGTGAATTTTAGAATTTCAGGAGGCTATGGCAAAGCGTTTATGAACTGTGGATTCAAAGAAATTGGAAGAAAGGCCATGGACGATGTAGAAGACGGATTGAAATACATTGTTGATCAAGGCTGGGTTGACCCCAAAAAAGCAGCAATTTATGGAGGGAGTCATGGAGGATATGCCGTATTAAGAGGACTCACCAAAACTCCTGATTTATACGCCTGCGGAGTGGATTATGTGGGGATATCGAATGTTTTTACCTTTATGAAATCAATCCCTGCGTACTGGCAGCCTTATATGAAAATCATCAAGGAGATTTGGTACGACGAGGATATTCCTGAAGAAAAAATCATTATGGAAGAGGTCTCTCCGGTATTCCACATCGATAAGATCAAAAAACCCCTACTTGTTATACAGGGGGCCAACGATCCGAGAGTAAATATTAATGAAGCCGATCAGATTGTGGAGGGCTTAAGAAAAAAGGACATTGATGTTCCTTATATGGTAAAGTACGATGAGGGACATGGTTTCCATAAAGAAGAAAATAGACTTGCTTTTTACAGCACGATGATGGGCTTTCTGGCGAAGCACTTAAAAGAGTAAGCCTTTAAAGAAAAAGATTAATTTTACTCGAACTAAACTTTCGTCAATCATAAAAACTATTGCATACTACTCAAAAAATAATTGAATCCGCTTTTAAAGCAGATTTAGATAAAATAGATTCAAAAACACTCATTAAAGCCAAACAGCTGATTCGGGATGGATTCGGCGTGATGCTTCTTGGCTTAGAGCATCAAACCGTAAAAATTCTTGTAGATTATTTTAAAGATGTGCAAACCCGGGAAGGTGTTGATGTATTAAAACACGGCATAAAAGGGTCAACTTCAAATGCTGCTTACATCTATGGCTGTGCTACTCATAGCATGGATTTTGAACCGATGTTTTTACCGCCTACCCATGTAGTTTCTCCAGTTCTTTCACCTTTAATTGCACTTATTCAAGCGGGTAAGGGGAATGGGGAGCTTCTCTTAAAAGCATTTGTTGTAGGCATCCAGCTAGAAGCAGATTTACGTAAAGGTGCTCGAAGTTCAGATGAACAGGCTGCTAAAAAAGAGCATCACTTTCCCTTTGACAAGCATGGTTTCCATCCGCCTGGAACTGTTGGTCCTTTGGGAAGTGCATTATCGTCCTCAATTATGCTGGGCCTTGATGTTGATAAAACAAGAATGGCTATTGGTCATGCTGCCAGCAGGTCCTCAGGGATTTCAGGTAATATTGGAACAATGACAAAGTCTACCCATTGTGGAAATGCAGCACGCTCGGGTCTGGAAAGTGCGTTCCTTATCGAAAAAGGATTAACCGCATCAAGAGATATTATCGAATGCCAAAGCGGATGGGCCAATGTTTTTGCCGGTTCGGCCTTCGACTTGAATTCATTACAGCTTGGTATGGAGAAACTAAACTGTTTCACCTCCCCCGGATTCGCTTTTAAAAAATGGCCTGCTCATACAGCCATGCAGGTTGCTATTGATGCTGCTTTGAAATTGAACTATTCCGGGAAAGCTATGGGCAGAATTGATATTAAGGCTCCGGTATTTAAATATTGCGACAGACCTTTCCCGAATGATTCGGATGAGGCGAGATTTAGCTTTCAATACAATGTTGCGCTCGCAATTTTGAATGGGAAAATAAACAATGAAAGCTATACAGGCGACAAATTAAACAGCCAGGAGGTTCAAACGTTTTTGCAAAAGACGCATTTAACAATGGACAAATCCATCCCAAGGGATTTTGGAGAAATGAGTATCGAAATTTCAACAAGCGACGGTCAGAAATCTAAAAGCGACTCCTGGCCAGGTCATTGGAAAAACCCGGCATCTGAAGAAGAGCTGCTGCGTAAATTCATAAATTGTACTCAAGACTTTTGGAATAAGGATAAAGCGACCGAAATAAGCGATATGATTATGAATATTGAGCAAGGAAACAACTTTGAACGTCTACGAAGAACGCTCAATGACCTGGCTCAATCCTAATTTCTCCATGTTTTTGCTTATGCGATTGATTCCTGGACCTTCTCTACACACTCTGTAACTTTTTTCTGTACACTCAATGATTGGAAACGACCCTTTTTCAAATTTTTCAGAATCAACTTCAAAACGAATCAAGAGCTCGATGCCTCTTTGCTCACCAAAACTCAAAGCCTTATCCAGGGTTGTAATCGAACCATTTGGATCTCCACTTATGTTCGCACTTGAACCAAGAAGCCAATTAAATTTTGGATTCGACTGGCTTCCTTCTCTCTGTGAAATTTCCCTTTCCAAATCAAGAGCAAATGATTTAAATGGTTCCGACAGCACTAAACCCTGATGCGTGCCAAGATGCACTATTTCTGTGCTAAAAGATTCTTCTGCCCATGGCAAGCGAATGAAAGCATTATTAAGCTCTCCGCTTAAACCAGCTGTAACCAGCTTGTTTTTTAATTCATCGCTCCCCTTTGAATGCTGAATAAATTTCTTCACGTCTCCAACGAGTGATCCGTAATACTTATTTGAAAGTCTGTTTTTTATGGCATTCATTTGACTCACCCCTTTTGCAGTAGGCATTGAAACTAACGCAAATACAGAACCCAGGTCCACTAAAACAGCATTATTGGACAGGGCATTGAACACATCTGTCAAATGACTTTCACGATTGTATAGAATTGTCCTCATAACTGCTATTTATTCAGTTTAACCGAATTCAGAACCAAAATCACCTGGTCTTTACAAATTTGCCCCGGAATACACCATTTGCCGCTTCAATATTAATGAAATACACTCCGTTCGAAAGGGCGTCCATTCCTTCGATAAATATGCTCTTAGAGTCTGGATATCCCATTTTATGAAATTGTTTGACTGTTTTACCACTAGAGTGAATTATCGTGCCAGTAATCGTGCCGGTACCAAAATCTGCAATAAGATTCACGGAGTTTTTTACCGGGTTAGGATAAATGGAAAGCTTGTTGCTTTCATTAATAATTGTGCTCTCTTGAGTGGAAAGAACAGGATCCTCCTGAGCCGAATACAATACAGAGTACATGCAAGCATTCCACACCATGGTTTCCCAGGTGGTAAATTCATTGCTGTTTATTAATGACCAGCCATCTGTCCAGCGTCTTTGACCAGGAAGGCTATCCCAAATTGGATATAAAAAATCACTAACCGCTGTTTGATATGAAGCGCCACTTCTGCCTTCTGTAAAACCGAAGACAACAATTCCCGGAACATTTCCTATGATTGGCTGGGTCCCTCCTTGAGGCGTTTCTCCATATTTGGTCCAATAGGAATCCAAATGAGCTGGACTCTGCACCTGTTTGTCTCCAAGACCAGTGACATAGCTCTGCCCTAATGGATTCAGCCCAAGTGAATAGTCTCCGAGCTGACTGACCAGATCATAATATCCCTGTTTTTCCTGAGGGTCCTGACTTAGCCGATACATATACGCCGCTGCATCCGCATATCTCCCCTGTGCAGTTGCAGCTCCCCACCCAATAAACTTGGTGACCCCCTGAGCATAAGGGAAATTTTCCGGCAACCAACCCATGTATCCTCCGCTATCGGCACCAGATTTAATCTTTTGGTATAAATTGCTAACAAGTACAGGGTCTGTTGCAAGGTCGGTGAGCAGGTAGGAAATAAAATGAGAGGTGGTAATAAATGCGCTCGTATTGCCGGCGATGTATTGATAAGGCCAGCTTCCGCCGTCCACTATATAGGTCTGTGCTATATCCCGAAATAAAATATGGTACGGGTTATTCATATCGGTCATTGAATCTCCCGATGCTGTAGCAATATACAACTGAAGAGCCGCATACATTTTAAACCCTAATCTGGTATTAAACGCATGACCTTCTGCGTAATCCCATGCCAGCTCAGCTCTTGCCAAAAATTCTTCTGATTTCTGCACGTCATAAGGCTCTATTAATCGAGAAGCCTGAGCAAAGAAGCCTGCACTTGCAAAAGTTGTGGATTCGTATACTGCGTAGGTTCCATAATCCTGTGTTCCGTTATTTTCCCAGTCTGCCCTGTCGGTTCCATACCCAGGGTGCTGAGAGGTTTCCGTTCCTCCCATTACTCCTCCGTATTCACTCGGATCAGAACTGTTGGTGGAATCCAGCTGAAGAGCTTCCCAAATCTTCACTCCCCAAAGCGTCTCATCCAGAAAGTCTGGAATTGAATTTCCAGATTCGGGTATGTTGTACTGATTGTCTATAAAATGATCCTCAAATGCTTCATAATAATTGAGCATTAGCAATGGTATTTTAGTGTGGTAAACCCGTCTGTCAAAATCTGCAGCATCGTGGTAGCCTCCTTCTATCTGATGCATTTGAGCATTCTGAGGAACAACAATCCATCCCTGTCCCTCGTTGCCGGACCCTGGAAACTGAGTAAATGCGACTTCTTGATGACAAACTCCTCTTTCAAAGCTCGTATAAGGTTGTTCCAGAGCGATGCCGCATCTTTGATGATATAGGCCTCTCATATGGACTGAAGCTATCGTTTTGGAGAAAGAATAACCGACTCCAAAGTAATAAGACCTCCCCATGCCTTCAACTTCTATATAGTAGGTCCCTTCCCCTAAATTTGTGAGGTCAATACGGTACACGTGTTCTCCCGTCTGCGCTTTTTCATTCCCTGTATCGTCACCCCAATAGGCAAAATATCCAGAGGAAATCACACTATGTGTTGTAGAATCTTTGACGTAATAGACTGGTAGGGTCTGTAATTCTAGAGGGCCCTTGTCTCCCATAAAAACACCAAAATTGGCATACCTTGCGTTGCTATTAAAAGCATACCCCACCTGGTTGACCTTGATCGATTCGCAATACACCTGATTTTGCTCAAAAACAATTGTCGTATCTCCATAAGGAGAGTTAAAAAAGTAGGATTGGTCCTCTATAAGATCTGAATTCATAATTAGGTATATCTTATGATCCATTTTCATTGGGAAGTACTTTTCATTATTGATTGAGATGGCTTTTTTTTCGTCGTATACATTAGAATAGATTCCTACATCATCGGGTGTTATCCCATTCACGGTCCAGCCAGTCAGGGATGGTTTAATGTCATCGTAAACGGTTATTCTGTTTACATCTTTTATGTTGATCCAATCGGTTTCAAGATGGACTATCCACACATTATGAGCTGCCGTTTCCACTCTGACTATCTCCTGTGCATTCACATAAACACTTCCAAAAAAAATTCCTAAAAAGAATATGATTTGACCACATGATCTGTTTAAAAGGGTGTTTTTAGCAAAGACTATATGCTGAGATGAGTAAATAGTTCCTTTTAAGGAGAATCGCCATTTCATAGTTTGATAGTTTTTCCAAAACTACAAAATCACAGAGATTTGATGAATTTATACGCAGGTATAGATAAAATGAACGGGAAACGAGCTAAACCGGGAATGATATGGTTAAAAGAGAATTGTAAACATATTAAAACAGTCTTATGTCCTCTGTTCCGTAGAGAACGTATCCAAAAAGAACTAAAACAGTAACTAAGCTAATCATGGCGTTTTATTTTTATTTATGCACCAAAGATGTAACTGTCATTCTTATCAATGAAACAAATAGATTAGCAAATCCGAAAAATAGAAATCACTACCTAAAGGGCAATACATGGTTACACGTATTTAGGGCAATTATTGAACTATCAAAATTCTTACTACCTACCCTCAAAGCAACTGAAATGAGTCTGAACAACGAAAATATGTTTCAAGCTATTGAATTAGAATTGAAGTGAGTATATTTAGGCGGATTCCTGTATTGACTGATCACTTCTTTTTTTGGTGATTGGTCTCTTGCAAGAAGATTTTTAATTTTCACGGACTATGATGAAGCATTTCAGAAAAAAAACCCACGAAATTATTTTTGAGGCTGATACCTTTTGGGGGAAACTGTTCGATATTGTCTTACTGATATTGATACTCTTTAGTGTAGGAGCAGTCATGCTGGAAAGTGTGGAGTATTACCATGAAAAATACCACCATGTTCTACTTCCTTTTGAATGGGGCATTACCGTTATTTTTACTTTGGAGTACATTCTTCGGATCATTAGTGTGAAGAAGCCTTTAAAATATATCTTTAGCTTCTATGGATTAATTGACCTGGTTTCTATTATACCATCGTATTTGGGAATCTTCTTGTTCTCCGAGAGCATTGCTTCCATCCAAACGGTTCGAACGATCCGTTTGCTCAGGGTTTTTAGAATATTAAAATTAATTCGATACGTCAAAGAGGTAAATGCATTAAAGCAAGCACTAATAGCAAGCAGGCAACGAATTGTTGTTTTTCTCCTGGCGGTATTGGCTATCGCTACCATTATGGGAACAATCATCTATATGATTGAAGATCCTAAAGATGGTTTTACCAGCATTCCCAGAAGTATCTACTGGGCCATTGTTACTCTGACAACTGTTGGTTATGGAGACATTTCTCCTCAAACCGGACTCGGACAGTTTTTTGCCTCCATTATTATGATTTTAGGTTATGCGATCATCGCAGTGCCTACCGGAATTATTTCGGTTGAAATGGCCTTTGCCAATAAAATGAATACACAAAGCTGTCCCAGCTGCTCATTGGAAGGTCATGAAAACAATGCTAAATTTTGCAAGCATTGCGGGACAGAATTAAATCCGGAAGATGAAGATTCGACTTAAGAGAAAACTTAAAAATTATTCTATGAAATATCTATTCGTGTTTATGTTGGTGGGATTAATGGTTTCTTGTGGAGTGAATAAAAAGAGTTTAGCTAAACAGCCAAACTGTGATGAGATTGAAGGGTTTCAAACTGACGATTTGGATTTAGTTCCAGAAGATTACACAGGAGTTGTTTTTAAGTGCATAGATGGTAAGGTTCAATGGCTACGTAATTACAAAGATGGTAAGAACGATGGGGATGGTTTACAAAGAGTTTGGCACAAGAATGGTCAACTAGGGCAAGAATTTAATTACAAAGATGGTAAGGAAGTTGGTTTATTTAGAAGTTGGTACGAGAATGGTCAGCTGAAATATGAAGGAAATTTCAAAGACGGAAAGGAAGATGGTTTATTTAGAGAATGGTACGAGAATGGACAGCTGAAGTCTATATGGAATTGGAAAGAAGGTAAGCTAGATGGTTTAACTAGGGATTGGTACAGAAATGGTCAGTTGGAGTATGAAGCGAATTTCAAAGATGGTGAGCTAATAAGTAAAAAATGCTGGGACGAAGACGGCAACGAAATAAACTGCGGTTGGTAATAAAATGACAATACAAACAATAGACGAACTACTGAAACACGAATCAAAGAATATTGAAATAGAATTGAAGTGAGTATATTAGAGAAAACTTTAATATTTATATTATGAAATATCTATTCGTGTTTTTGTTGGTGGGACTTACAAGTGTAGTAAACTCACAAACTGTAACTGCTAAACAGCCAAACTGTGATGAGATTGAGGGGGTAGTGTTTATGTTTTCTAACAGCGTCCCAAAAGATTTTACAGGAACTGCAAAATGGTGTGATGGAAAGAGTTCCCCAGATAATTATATAGGAGACACAGTAATCAATGGACAGTCGGTACCAACGTACTCTTCAGTATTTGGTAAAGGAAAAGTTACATCTTTCGCTAATTACAAAAATGGCAAACAAGATGGACTGGAGAGAGTGTGGAGCCGTGAGAATGGTCGCTTGGTGGGCGAATATTTTTACAAAAATGATGAGTTAGATAGTTTACAAAGAGTTTGGTACAAGAACGGTCAGCTAAAAAAGGAAATAAATTATAAAAACGGAAAGCAAGATGGTTTATTTAGAGAGTGGTACAAGAACGGTCAGCTGGAGTATGCATGGAATTACAAAAATGGTATAGAAGATGGTTTACTAAGAGATTGGTACAAGAACGGTCAGCTAAAAGAGGAATGGAATTACAAAAATGGAAAGCGAGATGGTTTATATAGGTCGTGGTACGAAAATGGTCAGCTGGAATCTGAAAGTAATTACAAAGATGATGATTATGATGGTCTATCTAAAGGGTGGTATGAGAGTGGTCAATTATATCGTGAGCTTCAGTACCAATTCGGAATGTCAAAATTCAAAATAAAAGAGTGGCACGAGAATGGTAAATTAAAGTTAAAAGCAATTATAGATGAAGAATTTGAGGAATTTAAGTGCTGGGACGAAGGCGGAAACCGAATAGAATGCCCAGAAGAATACAAACAACCCTGACTTCATAGAAACGAACGACAGGACTACCTCCCTACGGTCGGTGCTTTCGCATCCCTGATGCTCAGGTCAAACCCGGTTTTCATCCCTTGGACACGAACTTAAACAAGAAAAGCCCCCCATTTGGGAGGCTTTTCTTGTTTGTGACCCCGACAGGATTCAAACCTGTAACCCTCAGAGCCGAAATCTGATGCGCTATTCAGTTGCGCCACGGGGCCTTTAAAAATTTATAAATCGAATTTTATACCCTGAGCCAAAGGAAGGCTGTCGGTATAGTTAATCGTATTGGTTTGTCTTCTCATATACACCTTCCAGGCGTCTGATCCTGACTCACGTCCACCACCTGTTTCTTTTTCTCCACCAAATGCACCACCAATCTCCGCACCTGAAGTACCGATATTTACGTTGGCAATACCACAATCGGAACCTGCATAAGACAGGAATTTTTCAGAGTCCTTGATCTCAGAGGTCATAATCGCCGAGGACAATCCCTGAGGGACATTGTTCTGAATGGCAATGGCATCTTCTAACGGTCCGTCGTATTTTAATAAATACAATATGGGAGCAAAAGTTTCGTGCTGCACGATGGCATACTCGTTTTTCGCTTCTATAATCGCAGGTTTTACGTAACAACCCGATTCATAACCCTCTCCTTCAAATACACCACCTTCAACCACTACATTTCCGCCTTCGGATTTTGCAGATTCGATGGCATTGAGGTACATGGCCACCGCATCCGTATCGATAACTGGTCCTACATGATTATTTTGATCCAGCGGATTTCCAATGCGCAATTGCTTGTAGGCATTCGCAAGGGCTTCCTTTACTTTGACATATATGCTGGAGTGAATGATTAGTCTACGAGTTGATGTGCACCGCTGACCTGCAGTTCCTACAGCACCAAATACCGCTCCTGGCACGACCATTTTTAGGTCTGCAGTTGGAGTGATAATAATGGCGTTGTTTCCTCCAAGCTCTAAAAGAGATTTTCCAAGTCTTGCTCCAACGGCCTCTCCAACAGATTTTCCCATACGGGTAGATCCTGTAGCGGATACCAATGGAACTCTTTTGTCGTTCGACATCAGCTTACCGATTTCGGCACCACCGATGACCAAACCTGAAACGCCTTCAGGTACATTATTGGCTTCAAATACTTCTTTAGTGATTTGCTGACAGGCAATTGCCGTTAAGGGTGTCTTTTCGGATGGTTTCCACACGCACACATCACCACAAACCCATGCAAGAGCCGTATTCCAGTTCCATACCGCAACAGGGAAGTTGAAAGCAGAAATAATTCCAACTATGCCCAGAGGATGATACTGCTCGTACATTCTGTGACCAGGTCGTTCTGAATGCATCGTTAATCCGTAAAGCTGACGAGACAATCCAACCGCAAAATCGCAGATGTCAATCATCTCCTGAACCTCACCAAGACCTTCCTGTAGTGATTTCCCCATCTCATACGACACAAGCTGACCAAGAGGTTCTTTAACTTCTCTTAGTTTTTCTCCCAATTGACGAACAATTTCCCCTCGCAGAGGTGCGGGCATATTTCTCCATTCTTTATACGCTTCTGATGCTTTTTGAATGACCTTTTCATAGTCAGCAGCTTCTGCAGA
>Ga0206679_10004016_pt1 | contig 11122 bp, 8 predicted proteins | sample M110012015metaG_FD_155464 | JGI IMG/M metagenome (GOLD analysis project Ga0206679, IMG submission 155464) | Ammonia-oxidizing marine archaeal communities from Monterey Bay, California, United States - M1 100m 12015 | ecosystem: Environmental > Aquatic > Marine > Intertidal zone | place: USA... | reverse complement strand
CCGAGTTTCCTTATTCGCGCGGTGAAAGATCCCAAACACGCCAATCTGGATCGGGTCCAGGTTATCAAGGGCTGGCAAGACAAGAAGGGCAAGCTTCACGAAAGGGTCTATAATGTCGCCTGGTCCGGCGATCGCAAGATCGACAAGGATGGCAAACTCCCATCCGTGGGTTCCACCGTGGATCTTGCCAGTGCAACCTACAGCAATTCTATCGGTACAGCCGAATTGTCAGTCACCTGGCGTGACCCCGATTTCAATCGCAAAGAAATAGCGTTCTACTATGTTCGTGTCATCCAGATCCCAACGCCTCGCTGGACGGCATACGACGCCGCCAAGTACAGCCTCAAGGATGTACCGGAGAGTTCGCCCTTCGTGATCGAAGAACGCGCCTACTCGTCGCCCATCTGGTATACGCCGTAGACAATCTGGGCACATTGCCAGGAGCGCATTCAGCCCCTGCCCCAATCATCAACTGCCGTCCGGAAAATTGGGGAAGACCGGATTGCCATCATCTCGCGCCAGTCATAGTATGCGGCCTCCCAGGGGTTGAGCGATCACCGTGAGTTCCGGTACTTTCGGGCAATCTGCGCCGTGAGGCCGGCAACGTTGATCACCGGATGTGTGGCCTCGACTGCTTGTAAATACTCGCCATAGGATGTCCAGGTCCAGGGCAGTTCGTTCCTGATTGCTTCTCCCGGTATGTCTTCCACGACCTCCATCACCAGCGCGAGAAAGTCCCGGTCCTCGGGTTTGCAGGGTGCAAGCGAAATACTGCAGTTCCCCATTAGTACAGTCGTAATACCATGCCAGCTGGACGGGTCCAGCTCCGGCTTCCAGAACACCTGGGCATCCAGATGGGTGTGAAGGTCGATAACCCCCGCCGTGACAACAAGGTTTGTTGCGTCAATTTCCTCTGCGCCTTTACCCGAAACCTTCCCGATCCGGATAATGACTGCACCATCGACGGTAATGTCACCGCAAAACGGGTCCGCTTCTGAGCCGTCTGCGACGGTACCGTTACGGATGACAAGATCGTGAGAGATTTTCTCTTCTTTTAATTAGTATGCAGGAATGACAAAGCCTGATATGGCCGTCCAGACCGAAATACTCACCAGGAACGACCATACCACCGTGATCATCGAGGTTAAAAGTCGTTTTTACCCATGCTGACCGTGCCATGCCATGACTCTCCGGGTACCAACGATTGGCGATCGAACGGGCCGGACAAGAAATTTGGGGGAGGTCTTAGATTGAGGCAATTGATATTGCCGTCATCGTACGAGATGGTGTCGGCAGCGCTATCGTCAGGAAACCCGGGCTGGGGCCAGGGGGATGGAACATCACGCCGCGGGATTATTGATCTTCGCCACATTGTGGGGTTGTTGGATTATGAATGTTATCTGGATAACTGCGGACACCTTCCGCAAGGACCACCTGGGTTGCTACGGCAACGACCGTATACAAACGCCGTCACTGGATGCCTTCGCAAACAAGGCAGTCAGGTTTGATCGTCATTACGCGGCAGCTTTTCCGACCATGCCGGCACGAGCGGATTTCTACACGGGTCGCTGGACCGGTACGTCGATGGGTTGGGAACCCATGCCGATGCATCAGAAAACCCTGCCACAGCTTTTGCGGAAGAACTTTCATACCGCGGCGGTCGTGGACACACCATTTTATACTCGAAACAGCATGAACTACGATATGGGCTTTCGCAGCTTCATTGAGGTTCCTGGTCAACTTGGCGCGTTAGGTTATGTTAGTGACGAGCGCAGTGCCTGGCAGAAGGAATCTGACCGATTTGCACCGCAGACCTTTACCCGTGCCGCGGAGTGGCTTGAACTTCATCATACGGAGGATTTCTTCCTTTACGTGGATGCGTGGGACCCGCATGAACCATGGGATGCACCCGACCACTATACCGAACGTTATTGGCCCGGATATGACGGCGAACGGATAGATCCGCCCTATGCTCACTGGCAGGATGTGCCAGGCATGACCGAAGAAACGGTGAGAAAGGCACATGCCTGTTATTGCGGTGAAATCACCATGGTGGACACCTGGTTTGGTCATTTTTTGAGACAGGTCGAGAACATGGGGCTGATGGACAATACTGTCATCGTCTTCACAACCGACCATGGGTTCTATTTTGGTGAGCATGGTGGTCTGTTTGGCAAAACGTTTGGTTATCCAAAAACAACCGCTAAGCTGACGCCCCGATATCAGGATGACGAAGAAAACTGGTTGTGGGGACGATCGCCATTGTTCGAGGAACTTATCGTCTGTCCACTCATGGTCTACTCCCCGGAGATTGCGGCGGGATCATATTCCGGCCTGACGTCTGCCATCGACATCATGCCTACTGTTCTCGATGCCATGGGTCAGAACATCCCCGATTTTGTCCAGGGTGAGTCTTTACTTCCCCGTATGGGCAACGATTCCCTGGCAGGCCGCGAGTTCGTCATCAGCACCCAGCCATTTTCCAAACCCGGTCAGATAAGTCGTCAGGTCGATGGCCGTGAACGCCTCATGGTAAAAGAATCCAGTACGACGATCACCACCGATGAGTGGTCGCTGCTCTACAGCAGTGAACCAGGAGAGTCATGGCTGTACCACTTGCCTTCGGACCCTGGCCAGGAAAACAACATTGCCAATGAGAAGCCGGAGATAGCACGGCAATTACACCAGCATCTGGTGAACTTCCTGCGGGAGTTCGATGTTGACCCGGAACTCCAGGCAGCGAGGGCAGAGCTTAAACTATAGATGATGAAACATTGGCGAAAAAACACTGGCTGGTGAGCGACGGGATAGGTGATGAAATCGATACGACTCAATGGCACTGAACTGAATGTAAGTATGTTCTGCCTGGGGACAATGAATTTCGGTTCCCGGGATGATCGAGCCGTTTCCTATGCCATGTTGGATCAATATGTGGAGGGCGGTGGTAACTTCCTGGATACGGCCAACAACTATGCCGTATGGATCGGTGAAGGTGGCGAAAGCGAGACTATGCTAGGTCGCTGGATGCACGAAAGGGGAAACCGTGGCAACATGATCGTCGCTTCAAAGGCGGGTTGCCCGACCCAGGATGCACCGATGTCATCGAAGCCTGAACACATCCTTGCCGAATGCGATCGAACGCTGAAACGCCTGCAAACTGACTACCTGGACCTTTACTATTACCATCTTGATGACCGTTCAGTCCCTCTCGACGTACAGCTTGAGACCATGGACCAACTGACCCGAAGTGGCAAAGTGAGATACATCGGCGCCAGCAACTTCAAGGCTTGGCGGCTGGCGGAAGCGGCGGCGGTGAGTAAGGCAAATGATTACCCGGCGTTCTGCTGTGTACAACAGCGTCATACCTACCTGCGGCCAAGAGTCGATGCCCGTTTCGGCGCTCAGGTTTCCAGTAACGATGACCTGCTGGAATACTGCCGGGAACGTGGTCTGCAGTTGGTTGCTTACTCTTCACTGCTCAGTGGTGCTTACAGCCGTGACGATCGAAGGATCCAGAAACAGTACCGTCACAAGGACTCCGATGCGCGTATGGCCGCATTGTTGGAAGCAGCCCATGAGACAGCAGCGACCCCTAACCAGGTACTGCTGGCGTGGCTTACCGGCCGCGGTATCATTCCGGTAACTGGCGCCAGTACCGCGGAACAGATGATGGAAAGTCTCGCAGGTTTCGATCTGTCAATTTCCGTAGAATTACTTGACCGTCTGGACGCAGCGGCGGATAAACCGCAATAGTCTGTGACTATTCACCGCAAGTTGGCAACGCTTTCCGTTGCCGTCAAACCCGGTGCAATACAGTTCACGTTGATGTTGTGTGGGCTCCAGCGTGTCCCCGTACCCCTATGACCCCTATAAAAAGGCATAAAGTTTGCTATCCTGCCATTCCTGATGCTTTTAATGGGATATGGCTTTGGTGGAAGATATTGTAGATGTTCTGATTATAGGTGCAGGTGCTTCCAGCGCTGCAGCAGCATGGAGTCTCTCGGATACCAAGATGCGCATTCTCTGTCTTGAGCAGGGAGACTGGATGAATCCCGCGGAGTATCCCAGCACAAAAAAACAATGGCAGATTCTTCGCGGGCAATACAACCAAAGTCCCAATGCCCGTCAATGGGACACTGACTATCCCATCAACGAAGATGACTCAGCGATCTCTGTGGCCAATTTTAATGGTGTCGGTGGTGGTACGGTTTTGTACTCTGCGCATTTTCCCCGCCTGAAGCCATCGGACTTCAAGACTAATAGCTTAGATGGCGTCGCCGACGATTGGCCCATAGACTATGCCACGCTCGATCCTTATTTCGCTCAAAATGATCGCAATATGGGCGTGTCTGGTCTTGCCGGAGACCCCGCCATTCCCTATCACGAGCCACCGCTGCCTGCTGTGCCTATTGGCAAGGTAGGAGAAAAAATGGGACGTGGCCTAAACAAGTTAGGTTGGCACTGGTGGCCGTCGGACGCTGCCATCATCACCGAAGATTATGAGGGCAGAGAAAAATGTATCAATCTGGGACCCTGCAACTACGGTTGTGCTCAGGGTGCCAAGAGCAGTGTCGATGTTGCTTACTGGCCGATGAATCAACGTTTGGGTGTTGAACTCAAAACCCGATGCCGGGTACGAGAAATCACGGTTGATGAAAACGATATGGCGACCGGCGTAATCTACTTTGATGAAAACGGTGTCGAACACCACCAGCGTGCAGAAGTTGTCATCATGGCCTGTAACGGCATCGGCACACCACGACTATTGCTTAACTCAACGTCCGCGAGATTTCCAAATGGCCTGGCTAATCGATCTGGTCTGGTTGGCAAGAATCTGATGTTCCATCCCTGGGGTTTCGTCGGAGGATTTTTCGATGAACCGCTTAACTCGCATCTTGGCCCCATGGGTACCTGCATGTTGAGCCAGGAGTTTTACGAGACCGACCCCAATCGAGACTTTGTTCGGGGCTACACACTGCAATTTACCCGGGGACAAAGTCTCATGGATACCGCAGTCAATGGCACTTTTGGCGGAGAAATCCCCTGGGGTGCCGGGCACCACGCGGCTTTTGAGAAGTATGCTGGGCGGGGTATCAACGTCAATATCTGCTGCGAAGATCTACCGGAGGAATGCAACGCCGTGGCGCTGGATCCTGTGCTTACCGATAGCCATGGCATTCCAGCACCGAAGGTCACCTACCGGTTGAGCGAAAACAGCGAACGCATGATGGATCACGCCGTCGGCAAGGCAACAGAAGCTCTGCAGGCGGCCGGGGCTTTTCAGATCAACCCGACAGGTCACGTGGCGGGAACCGGATGGCACCTAATGGGCACGGCTCGAATGGGTAAGCACCCTGAGAAATCAGTGGTCAATGAATGGGGACGGTCCCATGATGTTAAGAACCTGTTTATTATTGACGGTAGTATTTTTGTAACCGCCGGGGCGGTTAACCCAACCACTACTATTCAAGCGCTGGCGCTTTATGTCGCAGATACGATGAAGAAAAATCTCGCCAACCTTTTTGACTAGGCGTTTTTATGGCTGATGTAATCGCCACTGATAATCTACTAACGAAAGTGCAGCGCCGTACCCTCGAGGCGCTTATGGATATTGTTATTCCCGCGCACGAGGCACGTGGCATGCCCAGCGCGAAAACCATCGATCTCATGTCTTACGTCAATGAGTTTGCTAACACGAGTATTAAAAAAATTGAAAGTGAGTTGGACTCTTTGAACGAGTCATCACTCAAAGAAAGCAAAATCGATTTTGCCGATCTGAAAGTAGAAGACCAACAGGCCCTGACTGAAAAGCTGAAATCAATTCAACACGGTTTTGTACAAATAACGGTATATCAAACCCTGCAATGTTATTACCAGGACGACACTGTACTGACTGCACTGGGGATGGCGCCAGGGGCACCGTTTCCGAACGGGAACGACGTACCTCAAGGTGATCTAAAGTTACTGGATCCGGTTCGTGCACGGGGCAAGATCTATCGAGAGTGAGGTTAGATGGATGTTCTCCTCTACCAGGGACACTGATTGAGGAAAAATCCCGGAAATTATTTTGAGAAATTGGGTGAATTCCCAGCGACAGATTATGTGCGGGGTCGGGAGTTGCGGTAACCTGTCAGACAGCAGATAACCGCCTGCGATATATCGGAGACTGTCGCCAGCCAACGGTGGAACGAATGAATGAACACAACTAGGTGCCCGGTCTGTAATGAAAAAACTCGAAGGCAAGACTGCATTTGTGACCGGCGCTGCCGGCGGCATCGGCTTAGGGCTGGCAAAGACGTTCGCTCGCGCTGGTATGAATATTGTAATCGCAGACATTCAGGACAAACAACTCAAAGTCGCTGAGAGCGAATTACAAGAGATCACGGACAACGTACTCGCTTTGGTCGTCGATACGACGGACACAGGTTCCATTGAAAACGCAGCAGAAAAAGTCGAGAACACGTTCGGCAACCTGCACGTGTTGTGCAATAACGCAGGCATTGGCGGCGGTGGCAAGATACTGGAGACCGATCAGGAAACCTGGGACAGGGTTTTCAACGTCAATTTCCAGGGTCCACTGAACGGAGTAAATCAGTTCCTGCCGCACATGTTGGAGCACGGCGAAGAAAGTCATATTGTTAATACGGCATCCTTCAGCGGCATCGAAGGACACGGACATCAGTCTGCCTATGGCAGCAGTAAGTTTGCAATGGTCGGATTTTCAGAGTTCCTGAGAAACGATCTCGCGGGCACTAATGTCGGCGTATCGGTATTGTGTCCACATGTCGTCGACACGCCCATCATTGCCAACCTGAAGAAACGCGTTGACGAAAAGATTGCCGCGATGATTTCGGACATGGCCGTGCCAGCGGAAACCGTCGGCGCGCAGGTCATGAAGGCAATATTAGCCAACGAATTCTATGTTTTCTGTGACGGTACCCATACGCGAAAAATGCTCGAGAACCGTAGCAGCAACTTGATTGCGTCTATGGATCGACAGTTTCCGCAAGATGACCGATAGGATAAAAATAATGATAGAACCACAGCATGAGTTTAACTGGACTCGACTGCAGGACATGCCGGTAGGGAAATGGGAACCATCCAGCCTGGTGCTGAATGGCAAGATGATTGTGTTGGGTGGTTACGAGAGTCTGATCAAATCCAGCAGGCGAGCTGACGTGTTCGACCCTGCAGATGGCTCCCAGGGTTCGTGGACACCATTGCAAGTGCTTCCCAGTGCAATTTCTCATGTCAACCTCGTGCCCGACGACAACGGATTTTGGTACGCGGGCGGAATGAAAGATAAACCGGGCCGTAAGATATTGGATCACATCATTGCCGAAGTCTGGAATTACGACCTGGATCAGGATCGGCTGACCATGGGACCGAGTTTGCCAAGCCGTCGTGGTGGTGGTGGCCTGGCGCGGATCGGCGACAACCTGCATTACATTTCGGGTCTGGAAGAGGATCGCGACACCGACTCAGAGGACCACTGGGTGCTCGATCTTGCGCAATGGAAGGCGACCGGCAGTGCGACCTGGAAATCCGCTGCACCCATTCCCCTGCCACGCAACCAGTTGGCCGTCGTTGTAATGAATGACAAGATTTATGCTATCGGTGGGCAATTCAATCACGATATCCGCCAGCTCAACCAAACCCAGGTGGACGTCTACGATCCGAAGTCCGATAGCTGGAGCCGAGGTCCGGAACTGCCGGTACGTCACTCACATTCCGAACACGCTACCATCGTACGTAACAATCGTATCTGGATGATCGGCGGACACCAGGAGCCTGAGATTGGTAAAACAGGTTTCTGCCCGGATGTGCTAACGATGAAAGAAGGGGGAGAGTGGGAGTTGACCAGTGTTCTCCCGAAACCAACCTCCTCACCGGCTGCAGGCATCATTAACGACAAGCTATATGTTGCTGGGGGTTGGGATGGCCGCATGGACGGCAATAAGGGATGGCTCTCGTCTCCTGAAGTCTGGGTAGCAGATGTCCCGGAGTCACTGTAATACGACAGTACGTGTGTCCTGTCAGGATACCACTGGACGTTAACCTGTCTCTAATGACGCGTGAAAATCGAGGAAGGTTTGCAACGCCAGCGCAGGATATTCCCACATGCTGTTGTGGCCAACGTTTTCCAGCACCACTAGTTTTGCGTTAGGAGCGGTGGCAGCGATGACACGGCTTGAGACCAGGTTTGGATCATGGCTGCCGGTGCCAATCAGCACCGGCATGGTGAGCTTGTCGATTACCGCAGCCAGATCGAACTTCCCGTTCGCCTGGGTGGCCAGAACTGCGGCTTCCTCATCTTTGTGTTCAAAAAATCCCTCCGGAGGCCCTGGTGGTTTTTCGATCCCGAGTTTGCGCCTCTCTTGAGCGGCGATTTTTGATCCCGCCTGCTGCGCCGCCATGTCCGCCGGGTCTGTATTGGCAGCGTAAAGCGCGGCTGTTATCACCCGATCAGGACGTAGCGCGCAGAAGGCGAAGGCCTGCCGGGTGCCTCCAGACTGAGACCACACATGACAACGCTCAATGCCAAGGTGATCAAGCACCACGCAGGCATCCTCTGCATATTGCTCGAGGATGTATTGAGCAGGGTCTTCTGAAGGAGAACTCTGTCCGATACCGCGTACATCAATTCGTACCACGTGGAAATGCTCCGCAAGCAGTGGTACGAGATGATCCCATGATCGCAGCGTGCAGCGACCGGGGTGCCACAAAAGCAGTGCCGGTGAAGACTCCGAACCATCAACTTCCACATACAGTGTCGCACCGTCGACTTGCACTTCCATTGTTCACTTCACCAGTTATATAGGAACGCATGCATCAAATATAAGCGATGACCTCCGTCATGAGCCAATAGTAACTCTCGCTGTGAGCCTGTGTAAAATCTCATTCGAACAAGTATCTACAGTTGAAAAACAGAACAAGGATCTATATGGATATTCTTTTCGTTTTCTCAGACCAACAACGATATTCCGCTCTAGGCGCCAACGGTAATACTGTGGTGCAAACACCTAACCTTGACAAGACAAGACGCCTTCGAGTCAGGCAAACGCGGACCAAGGGGATTTCTTGAGGTTGGTTTTCATCCCAACTGCGACCCATTTCCAGCAATATCTCCTCGGTACTTCGCTGCCGGTAGAATCTAGCCTGGAAGCGTTCGGCCCAGAAAGTCGTCGATCTCCGGTAACAGGACAGCCCACCACGGTTTCATCCATCGAGGCTGACTTCATGGCGAGTATCGACGTGACATCCTGCGGATTTTGGGTGATCCCTACGTATCATCACGGTTTCAGGGATTCACCTTTGTTGCTATTCTCCGTTGCAACAATAGTTCAAATGCGGGGTAGGAATGTTTCAATCTGCAAGCGGCAGGTCAAGAACGCCAGGCATCGTTATGCTAACGATCCTTTTTCTGGGATCAAACGCGCTTGCCGATACCAGACCAAACGTCATTCTGGTCATGGCTGACGATATGGGGTGGGCACAGACCGGTTATTACGGTTATCCCATCATGAAAACACCAAACCTCGACGATATGGCCAGTAATGGCCTGCGAATGGACCGATTCTATGCCGGTGCGCCCAGTTGTACGCCGACTCGGGCAACGGTATTGACGGGTCGTACCAACGATCGTACGGGGGCGTTTCGTGTGGGTCACTCGATCAACACGCAGGAACAGATGCTCTCGACTGCCTTTAGGGATGCAGGGTATGCCACAGGCCACTTCGGCAAGTGGCACCTGAATCAGGTCAGACATGACGGACATCCGATGCCTACCGATGACCCCCACAATCCAGGTGATCTGGGGTTTGACTATTGGCTGAGCACCCAGCAGGGGTTTGATTACCCTGAGTTCGAGCTGAGTCGTAATGGTAAGCGCGAAACGTTTCAGGGTTATGGCCCGGAAGTCATTGTTGATGAGGCGGTGAAATACATCGGCAAGCAGATAGCCAGGGAACAGTCCGTATTCGTTGTTATCTGGTACTCAGCACCCCACGGTCCGTGGGCTGCGGCCGAGAAGGATATCAAGCCTTACCTGGATAAAGTGAATCGTACCTCGGCGAACATGTTGGGTGAAATTGCCGCCATCGATCGATCCATTGGTTATTTAAGGAAGAGTCTGAAGGACCTTGGCATCGCCGACAATACGCTCGTCTGGTTCACCAGTGATAATGGCGGTACATCCGACACCGACACGCATGTCGCGGTGAAAGGTAAGGGCACGGTAATCACCCATCCATCAGACTGCGGCGATCACATTGACCCGAATCTCAGCAGCTTCGATGCACGCACCTTACATAACTGCTGGCTGGGCGTGGGTCCGGATAGCACCGGACATTTGCGCGGTTTCAAGAAAGATTTTTACGAGGGCGGGCTACGCGAACCGACCGTCGTGGAGTGGCCCGCCGGTATAAAACCGCGGGTATCCAATTTCCCATCCGGGACAGTTGATATGTTCCCCACTCTGATCGATATCGCAGGGCTTAGTCCGGATGCCATCAACAAGGTCCATGATGGCATTTCGCTCGCTGAAGTGTTTAAGACAGAACCAACGCGCCGAGATCAACCGATAGGTTTTCGGGCAAACGGCGGCTGGATGTGGCTGGATAACGATTGGAAGATCGTCAAGAATGCCGACTACATTGGGGGCGAGGAATATCCCTATGAACTGTACAACGTCATTGGTGATCCCAGCGAAGAACAGAACCTGATCGACACCTACCCGGAAATCTCTGAGCGCTTGTACAGGCAATTTAAGCAATGGAGTCTTTCCGTAAGTCGCAGTGCCTTAGGCGCCGATTATCCTGAAGGTCGGGTGCTCCCTACCGGGCGTGAGGGTGATCCGAAGATCGACGAGCGCAGGGCGATGCGAGTCAAGAAATGGGCTGAGGAAGTACGAGCCGCAGAATCGAGCAAGTAAGGCAGTTTTTGAGATGCCACCAACGACTTGTTTCAGTGGAATAGGGTAGGGTGGATTTTCCTCACCCGGTTAGTCCTTACGAGTAATGGGGTAGCACGATGATTGTGACGGGGTTCCCAGGCAGACACCCTCCGGGAAGGTTAGAATGGCGGATCAATAGCGAGCCGGTGATAACCAAAAGACTACCTC
>Ga0206679_10004012_pt1 | contig 11127 bp, 5 predicted proteins | sample M110012015metaG_FD_155464 | JGI IMG/M metagenome (GOLD analysis project Ga0206679, IMG submission 155464) | Ammonia-oxidizing marine archaeal communities from Monterey Bay, California, United States - M1 100m 12015 | ecosystem: Environmental > Aquatic > Marine > Intertidal zone | place: USA... | reverse complement strand
ATTTTAAATGGATACTAAATAACGTTCCAGTATTTGCAGGGGGAGCTAATGTTGTTCCAGCTGATTTGATCTTGAATCGAATTCGAAAATCAGAAGAGGTCTTATTAGTAAAGAATGCTGTTGCCGCTAATATGAATACTCTAAGAGTTTGGGGTGGAGGAAATTATGCGTCTGATGCGTTTATGGATGCGTGTGATAGGATGGGAGTGTTGGTTTGGCATGACTTTATGTTTGCCTGTGCCATGTACCCAGGGGATGATAAATTTATTAAGTCTGTCACTGAAGAAGCTATATACCAAACCCAAAGACTCCGACACCATCCTTCTTTAGCTATGTGGTGTGGAAATAATGAGGTGAGCGAAGGCTGGGAAAGATGGGGGTGGAAAGACGGCCTTACAAAAGACCAGATATCAGAGATACAAGCCTCATACGATAAAATATTCGAAGAACTATTGCCTTCTATAGTATCAGAATTTGATGATGCACCTTATTGGGCATCCTCTCCATCTCTAGGTCGTGGGGATATAGAATTTGTAACGTGGGGAGATGCTCACGATTGGGGGATTTGGCATGACGGATATTCTTTCGATTCACTATGGACTCGGGTTCCTAGATTTATGAGCGAGTTTGGGTTTCAGAGCTTTCCAGAAAAATCAACTTGGGAGATGTCGGTACCTGACGAGGTGTTTATTCGGGATTCCGAAGCGGTAATTGCGCACGAGAAACATTCTCGAGGGTTTGAAATTTTTGATGCATACCTGAACGAAACTCACGGGAATGGGTTTGTAGATATTTCCTACGAAGACTGGTCCTATCTCACACAAGTGATTCAAGCTAAGGGGATTTCGGATGGAGTAAAAGCCGCTCGTCTTAATCAAGACATCTGTTCGGGTTCTTTGGTTTGGCAATTAAATGATTGCTGGCCCGTCGCTTCTTGGTCTTCAATAGATGCTCATGGGAAATGGAAACTTCTTCATCACAAACTTAAGACTGCCTTTGCTCCTACTCTCCTATACGGAAGATGGAATACTGAGGGACAAAAGCCCGTACTAGAAGTAGGACTCGTCTCAAACCCAACTAAGGACAAACCTATAGAAATCCAGGGAACCTTAAGGGTTTCCGTTGTGAGTTTTGATGGCAATGTAATCTCTATGAGCGACCACCCTTTGAACCTCTTCCCAGGCAATCCTATGTGGACAGAACTTGAGAATATCCTTAGTAAAAAAGTCGATCCCACACGATCTTTTGTACAGCTTTCGTGGAGTGACGACGAATGTGAGGATAAGTCTAATTGTGAACTAGGCGCGAGCGCTGTGGTTTGGGCTGTATTACCCAAAGACCTTAACCTCGAAAAAACAGAAATCTCTGTAACCAAAGTCAATAGCCAAGGATATAATTCGGAAAACGAGAGCACTATTTACGTTGTTGAATCGCCCGTCTTTGCAAAAGATGTACAGCTTACGTCTAACGCTTCAGGAAACTTTAACATCAATGGTTTCGACCTACTTCCTGGCGAAAAGCGAATAGTAGAATTCACCCCACACAAACTAGAAACCTGGGCTCCAGAATTTGCCAAGAGTGAAACTTCTCGAAAACCCTATTCTGAAGTTTATATTAAAGCAATATGCCTGAATTCTGTGCTTGACTAGATAATTTACTTCCCTCTCACTACAAGTTCGTCACAAAAAAGCCACGTGGGTTCTGTAGCCGCAGCATGCCAATCAGGGCACACTCCTGAATTAATAGCGCGCATCCTAATAAATTGAGCTTTCACTTCTCTCAAAACCCCGGTGCTGATGGTCAAAATATCTTGTGCATCATTCTTATCTTGAGAGGTTTCCAAAACAACTTCAGCAATCATTTCAAAATTCTCTCCATCTGATGAAACAGAAAATTCAACAGAACTTGGTGGGAATATCCAGGCATCTTGATATCTATAGAAATTCGCTGACAAGGAATCTATTTCTACCTCCTTCTCTAAATTTACAGTAAGCAGGATATCCTCGTTTTGTACTGCTTGCCAAACCCCATCATGAAATCCAAGCGACCCAATTCTACCATCTACCAAAGCCATCTCTCCACCTCCAGAATAATAAGGACTTGGAACAAAACCTAGTTCAACTGGGCGATATAATCCCGAGTGAGAGTCGATATTAAATTCTTCGTTATTTGAAAGTCTCTTACCCCTGTAAATAATTGATGCGCTTAATACGCCTGGTCCATCAATTGCTATAGCTTTTCCCAATAAAACGCTATCTCCTTTGAAATGTGAATATCCTTTAATATAGTCACCCTCTGGAACGAGAGTAGCATATAATATTTCATCTTTTACAGCTAGTGAAAGTGATACTGGGACAGCTTCCATTCCATAATCCACATCAAGAAGTGAGAGTCGTGACAGATGTGGTTCTAACCGTTTGATAAAGTTTAAATATGCTCCAGTAGCTCCAGTTAATTCAGTTCCAGACCAAAGAACCTCCGCAAGACCTATCGCCCGAGGAAACACCTTAGATTCCACCAAATCTTGGGGCGCTCTTTCAGTCCACATATTGCATTCCCCTCCCAATATTCTGCCTGGACCTCCTAAAGTAGATTCAGGGCGAGGCTGAAAGCTATAGACTTCTTCAAGATTCGTAGAACTTAATGGATAATCCAAATAGCAATGACTCGTTGGAGATACTATTACGTCTGTTCCAATAGAAACAGCTTCAATAGCGCCGTCCATGCCTCGCCAGCTTTGGACCATAGCTCCTTCAGGCAAACCTCCCTCCAATATCTCATCCCAACCTATCATCTTCTTGCCTTTACCATCTAAAAATCTTCCTATCCTTTCAATAAACCAAGTCTGTAGTTCATACTCATCTTTCAGATCATTCTCTTGAATTCTCTTCTGACACTTCTCACAACTATGCCACCTCACTTTTGGTGCCTCATCACCTCCAATATGAATCCTATCCGAAGGGAAAAGCTCACATACTTCACTTAAAACTGTTTCTAAAAATGCGATAGTACTGTCGCTGCCCGCACAATAAATGTCTTTAAAAACACCCCATTTATTAGCCACTTCTAGTTGATCTCCGGTGCAACCTAACCATGGATATGCCGCGAGAGCCGCTTGACTATGCCCCGGCAACTCAATCTCTGGAATAATCTCAACATGTCTTTTCTCAGCATATTGGATGATTTCTCGTATCTCATCCTTTGAATAATATCCTCCATGCCTCGATCCATCGAGCTCGGTTCTCCATGCCCCTACTTCAGTAAGAAGTGGATACGCATCAATTTCTATTCGCCAGCCTTGATCTTCAGTTAGATGCCAATGCAACACGTTCATTTTGTGAAGGGCTAGGTTGTCAATCATTTTTTTTACGAACTCAACATCCATAAAATGCCTGCAACAGTCTAGCAGCAATCCTCTATGCTCAAATTCAGGTGAGTCTTGAATAATTAATTCTGGAAGAAAAAACCCATTCTCACATCCTCCGTACTCACATTCCTTTGGCATTAACTGTCTAAGAGTGGTAAACCCACGAAAAAGTCCCACCTCACTATTCGCCTTTAAATAGATAATATCATTCTTAATTATCAAATCATACGATTCATCTCCCACTTCCTCATGTTCTATTATTTCAAAGACCAAATTTGCATTTGTCGCATAGTCCTTCCTTACATCAACCCCCGCACCCTTAAACCAAGCCTCCACAACCTCTGCTGATTTGCCTAAGTTTTCTATTCCTTCTACCCTTATATCTTCCCCAGAGAAAAACTCACTGAGTTCCTCCCCCTCTCTAATCAATGAAATAGAACTGGGCATAGGAATTAGAGCTTCTATACCACCTTTAGGTATACTATGAGGAGATGTTGGTGAACAGGCTAGTAGAACTACTAATGAAGATATCGTAACAAGCAGATTACCAAAAAAAAATCTATTCATTTTCATTCCATTTACTTACAGCATCACTTAATACAAGAGCCTTATTAAAATCTACCGGATATGTACTCATGTCGAATAAACCATCATCAACTATTTCTATTGTATTTGATAGCGTTTTCAATCTACAAGAAGCATGTACTGCTTCTACCCCTGCTTCGCCTAATGCAATAACATCTTCAAATCTCACACCACCACCTGCGACAACATCAAGTCCAAGTTCTGAAAGATCTCCAAGCAATTCTAATCCAAGTCCAGCCGCAGGAGCAGCACCACTAGATAAAACTGTACCAATTCCAAAATCTAAAAGAACTTTAGCTGACTCCAAAGGATTCTTTGATAAATCAAGTGCTCTATGAAACACCATGATTTCACTAGATATCTTCTCACATAGCATCTCAAGTAACATCTCATCTACATTTCCGGACTCATCTAATCCGCCTATCACAACCATCTCAGCTCCTGCGTCAAGACAATCTAATGCCTCAGCTAGAATCAATTGCTTTTCAGATTCATTATAGATGAAATCGCCCGCCCTAGGTCTTATTAAAGTTCTTACAGGAATTCCAATACTAGAACTTGCCCTTACAGAAGCCGAAGTCGGAGTAAGGCCACCACATTCCCAATGTCCGCATAACTCAACTCTATCCGCACCAGCTTCCAATGCAATGGCAACATCAACAGGTGTGCTTACGCATATCTCAAAATTCATCCCTATCAAGTGGGACAAGTTTCTCCAAACACAGCCAATATGGCTAATACATCCGAAACGGTCACCGCTCCATCACCGTCAACATCAGCAAAGCAACCACCGGCACAACCGAATTGTCCTAATACTTCTAATACATCTGCTACAGTAATAATTCCGTCTGAAACGATATCAGTAGGACAGGTGTTTATAATTGGTGGAGGGTCATCTACATCGTACCACCCGCAAATTGGCGGATATAACGGACACACCTGTCTGCTTGTAAAGCCAACTGTAACAGCTCTAGTTGTATCGTAATATTGAGTGGAAAACTGATGAGGAGTGTGGTCAGCACCAGGGAATGTATGTAGGCAATTATCAATGCCTAATAAATCAGCTTTATTGTGAATAGTCTCACTACCATCGACAATGAGAACATTAATACCCGATAATTGAACATAGCCTGTCCCAAAAGGTACTGTTCCATCATCAGTGCCATGAGTACTCACTACTGGCGTGTTGCCTGCTGAAATCCAATCAGCATCACCTATCGCTCCTGAAATACTAAATATTGAGAGCATTTCAGATGAATATCCTGGGGAACCTGATTCACCTTCTATTCCACCCGATAATCCGTTTGCATTAAAATCAACTGAAGAAGGGATTTCTGATAAATCATCAACATATGCAGCATGAAGGGCAATAAATCCTCCAGCGGAAGATCCTCCTAAGACAATTCTTTCAGGATCTATTCCCCAGGGGTTACCCTCTGTAGCATGAGATTTCCTGAAAAACCTTATAGCAGCTTTTGCATCTTGAACACCTCTCATTGCAGCTTCTTGAAGAGAAGTTGCTAGATTAAAGAAATCATCTATGCCCAATCTGTAACTCATAGATGCCACTACATAACCCATTTTTGCCAAATCCTCACATAGAGGAACGACATCCGTTCCATTATTTGATCCAGCGAGAAAAAACCCACCATGGGCAACAATAACAACTGGTCTGTTTGTTACTACATCACCTACTGGTCTATAAATATCCAATACCAACGAAATATTACTCCCCGATGCTGTGATATTATTACCATAAGGAATGTCATAATCAACTGAAAAGTTGTCGAAAACCCTATATCTATATCTCGCTCCATCACAACCAATTCCAGTTTGGGCTGGGAGATTTATTGAAAAAATAACCGATAAAATAATGTAGAAAAATAATCTCATGTGGGATACTTAATATGTTCTTTCGAACCATTCATTTAAATTTCTTTCTAGTTCTGGAATGTCATTCAAAATGAAGTAATCATCTTGAATAACATCTGTTCTAAAAGGAGTTGCCATTACTTCTTCTAGATTGAAGACTTTCAAGCTATTACGCAAATTCCATGCATGATCTGTTTCACCATAAGAAGACATTATCCCAGCTCCGAAAAGTTTTGCTTCTCCCTCCTCTCTAACAAATCCAAATTCAACAAAAAACCAATACAATCTTTGAAGTTGAGTTACTTGAAAATCCCGTCCATCATCTGAAAGAGCTGCTCCTATTTCTCCGAACCTATGCATAAAACTTGCAAAACTCGTGTCCATCAAAGGAGGAATATGACCAAACGTGTCATGAAACATGTCTGGCTCTTCAATATAATCAACTTGATCTTTCCGTCGCACCCAAGTAGATGAACAGAATTTTTTCTGTGCTAATAATTTGAAAAACTCATCCGTAGGTATAAGACCTGGAACTATCTCAATAGACCAGCCTGTTGTTTCCTTCAATTGAGAGGCCATATCCTCAATCATTGGAACACAAGTGCTCGTTAAAGTCCCCGACATTTTCTCAAGATTTGCTATATAAAGACGGCTTGCTTTATCCTTAAGATATGCTTTCTGTCTATCATAAAGAAAATTCCAGGTTGAGTGTTGTTCCTGAGTATAATCTTCGCCTTTTTGAGTGTGAATCATTGTATGCAAAAGATACACACATTATTATTACGAAACTATTATTGAATTACAACTTGAAGCGACCTGTTTAATTGATTAGCACTTAATATATAAACACCTTGCTCTAAACCACTTACATCTAAAGATGTACGAAATGAACTAATGTTTAACACCTCAACCAATCGCCCATTTATATCTGAAAGCGTGAATTCTGTCCCGATATAATCGTTTGAAACTTCTATATAAAGCACATCAGAACTAGGGTTTGGAAATGCCGTCATTACAAATTGGCCATCCTCATCTTCGACTGAGTCTATTACACCCATAGAAATTAATAAACCTCTAAATTCTTGATAGTAGAGGTTTGCCACTCTATTATCGTGTACAATAACAGTGTTTTCGTCGTTCGTGTTTTCAGCTGTAGACGACCAGTTATGAGATCCCGTAACTACTGTAGGATCAGAAAGAGATTCGCTATAGTCAATAATCGCATATTTATGGTGGAGCTGTCCTGCAATGCCTTGATGAGAATAGACCTCAATGCCCGCTGCCGTAAGTGTTTCAAATTCATCAGCTTCACCATTTACTTGCTCAATAGCACCCTGAGGGCTGACAAAAAAGCTTGAGCCATCAATAATTGCATCAGCTAAATCGTCACGAGTAAAAGACAATAAAGCGAAAGCCATACCGTAATCCATCGTCTCAATCGTTTGACGTATTGCAGATGTTGTTCCATCAGTAGGAGAAAAATAAACCTCAACAGGTGCCCCTCCAACAATGTACTTCAGTGGAGTGTTGACTGATTTTGCAGGTCCAAACTTAGAATTTGCTTCATCCGGAACCATTGTATCGCTTCCCCACATTTCATTGAATTCAAGACGGTATCCTCGGGCTACGCTTTGGTCTTGAAAGACAATAACATTATTCTTATCAGTATTGAGGTTGGCAGTAGTCATATTTGTTGAGCCTGTCAAAACGAAAGCCGTTTCAGGGTAATCTGCATCGCCGATAAAGAACTTGTTGTGCATACCTGAACCTTCATCATCTGTACGATAATGTACAGGGATAGAGCTATCAAAATTATTGATTCCTAAGTTTGCATTTGATCCTTCGGCTATATATCGAATTTGGACTCCGTTAGCCGCAGCTGTGTTTATTGCATTTTCGATGGCGACATTATTCGTGTTGTATACTGCAACATCGAGGGTGTGTTGAGCCGAAGTTATCCAAGCCGCTATAGTATCATTTGTGCTAGTGCCTAGTGACATAGCCTCCTCGTCAATAGCGACTGATGTATCTACTGAACCTGTGAAGTATACGTGGATATTGCCTGAAGATTCTGAAATTGTAGCATAAACTCTGATAGGAGAAGTAACTGTTTCACCATTTGAATTAGTGGACTTTACTCTTGCGTAGTATAGCGTTCCAGGGCTAAGTCCACTCAAAGAACTAAGGTGATCTGTAGATAAAAATAAATCTGAAGTCGTATTTCCTAGTTCTGGAGTTAGCCCCCACTCAACTTCACTATCTCCTACTACATCTGTAGTCCATGTAAGGTCGAAAGACGATTGGGAGATGTTAATTTGTTCTACTTCAGAGGAAAGACAAATCCCAGAAGTCGAGACCATATCGGCTGCTCCACGCGGTAAAAGTTGGTAGCCGCCAAACCCATCAAACGAGAATTGACTTACAATCCCCATGAGGTTCATTTCACAGCCATTAAGCACTGTCCCTACTAGAGAATTTGATGACCTAACATATATAATACCTTCTTCGCTAGAAGAAATAAAGGTGTAAGTTGTGTTAGCTTCTATTATCTGCCCTCCTGCATCGAAAGTCGTGCCTTCTATTACCACAAGTTGTCCTTCCAGAGATTCATTAAGTTGATTCGGAGTAACAACAAGTGCATCCGGCAGAGGATTTCCTGAGCTCAAAACATCAACCTGAGTGAGATTTGGTCCTATTTCAAGTAGGCCGTTGTACTCGGAAATTTCTCCCGTTACAGTTACCTCATCACCTGGGTTTGGTTCTGCGGACCAGTCAGTCCAATCGCTGCCTGGATATAAAGCTATTCCAGCAGAAGCATCCTGTATATATCGAACCGAACCCAAATCAGCTCCACTAGTAACAATACCAGTTACTGTTACAGTTTGGCCTATGCTATAATTTGTACGTGCGTCGAGAATATCTGACTGAGCAGACAAAAAGGTAGAGAAAAGGATTGCAGTAAATGCAAGTGTATAGTTAAATAATTTCATATAAAAAGAAGATAATATCGAGAGTAATTAAAATCTGACGCGAACAGAGAAATTTGAGCGGAAACCATAACCCATATAAACGCTTGCTGAAGCTGCGTCAAAGTTATTTTCAGTGAATGCATAAGTTCGGTTGGGATCCGTAAAGTTCCATTCCCCGTAGGGGTCATTGTTTTGTGCATTAACGAGATAAACTGTATTCAAAACGTTAAATGCAGAAAACCTGAAGTCTATTTGGGACTCGTTCATATCCATGGTGTATCCCATATGAAGATCTAAAAGCCCATATGAAGGTAGCTTCCAAGACTGACGCCCTTCGTTTTCTCCATTCAAAGAGAAAGGATCGAAGTCTGCATAAAATCTATCGAAAAACGTATAGCGAGGCTTGATATAGAAGCCGTCCTTTCTATAGCGAATGGCAAAACCTATTTGAGTTTGTGGTGCATCACCTACAGATACTCCAGCTGCATTGTAACTAATAACCTCTGGATTTCCTTGCCAATCAACATATGGCTCAAATGTTTCGTCATCAAGAAGCACCAAACTATCCTCCGAACTAGTCCAGCGCCAATCTCCATAGGAGGCATAGCCTTCAATAGTTAAATTTCTATTCACTTGATAACCGAAATCTATCTCTGCTCCCTTGTGAACCGCACTCATTGAATTAATGTTTGCTCTGACAATTTCTCCATCAACTGTTTCAAAACGAAGCATACTTTGTAGTGGCCTATTCTGCCAATCAGTGTAGTAGCCATTAAGATTAAATGTCAAAGGCGACTTACTCCATTTCACACCTAACTCAATTGACTTGATAAGCTCATTTTGTGTGTTTTGGACGAATTGATTGTCATACCCAATTACACTTGAAAAAACTGGAGTTCTGTTCAAATACCCAACATTCATAAAAGCATTGGTCCATTCGTCAATATTTACGTTTCCTCCACCTTTAATAGTATACCCAGATATAGTCTTCCAACCAGAATTAGCGAATTCTAATTCTCCAGTTTCCGTGTTTTCTACTTTTGGTTGAAAGTAATCAACTCTATTGTACCCTTGAGTTACCGCACTTATGTTCAGAAAATAGTTGTACCAAGGACCTTTATATTCCATCAGAGCAAAAACACCACCCCACTTAACAAATGCATCATTGTGATATCCTATTGTATCTCCAACTGTGTGCATAGGTTGAGAATCATTATTGTCGTTTTGATCTACAAAATAATCTCCTCCTATCAAGTCGTACACGGTACTATAGTGTTCACCTTGATAGGTTCTTAAATCCACCCCCCCTGATAGAGTAAGCTCCTCACTAGGTTCATACCTAAATGTAGAAAGAGCGCCAAGCCAATAGTGGTTGTTATATAGTTTTCTCAAAATTCTAGAGCTCTTAAGAAGAGTCTCTGAATATGTCGGATCAATCGGTGGGCCAAATAATCCGCCTATTGTGTTGTTATCATAGAATTTCTGGAAATCTACTTGACCATCTGCCGAATAATCCCCAGATCCTAGACTATTCTCTAGTCTTGTTCCCCCACCATGTCCATATGAAGCATACGCTGTAGTTGTAACGTAAAGCTTTGGAGAAGCCCTCCAGCTATGACGAAGCGATATTAAGGGTTTGTGGTATTTATTCTGACGTTCATATAGCACCCCACCATTCAACTCACCCCAATGAACATTGTAATTGAGCCCCATATCCCTTAGGCCTGTAGTGTCTATAAAGTTTGTAGCCGTCATCTCTTCCTCAAATTCAACTGCCCCGCCATTTGGATCGTAACCATATTGAGTGTTTAGCTCCGCAAAAGCCGCCTGCTCATCTTCTAGCGAGAGCGTTCCATCATTGAAAATCGCATCATAAGCCTGACTATATTGCGTCATATGTGCATACTCCTCGTCTGTTCCATTAAACAAACTATGAGCGTAATCCTTACTGTGAGTAGCAATTCTCTGCTGATAACCCCTAGCCGAATTTTGAGAGGGTGCACCAGTTGCACTGAAAGACAAGATATGGTTACCTAGTTCTTTTTGCACTTTCCCGTAGTAGAACCAAGAGTCACTATAGGTTTCTTTCACATATCCACCGCTGTTCTTATAACTTCCCGCAAATGTGAATCCCCATCCTCCAGCTAAACGACCACTTGTATGTCCTAGAGTAGTTCTAGTCATCCCGAATGATCCAAGTTCCTGCTTCACACTAGTTTTTCTTTTATTCTCAATACCAACCGTCACAATATTAACTGTTCCTCCAATAGCAGGAAGGGCGAGCTTGGATGCACCAAGTCCACGTTGCACTTGCATCGTTTGGGTAACAAGATC
>Ga0206679_10004011_pt1 | contig 11128 bp, 9 predicted proteins | sample M110012015metaG_FD_155464 | JGI IMG/M metagenome (GOLD analysis project Ga0206679, IMG submission 155464) | Ammonia-oxidizing marine archaeal communities from Monterey Bay, California, United States - M1 100m 12015 | ecosystem: Environmental > Aquatic > Marine > Intertidal zone | place: USA... | reverse complement strand
TTTGCCTACTATTATCTCCTCGTGACAGTCTTTCTTTAACTCGATCACGAAAAGTCTTTTCTATTTTAGATATTTTCAGGGCTCTAGAAGGATCTAGAATATCAAAGCACGATAAGATAAAGTCTCTGTTGAGTTCGACTTCCATAACTTTTAATTCAGCCATTCTGACAACCCTTTTCTTTAAATCTTTCTCAGATTGAGAATCAGTATCTTTTGTTTCTTTACGCAGTTGTTTTTTCTCTTTTCTGATAGCTTCTAAAGCATTGTCTAATTCGTTATGGGCAGCCCAAAAGATCATGCTTTCATCTGTTGTCATTTCCAGCTGCTCAGTTAGAAAAGCAGTGTGAAAAGCTTTGATTCTTTCTTTTTGATCTGCTTTATTAACGTCCTTATGGTCTCTGTTTTGTGCGAATGTTGGTGCAGCTGTAAGCAGTATTAGCAGGGTGTTTAAAAATATATTTTTCATAGCAAAAGTTTTTGTTTTTAAAATTGATATATACCAAACTCATCTTCCATCTCTTCCTCTTGCCAGTCCTCTATCATGAGCTTTTCACTTTCAGATAAGTAATTAAGTTCAATGCTTTCCAATAGGCAAGAGTAGCTCACACAGGGGGTCCCATCGTCAGAATTCCAGGGTGAAAAAATCCATGCAGAAATGGCTAAGCTCGCCGCTAAAGCGATGACGCTAACATTTCTCAAAGAATAAATAGAAGTTCTTCTGTTTGAAGATCTCGAAACCTCAGACAGAATATCTGCTCTCTGGCTATCGAAAAAATTCGTTGGAACTTTATTAGGATTCTCTTTCATATCTATATGACGTTTATAATTAAAAGAGGTTTAATTTTCTCTTTTGCGTGATGGAAGGATGCCTTTAGGGCTCCTATTGAAGTCCCAGTACATTCTGAAATACTTTTATAATCAAGGCCTTCGAAATATTTCAGTATAAAAACAGCACGTTGTTTATCTGGTAAGGTTAATACGGCAGCATGAAGTCTTGTAGAAGCTTCATCGCCGTCAAAGAAAACATCTGACTCTAAATAGGCAAGGTGATCCTCAAAAGTAACTTCTTCCTTTCGTCTCTTTCTAATTAAATCAATGCCTTGTCTTGTTGCAATACTGAAAATCCAAGAACTTAATTTGGATTTAAAACGAAAGGTATTTAGTGAAGTATGGACTTTGATAAATGTGTTTTGTGTTGCATCTGCGGCATCTTCATGATTTCCAAGAAGTCTCCTGAGATGGTAATAGATGGGTTGGTGTAGGGTGTCAAGTAAGGTGTTGAATGCACGGTCGCGAATATTGTTTTTTGAGGAAATAAGTGCGTTTACAAAGGTTTTGTCTGACGTATAGCCAGTATAACGAAAATTATTTGCTCTTTCTTTCTTCATCGTCATTTCTTGATTTATGACGATCGGAAAGTTATAAGGTTTAATTTATTTGGCCTTGCTTCTTCTCAAAAAATAGAAAAGTGCTGCGCCGCCGAAGAACAATAGAACCGCAATAAGTTCAGCTTGAGTCATTGTAATTCCAAGAAAATCAAAAGTTGTATTTACTCTAATCTTTTCAATAAAGAATCGTTCCAAACCGTTTAGCATAAGATATGTGGCGAAGAGAAGGCCTGCAGTTGAGAACCTAGTTCTAAGGTTCCATAGTATAGCAAATAACATCACAGCCAGAGTGGTTTCGTATAGAGAAGTGGGATATACTCCTGGGTCAAGACATGTGCCATAACCAGGGTAAATAGACCAAGGATCAGATTCTGAGATGAATCTACCGACACCATTTACGTTGTTTGGGAAGTTATAGCTCCAAGTCCACTCTGGAAGCCAGCTTAACCAATCGGGCTGGGGGGAGGGGTTAGGAATGCCCCAATCGCCATCGCCTGAAACTTGGCATCCTATTCGACCTATTCCATAACCAAGCATAAGAGCAGGAGATGTGGCGTCAGCAACGTTTAGAAATTTAAGACCATAGTGCCTCGAATATAAGTAAACACTCAGACCACCTAATAATAGTCCTCCGTATATTGTAAGTCCTCCAAGAAATGCATTTAAACTAGGTTCTTTAAAGAATGCAACAAATTGGTCTGGGTATTCAATTAAGTGAAAAAGTTTTGCCCCGAGTACGCCTCCAATTGCCGCTACAGTTAGTAGCCCCCCTACATGCTCTGAAGGAGAGATTTCGATAGTTTTGGTTTTGGGTTCTGGAAGAGAGTTTTTCCGAGCTTCATACCACCTCCATCCACCGAGAATAATAGCTAATATCAAGCCCATTGATATACTTCCTTCTGATGAAAATAGATGCGATTGAGGTAAAGATCCTCCATCGAAAAGAGTTCCAGCATTAACAGCTAGATAAAGAAATTTCCATCCGAAAATGAAACCAATAATAGCTTGACTTATGATTTCAAGAGGAGATGCTGGTTGACCAATGATTACCTCTGATTTGGTAGGGCTGAAAACTCCAGAATCTGTTAGTCGAATTAATTCACGTTTAATGAGATAGCCTGCTGAAAGGAACGCCATCGCAACAAAAAACCCGAAACTATTAACTAATTTAAGAAAGGGCCAGTCTAAACCAAGTAAGTCCTGAAAAGCAAAATATAGATTTGGGTACATGTTTAATTGCTGTGCAATGTGGTTCCTATTACAAAACCATCTGGGTTAATCTTTTCCAATAGCAAGTCTGCGGTAAAGTTACCATCAACACTTTTTGAATCGACAGACACCCTGACATATTCAGGAGTATAACCATACTTAACCCCATCAACTTCAGTAGACTCAATAAGTACTGAGCTAGTCTTGCCTAAAAACTTCTCGTAGTGAGCACGTTGCTTTTTTAAACTTAAAATACGAAGTTGTTTGTTTCGGGCTTGTCTTGTGTTGATTGGGATAACTTCGTTTATTCTCAAAGCCGTTGTTTTTGGACGTTCACTATAAGTAAATACGTGTAAGTAGCTTATGTCTAGAGAGTTGATGAAATCATATGTTTGTTGAAACAATTCGTCATTTTCCCCAGGGAATCCCACAATTACATCGACACCTATACCCGCATTTGGCATCTTTTCTCGAATATATTCAACCCGTTCTTTATATAATTTTATCCTATATCTACGCCTCATTGTTGAGAGAATATCATCTGATCCTGATTGAAGAGGAATATGGAAATGAGGCATAAATTTGTCTGAAGAAGCTACAAAGTCAATGATTTCTTCACTGAGTAGATTTGGTTCAATGCTAGAAATCCGATATCGCTCAATCTCTTTAATCTTATCAAGCTCGATAATTAATTCCAAAAGTGTTTCGCTACTGGCCTTGCCGAAATCACCAATATTTACGCCAGTAAGTACTATTTCTTTCGCACCACGTTTTACTGCTGATCTTGCTGAATCTAGGGTTTGGGCTATGGTGCCAGAACGTGACCTACCGCGAGCTAGTGGAATTGTACAAAACGCACAGAAGTAATCGCATCCATCCTGAACTTTCAAAAATGTGCGAGTTCTATCTCCGCTAGAATATCCTGGAATGAAATTTCTTACATCTTTTATTTCTCCCGCATGAATCTCAGCACCTAACTCTCCATCTCCATGTATTCTTTTAGATAAATCGTCAAGCATAGGAGAGAGGTTAAATTTTTCATTAGCTCCAAGCACTAAATCGACTCCCTTTATACTTGCTATTTCCTTTGGTTTCAGTTGTGCATAGCACCCGATTACAACTATATATGCACAAGGGTTTGATTTAAGTGATCTCCTTACAAAATTTCTGCATTTAGAGTCTGCATTTTCTGTTACACTACATGTATTTATAACAACAACATCGGGCTTTTCATCAATAGAAACTCGTGCAAATCCGTTTTCTGACAATTGTCTAGCAACGGTTGATGTCTCACTGAAATTTAGTTTACATCCTAGTGTATGAAATGCTACAGTGCCTCCTGAAATCATTCTGCGAAGTTAAATCCTATCTCTATATTTTTTGTCATTGATTCTTTATTAACTTGCATGACCTGTTTAAGAAGAATAAAATCAACCTACATGCGTAACTTTCTAATAAACAGTGCTTTGTCACTGTCGTGCCTAATATCTTCGGATATTATTGCACAATCCTTTATCAACGGCTCTTCTCTTTTACCTTCAGAATACCATAGTGGTGGTTGTGTAGGGTTTACAGATATGGACGGTGATGGTTTTGATGATTTGGTAGTATTAGATGATAGCAATGAGCTTCATGTACTTTATCAAGGACCTGATGGATCTTTCACTGATGTTGATTATGGTTCGGTAAGTGGAAATAACCAATGGGGAATGTGTGTGGCTGATTTCGATAACGACGGACATAAAGATGTGTTTTCTGGTGGCAGTTATGATGGTGTTCATGTTCAGCATATTACTGCCATTGGTGAGAGTACTGCTATAGAATTAGAAAATGCTTCTATGTTTATGCAGGCTTGTAACTGGGCTGATATAAATAACGACGGTTATCTAGACGCTTTTGGATGTCATGATGATGGACTAAGTCGTATGTGGACTGGTTCTGCAAATGGAACATTGACTCCGGCACCTGGTTTAATCCCTCTAGAGGATTATGAATTAACAGATTATGCTGGAAATGATCATTCTGGTAATTACGGAACAGTATTTTCTGATTTTGATAATGATGGCGATATTGACCTTTTTATTGCTAAATGTCGTCAGTTCGTCAATGATCCTTATGATCCACGAAGAGTCAACCAACTTTGGGTTAATGATGGAAACGGTAATTTTACAGAGGAAGCAAACGAAAGAGGGCTCGTTTTCTATGAGCAAAGTTGGACAGTAGATTTTGCAGATATAGATAATGACGGTGATTTCGATTGTCTGGTCACGAATCACAGTACTACTCTATATCTTTTTGAAAATGACGGACTGGGATATTTCACAAACATCACCGAAGGAAGTGGTCTAGATGTTGAAGGCTTCTTTCTTCAAGCAAAGATGGAAGATTTCGATAATGATGGATATGTTGATTTAGTTCACTCTGGTGGGTCTCATCGTTATTTACATAATAATGGAGACAATACTTTTACTGAAATAGAAGGAGTTTTCCCTGGAGATGATACCATGCACAGTTTTGCTTTTGGTGACGTTAATAGAGACGGTTCTGTTGATCTATACGCTAGTTATGGAGATGGTTATGTAAGCTCCGACTCAAATAACGAAGATATTTTATGGGTAAATGAGGGGAATGATAATAACTGGATCACATTTGAATTAGAAGGTTTTCAATCAAATCAAGACGCTGTAGGTGCAAAGGTTGTAATAACAGGTGGGTTCGGGACTCAAATTCGCGAAGTCAGATCTGGAGAGAGCTATGGAATTACTTGTACATTTTCTTGTCACTTTGGGCTAGGAGTAAATGAAGTAGTTGAAACAGCTACTGTGAAATGGCCTAGCGGGCTTGAGACTGTTATTGATAACCCTGCAATAAATCAATATCACACGATTAACGAAGCCCCTTGTTTGGTTGATGTTACTATAGAATCTTCAGCATACGGATTTTGTCCAGGAGAATCAGTGGTAATTACAGCTCCTACTGGATTTGAAACTTACCAGTGGTCCAACGGCGTTGCGGATGTAAATTCTATCGTAGTAACAGAAGGAGGTAATTATAGTATTCTGGTTACAGATTCTGCAGGATGTGCAGGTTCTTCTAATGTTGTTTCTGTTGTTGAAGTTATAGGCCAGCAGCCTACAATCGAAATAGATGGAAGCTTAAACCTTTGTGATGGTGGCACAATTGTGATGTCTGCAAGTGAAGCAGAATCATGGGTTTGGTCTACAGGCGAAGAAACCCAAACAATATATGTGACAGCTGCTGGAACGTATTCAGTTTCAGTAATAGATATTTGTTCAAACACTTCTGTTTCAGAGGAATACAATGTGTCATTATTTGATTCACCAGTAGGACCACCAACTCTAACTGCATCAGCATTAGAGCTTGAATCACCATCATCAGTTACTTTAGAAGCAACAGGTGGTGAGAACATTCGATGGTTCGATTCTGAAACAGAAGGTAATCTTCTTCACGAGGGTAATGTTTACGAGATTAATGTTCTTGAAACGTCAACAACATTCTGGGCTTCTGCATCTCATATAACCACCGGAGAGAGTGCTGTAGGAGGAGAGTTAACAACTCAGACAACAGGCCAATACCACTCTAATAGCTATCGCTGGCTAGAATTTGATGCATACGAAGACATGCTGCTAAGTAGAGTAACTGTTTTCGCAAATGGTTCTTACGATCGCACCATCGAACTTATTGATGGCTCCGAAAATGTACTTGCTTCAATAACTGTTTTTGTTGAAGATGGTGAATTCGATATAGACTTAAATTTTGAAGTACCAGAGGGGGAAGGATACGGATTAAGATCAACTACTGATGATCCACAGCTATGGCGCGAAGGAACAGATTCAGAGCTCTCTTACCCATACGCCTTAGGCGGTCTAGGTTCTATCACAAACTCAACTGCTGGACCGGAATTTAGTTACTACTACTTCTTTTACGATTGGCAAGTTGAGTCACTTCCTATCGCTTGCGAATCTGATCGCGTGTCTATAACAATTTCAGTTTCAGGAGTAGAGGAGTTACTTACATCAGATAACTTTTCACCTGTAGTTAGCCCAAACCCGGCATTATCTTCAAGCTCTGTATTTATCTCAAACTTCCCGTCGTTTCCTTGTGAAGTTTTGATTTCAGACATTCAGGGAAGATTAATTTATTCTGGTGATTCAAAGGATATTAGCCTATTTAATATTGAGTCAGGCACATACGTGCTATCAGTTATTCGTAAATCTGATGATGTAATACTAGGCGCTTCACATCTAATCGTTCAATAACTTTAAAACTTGGTAAAGAACCTCGTCGCTTTATTAACTCGTTTTATTCCTCGCACTCTACTTCAAAGGGTAGCTCACTTAGGTTTACAGTCTATTAGCTGGCTGTATTCTGGATCTGCTCTTGAAGACCCCATTGATGGCCGATTATACCGTAAGATGCTTCCTTACGGACGTGTTCGTACTAGACAGAATGCTCTTGCTCCTCATAGTTTATCTCTTGAACGTCATCGTGCATTGTGGATTTATTTCAAAGAGTTTACTGATTTCTTTGAAAAACCAACTCGAATGCTACATATGGCTCCAGAATATTGTTTTATTAAACGTTTTCGTGCATTATCAAATTTAGATTACGTGACAGGAGATCTAGATTCTCCATGGGCAGATTATCATTTTGACGTTCATAGTATTCCTTTTGAGGACGCTTCTTTCGATTTTCTTATGGCGAACCATCTAATGGAGCATGTAGATGACGATAGAGCTGTCTTACAAGAGTTCTTTAGAGTGTTAAAACCTGGAGGTTGGGGGGTTTTACAAGTTCCAATAGATTGGACAAATCCAAACACTGAGGAAGATAGATCTATTACTGATCCAGTTGAATTAGAACGCCTTTACTGGCAACGGGATCATCTACGACTGTATGGTTTTGAAGATTACCCTTCACGAATAAAGGATGCAGGGTTTTCTGTAGAAGTAGTTGATATGCAAACCCTCTTAGGACTAGAGCGTTACGAGCGATACGCGTTAGGTAGCGAGAGGTGGGTTTTTGTGATTAGTAAAGACCATTCTTAAGCGACTAGGATATTTCCTTTAGCTGTACTTCGTCTATATCTTCCATGCTTTTTGCAAATGATGCTGAATCACGTAGTCTTATTGTTGCTTCAAGAGAGCAAGTGATTTGAAAATCAGTGTTTTCAGGGTTAATGCCAGCTCTTTTTAAGACATTCATCACGTCTCCCATACGAGCATAAGGATATTTAATAGCATAGGTTTTTGTGATGTTCTTTTCAACTATTTCTCCTGTATTTACAGCCATTGATGCAGCAGTTCTATAGGCATCAATTAAGCCACCCACTCCAAGCTTTGTGCCACCGAAATATCGAACGACCACAATAAGAACGTTGGTAAGAGAATTTGATTTAAGTACTCCTAAAATTGGCGGACCAGCAGAGTTTGACGGTTCGCCATCGTCATTTGATCTATATCTAGATGCATCATAACCAATACGCCATGCGTAGCAGTGATGTCGTGCTGAATGATGCTTGACTTTTATAAGATCAAGGCAATTTTTGATTTCTTCTTCATTTGTTACGGGAAAAGCATAACTGAAGTGTTTAGACCCTTTTACTTTGTGAAGACCTTCAGACTGACTTAATAGTGTAAGGTAAGTGTCATTATCTTCGGACATGACATCAAAGTTATCCTTCGAAACAAATAGATAGGATGTATGAACGAGTACGTAAACCCTCAAGAGGATTTGCGTAGTCACTATCATCAGGAATGAGCACATTAATAAGACCCATTTCTGTTTTAAGTTCTATAGCAAACTTGAAAAAAGGTAAGAAAATGTCTATCCCTCCTCCTAGATCCATGGAAAAGTTGGGTGCTTGAATTCTAAGAATATCGTCATCCTGTAATTGTTGATTAACTTCCTCTTGAGATTGCATGTCTCGGCTGTACTTTACTCCAATTAAGGCATATGCAGCGAAGTTTGTAAGTCTATCAGTTCTAATTTTAAGAAGTAACGGTAAGTCTAGGTTGACGGATTCGGTACGACGAAGAATCTTATTGATGCCTCCCGAACTTTGAGAAAACGAATATTCTAGACCTCTATCCTGAAAACTTAAGCCAGGAACGAAACGAAGTCTGAGATGTCTGTTTACCGTTAGAGATGCTAGCAAAGCAAGGTTGAAACCTCCTTGAGGGACATTTGCAACTCCATAAAGCCCTGTGCTAAATGTTGAGTCCTGTTTAAGATCGAATCTAAAGTCAGATTTATTCCCAGACAGGATGAAACCAAAGTGATAGCTTTTATTATCGAAAGAAGCTAAATTCTTTCGACCACTTTGAGCTAATGACGGTAAAGCCATTAGTCCAAGAGCTATCCATATGAATATTTTTTGTCTCATAATTCTTAGTGCAACCTCATTAACGATTATGTGGAGATATTTGTTGCACTCCCCAAACTTTTGTCCAAAGTAAGCTAGCTATGAAGGAGATGAAAATTCCCAACACTAAGTACACCATTAATGTTAAAGAAATTTGAGTCTTTGCAGAGTAGAAAATATCAGCTGCTTCATGCTGCGATGTTATCCACTCGGACCTAGTTAGTTCAGTCCCTAACGACCTGTTTTCAGCCTCAACCAAGAAGTCAGCTTCTGAATCAAAATGGTTAGAAATTGAAAGCTTAAGTGTTTCTAATCGAGCGTGGGTAGCCTTTTTCACGATAACGTGATGCCAAACACCCACAGATATAGTCGCTCCAATTGCATATAAAACAACACTTTTTGCAATGTGTTTAAAACCGTCTAAAAAATCAGGTGTATTGCCCATTGTACGAATGCCATTTGTAGTTGCAAGAATAGCAAAAGTCACTAGAGCAGTGCCGTGGTAAAGAAATCCGTATTTAAACGAGTTTTCAAACGAAACATTCCCTAGAAGAAGATATTTGAGAAATATCCATCCCGCTAGGGTTAAGATTATAATAAGTAGGTTATTTCTCACTGTTTAGTCAATGTTGGTCTTATCCATTCATAGAATTAAGAAACTCTTCATTACTTTTTGTAGATTCAATACGACCTTTAACAAATTCCATTGCTTCTACGGGATTCATATCTGCTAGGTGCTTTCTTAAAATCCAAATCCTTTGAAGGGCTTCTTTATCAAGAAGAAGGTCTTCTCTTCGTGTTCCAGAAGATTGAATATCAATTGCTGGATAGATTCGGCGGTTAGAAATCTTTCTATCGAGCATCAACTCCATATTTCCAGTACCCTTGAATTCCTCGAAGATAACTTCATCCATTTTCGATCCTGTATCAACCAGTGCAGTCGCAATAATAGAAAGTGAACCTCCATTCTCGATGTTACGAGCTGCTCCAAAGAAACGTTTAGGCTTTTGAAGGGCGTTTGCTTCTACACCACCAGAAAGAATCTTTCCAGAAGAAGGGCTTACTGTGTTGTAAGCTCTAGCAAGCCTAGTAATAGAGTCTAGTAAAATGCAAACATCGTGTCCGCATTCAACCATTCTTTTTGCTTTTTCAAGAACTAGGTTCGCAATTCTAACGTGCCTATCTGCGGGCTCGTCAAAAGTAGAAGCAATCACTTCTCCATTTACACTTCGTTTCATATCCGTAACCTCCTCAGGACGCTCATCAATAAGCAAAATAATGAGATATACCTCTGGGTGATTTATTGAGATAGAATTTGCAAGATCTTTAAGTAGAGTAGTTTTACCGGTCTTAGGTTGAGAGACAATCATACCTCTTTGGCCTTTACCTATAGGAGAGAACAAATCCATTAACCTCATTGAGGTGCCTCCTCGAGCAGTACTTAAGTTGAATCTTTCTTGAGGGAAAAGAGGAGTGAGGTACTTGAAAGGGACGCGGTCACGAATCCACTCTAAAGACCTTCCATTCACTGATTTAACACTAATAAGTGGGTAAAATTTCTCGCCAATTCTCGGTGGGCGTATTCCTGCAACAATGGTATCTCCATTCTGAATAGAGAATTGCTTCATCTGTTTTGACGAAACGTAAACATCGTCCGGAGAATTTAGGTAGTTATAATCTGCTGACCTTAAAATTGCATGCCCCTCTTGCTGAACTTCTAGAACTCCCTCAATTTCAACTAAGTTGTCAAAATTATAACCATGTTCTTCTGGTTCAGATAGAAATTTATCCTGTTTAGGCCTATTTCGGTTTTGGTTCGGATTGTTACGATTTGCGTTGCGATCATTACGAGCTTGTCGGTCGTTTCTGTTATCGCGTCTGTCGTCGTTTTTGTTGTCGCGTTTGTCGTGGTTTCTGGTGTCTCTCCTTTCTTCACGCTTGTCTTGTCTTTTGTCGATAGAAGTCTCTTCGATAGCATTAGAACCATCATCCTTATTTCTACGATCGCGTCTTTCTCTCAAACTATCGCCTGACCTATGTTCACCATCACTTGACTCTTTAGCCTTAGGCCTACGGTTTTCAGATGATTTTCTTGAAGAACCCTTATTTTCAGAGTTCTTATCATGTGATTTTGTAGCAGTTTTTG
>Ga0206679_10004009_pt1 | contig 11130 bp, 3 predicted proteins | sample M110012015metaG_FD_155464 | JGI IMG/M metagenome (GOLD analysis project Ga0206679, IMG submission 155464) | Ammonia-oxidizing marine archaeal communities from Monterey Bay, California, United States - M1 100m 12015 | ecosystem: Environmental > Aquatic > Marine > Intertidal zone | place: USA... | reverse complement strand
TTTTTCATAATTAAGTATGTGTTGGTTAGTGTGGAACAAACATATATAGAATAAAATAAAGTATTATGCTAAGCATAGCACTTTTGGTTTTAGTAGAGAAAAAGTCGGGGTAGCAGGACTAAAACCTACTAGATATGACAACTCAAAAGGTACCCGAATAGGTCCCTCGCTATTTTATACATCAAAACTATATAACAAATATATAAAATATTATATATTCTCATCGGAATAAATAACAACGTTATATATAATTAGACTTCTAACATCTGTTCAATGTCAGAATAGATGCTTTCTCTTAAAACAATGCCTTCTTCCTTTGAATCCCAAACTTTAATAAAGCCTAATTTACACAAATTATCTTCTGTTTCTCTTCCTTTATGAAATCGTCCAAATGATGTTTCTTCTTGACTATGCTTTGGGTACAATAAAATGCTTTTTACAGAATCCCAATACATATTGTAAACATACATTTGCTTAAGGTCATTATCTCCTGGCTTATTTGAATCAATTAATTTCCATTTAGTATCGATTACAAATGTTTCTTGTTTACCATCAATCTCTTTTTGATACACAATATCTGGTCTTATACTTTTATTCTCCCAAAATTTCTCAGATTTTTGAGCTGATACTGTATAATTCCCTTTATCTTGATCTTTACTCAATAAACGATATATATATCTTTCCCATAAATCATTCATATCAAATAAGATCGCAATAACATTGTTTGATCCAGTTTGAATATCTGGACTAAAATTGAGTAATATTAATTTAGCAAGTTCAATACCTCTTTTGTAATGTTGTGTGTTTCTATCATATTTAAGATTAGAAAACAGAGATTCATTTACTCTTATATTACTTAATTCAGGGAAATCAATCATCAATCTATTAATTTGATCTTTAAAAGAGGGTTTTGCAACAATCAAAAGAACAGAAAGGGCTTTATATAGAATCTGATTAAATAAATTATCTCTGTCGTAAGTTTGATGTGAAGTATAGAACTTTTCTTTATGAATAAGATTTTGTGAGATTTGCTGCTGAAACAATAACCTCCCTTTTAAAGATCCAGTATTGCTTTCAATAAACCTATATTTTTTTCTTAATCCTTTTCTTAAAAGCAAGTTTACTTCTTTTAAATACTCATTAATATATATATCTAATAATGATGTGTTTCTTAGTTTCAGATCTGCATGAGTTAATGATGTTACATTAATAAAACCGCACTTTTTTAACATTTGTAACATGAAATTTCTCCATGCTTGTTTTGTTTCAAACTTAGAATCTTTAGATAAATTCTTATCTGCCTTTGGAAGGATCTCAATGGTAAGTTTACCTATTTGTAAAACACCAACATAATTTTTGAATTTGACCCCTTTGTGTGTTAAAGTAAAGTATTTGTTTTTATTAGCACTATTGTATTTTTGTATTGCTATTAATTCTTTCTCCTCAAATATACAACCATCATACTCCTGACCTTGTTTGATTTCATCAAACTCAAATACTCTTATGACCTTCTTCTTACTCACTTTTCTCGTAAATAGATTTAACATCTGCAGCACTTAAATTATCAAGATCTGATAATTGGTATACTTTTCTTTCGTCTATTAGATCACGATCATCATATGTGAATTCTGAAAAATCAATTTTTTGTGGACTAACCTTTATAAAACTTTTACCTAAAACAAGCCCAATCTTTCCAAAATCACCGTAGAAGTATTCTTGTAATAATGGCATTATTTTGTTTTTAAATATCCCCTGTAAATCTTCTATTGATAGCTCAGAACGAGAATTCATAAAATAAGAATGTCCTATTTGATGATCCTTGTCCAGTAATTTCTCTATTCTACCATTTATAGTGTTAAGCAAATACTCAAAATTGATACCTTTACATCTTATATCTGATAGTAATGATGAATTTGGTAACATTTCTTCAAATTCAAATCTTCTTCTAAGTGCAGTATCCAACGCTTCAACACTTCTATCTGCAGTATTCATAGTACCAATAATATCCAGGTTATTAGGTACAGAGAAAATTGTTTTAGAATAAGGAAGTTTAACTGACAATGCGTTATCCATTCCTGCTCTTTTATCCGGTTCAATAAGAGTAATTAATTCTCCAAATATATTTGCAACATTACCCCTATTTATTTCATCAATAAATAAGGCATATTTATTTTCTGGATCTTTTTTTGCTCTGTTACAAATTTGCTTAAATACTCCATCTTTAATTTCATATTTCAATTCATAAGTCTCTTCATCCATTACAGGTTTAATACCCTCAATAAAGTCCTCATAGGAGAAGGCCTGATGAAAGGTAACAAATTCATATCTTTTAATTGGAGTCACATTCTCATCTGATAAGTTCTTAGATTGATTTAATAACTCTATACTTTCAAGAATTAATTCGTCAACATCTTCATTATTAAAATCAAACTTTGAATTATTATCTTTCCAAATTATCATTGGTTCTCTTCTGCCTTCTGGATTTCTTCTTATATTTTCACATTCTAGAATTCCATGCTCAAGTAGTTCAGCCCAAATTGTATGTCTTGCAGTTTTAGAATCTTGAACTCTAACTTTTGCTTTAATTAATTCATGACTTAAGATATCATTAATAGAAGATTTTCCATTTTCTTTAATTATTGCAGCAATAATTTCAAACCAGCTATATTTATTTATCGTTAAAAGCTCATCTAATAACTCTTCTCGACTTCTTTTACTCTTTTTATCAGTATAACTTTCAAAATATTCATGAGATAACTTATAAGTTTTTCCTGTTCCAGGAGGTCCAAATAAGATCTGATTTTTAGGATTCTTCATAATTTTTTGGTTATTAAGTTCTGTTGTTTCTATATTCTTACTAAATAATAATTTTTCAATTTTAGAAGGAAATGGAGCGCCATATTTCTCCCTAATAATTTTTATAGACTCTAAATTGAATTCAAATAAATAGCCTTGTTTTACTCCACCATCCTTTTGTATTGGGCCTTTAATATTTTCTAAACTTTTGATTAATTGTTTAGAATAATTATCAAACTCTTTATACTGAATACTTGGCTCAAGAGGAAAATAATTTAAATCAACTTTCCAACCATCATTTTGCCATAATTCTTGAGGATGTGGATTTCGTGCAGAATATGCATCTTTTTTTGCTATAGAAATCCCTTTAATCCCATGAGCATAATTAACTATTACATCACCTTTTTTAACTTCAGAAACAAATTTCCAATAGTAAAAACAAATTCCTCCCTTTCCCTTTTTGGGAGCAAACAAATACTTCATTCCTTGTTCTTTTGTAAATGATGATCCCTGACAAACAAACCAAACTTTGCTTTTGAATTGATTTTTAGAATGCTTATTCTCTACCATATCTAATATTGTCTTATACTCTGACTCATTAGATGAAAAATTAGTTCCTTGATTACTTCCTTTAAATTGATCCAAATTCTTATTTTTTTTAATTGCATCTTTAGTAATAGGATTATGAGAAATATTATGTGTAATTTTTATATCCATCTTAGGGCTTTCCTTTTTACCGTAAGTATTGTCAAAATCATATTTCTTATGTGCATAATCAGTATAATAAATCTTTTCTCCCTCTATATTAGAGTCCATATATAATTTTGAAGTAACTTTAGCTAATGCATAACATCCTGCATTTCTGCCAGTCACCCATAATATAATCTTATCTCCAATCTTAATTTTATCTTTATGACTATGAACACTCCAATTATGAGAGGAAGCCTCATTGATATATTTAATCACATCAAAAACTTTAGGGTCTCCTTGAAATATCCAATAGTTTATTGAATATTTCTCTATTATCTTTTCTCTATATTTCTTATCAAATACAGCCTTCCTAAATAAAGCATTATCATGTTTAGTGAAAACAACATCTACTGCATTGTATTCTTGCTTAGAGGCACTTACAATTTCATTAATATTCTTCCTTATTATATTTATATCTTTAGTTTTACAATAAATATTACCTGAAGCAAATACTTCTTTTTTATGTTCAGATAATTTTGGTATATCTCTAGATATAAATCCAATATATCCTGTTCTCTTTATTGTTAAGATATATCTATTATTTAATTGACAACTTAATTGTTCATTCCTTACACTAAAAACAGTTTTCTGATCATTCTCTTTTATTCCTATTTCTTCAATAACTTCATCTATTGCGATAAAATATTCCTTAAGGAGATCAACATCTATTTCGTTAATTCTTTTATAGAAAATATCATCCTTATCAATAATATCAAAACCTAATTTCTGAAGACAATGTATTGCTTGTTTAGCTTGAAAATCAGAAGGGTCTAAGAATTTATTATTAGAAAATTTATTTGCAATAGAAATAACATATTTCGCTGGATATTTATAATGATTATATACTAAATCATACTTTGTAGATTGTCTGCTATCAGGAATGCCATTTGTATTAATCTCCTTTATTGCAGATAACACATGAGCTTTAGTAATATTTTTTGGAAACATAAAGCAAACCTATTAATTAATTTAGAAATAAGTAAAATATTCTAGCTATTATATTTTCTAAAAAAAATAAAACTTAGGACCGAGAGGCCCACCAAAAATAAACCCACTCATTGAGTGGGTTTTTATTTAATAAGTCGGGGTAGCAGGACTAAAACCCACTAGATGTGACAGCTTAAAAGGTACCCGAATAGGTCCCTCGCTATTTTATACATCAAACTACATTCCAAATATATAGTAATTATTTGAATATACAAATAATACAAAAAAAGCTCCTAACAGAAATGTTAGGAGCTTTAAATATATTAAAATATCATCTAGACTTATTGTAAAATAAGTTTCTTATTAACCACTCCTTCATTAGTTTCTATTTCAAGGAAGTAGATACCTTTTGCATTTTCATGCAGAGTTATTTGTTTAGTGTACTCACCAATGAATTGTTGTAAGTCATCGGTCATCAACTCCTCTCCTATTACATTAAGGATTCTTATCCTTAAGTCTTGTACAGTTTCTGATGTAAAGCTAATGTTAAACACATCTCTTGATGGGTTAGGATAAATAGCTAAGTTAGCAATTGCTGTTCCACCCTCAACTCTTACAACAGGCTGAGTCCAGTATACTAATGGAGTCCAAGATAATGAGAAGTAAGCTCCACCATTAGGATCACAGAATGCTCTAGCTTGAGCTCTGTAAGTCTCTCCTGGTACTAAACCATTCTTATTCTTAGTGTAAGTTCCATAAGCAACTCCTGAACCTCCAATTTGGAACCAGTCAGATCCTGATGCGTTTGAAATAGAGTCAACTCTAGATTTCAATCTTACAAACTCATAAACACCATTTGAAGCATCCCAGTCAAAAGTAGCTTTTGTAGGATTAGCTCCATATGCTGTCAAGTTACCAACATTAGGACAATCATCAGCAGTAGTGAATGTACTCAAGCCAGTCCAAGAACTTGCTCCACCACCACAATACCATGCTTTCATCTCGTATTCATAAGTAGTGTTAGCTGTTAAACCAAGCAATAACTTATCTACTCTTTGATTACCCCATGTACAAGATCCTACAGGTCCACCCATAGTTTTCTGTGTCCATGAAGAAGTACTAACTTCTCTGAATCTAATTCTGTACTGGTCAACTGTACATGCAGCAGAGTTCATGTTATCCCAATTGATAACCGCTCTAGAATGAATGATACCATCAACAAATAAACCTGTTGGTGGATCTTCATTGCAAACTGTAGAATAAGTACAAGAACCATCATCAGTAGTTGCAGCAGCATCATAGTTATCTGCTGTAGGATCAGTGCAACCATATATAGCTGGAGTTCCAATAATTATTGTTGTATCTATAATACAACCAACCGCATCAGTAACGCTTAATGTATATGTTCCAGAGCAAATACCAACTATATTATTAGCTGTACTTCCTGTACTCCAATAATATGTTATTGGTGAATTAGAAGAGCTAGCATTTACATACACCCAAGCATCACAAGAAAATGGTGATGACTCTTGCATTGTTATTAAAGAGATTGACAAGTCACAATACTGGCAAGAGCCATCATCAGTATTTGCCATTGTATCGTAATTAAAGGCTAAGGAATCTGTACAGCCTAAATAAATACATGTACCATTATCAGTTAAAGAATAAGGATCGTAATTAGATGCAGTTGGGTCGGTGCAGCCATATAAATTTTCTATAATAAAAGTATCAATTGACACACAATTAATATCGTAAGAATAAAGATAGTATGTACCAGAACATAAGTTTGATACAGAGTTAGTTCCAAATGCAATAGCTGTACCATTAATGTCAAGCCAATAATAATTTACAGGAGGATAACTACTTGTAGAATTTGCAAAAACAAAACCATCACAAGCACCTGTTTGTGTTTCATTCATAATTGTAACTGTTGTATTTATATTACAAAATAAACAACTGCCATCATCTGTATTTGCTGATGAAGAATAATTGTCAGCATTTACATCAGTACAGCCATAAATAAATGGAATACATGAACCGTCATCACAAGTAGCTAATGCATCATAATTAAATGCAGTAGGATCTGTACAACCATAATCAGTTAAGCAAGAGCTATCATCAGTGTTTGCTGAAGCATCATAATTACATGCGGTTGAATCTGTACAGCCATAAATAAAAGGAATACAACTACCATCATCCGTATTTGCTAAAACGTTATAATTAAACTGAGTAGAATCAATGCAACCAAAAATAGTTGCTATACAGCTACTATCATCAATTGTTGCTGTTGGGTTGTAATTAAATGCTGCTATGTCAGTACAACCATATATTATACAACTGCCATCATCTATTAAAGAATAAGGGTCGTAATTAAGTGCAAGTGAATCTGTACAGCCTGAACATGCTGTACTTGTGTAACCCATACCTCCAAGACTAAATACACTGACATAGCCTATATCTGCGTCACCACCAATATCTGGTGCGCCAATAGCTATTGTATTTCCATCACTACTTAAAGATACTGAATGACCAATCTGATCATATGCCGCCTCTCCATCTATATCATTTCCTAATTGAACCCAAGAAGAACCATTAAAAGAGTAAATACGAACATGACCTGCTAGGGTGCCATTTCCATCATTTCCAATAGCTCCAATAGCAACTGTTATTCCATCAGCAGATAAAGATACAGATTCACCACTGCCATCCATATATGCTTCTCCGTTTAGTTCTTGTCCTAATTGAACCCATGAAGAACCATTGTAAGAATAAATATAAACTTTATCTGCTCCTGCAGCTCCAATAGCAACAGTATTTCCATCTGATGAAAGAGATACTGAATATCCCATCCGATAATTTGCTGAAAATCCATCAATATCATCTCCTAACTGATACCAAGAGCTACCATTATAATTATAAATACGTACATGACCAGCATCACTCCAGGAAGATCCGTTATTACCAGGATTGTTAGGCCCTCCTATAGCGACTGTATTTCCGTCTGATGAAAGAGATACAGAGTAGCCAAACATATCATAAGGATTTTCTCCATCTAAATCTTGTCCTAATTGATTCCAGCTATTACCATTCCAATTATATATTCTTACATGACCATAATCATAGCCGTTACAGTTATTACAGTCCCCATCACTATACCGAGCACCAATAGCTACTGTATTACCATCATCACTAATTGATACAGAATTACCACTTTCATCACCATTTTCTTCACCATCTATGTCTTGACCTAACTGATTCCAAGAACTACCATTAAAATTATAAATTCTTACATGACCTCTTGATGGTCCATTTTCAGGAGCCCCAATTGCTACAGTATATCCATCAGAGGAAAGAGAAACTGAATGACCAAACTCATCATCTATTACTTCTCCGCTTATATCTTGTCCTAATTGAACCCATGAACCACCGCTATTTTCAAATATCCTAACATAGCATGAATTATTACTATATGAACCAGGGTATCCAACAGCAATTATATTACCATCATCACTCAAAGATACTGAGTATCCAACATAATCTCTTGCTGTTTCTCCATCTATATCTTGTCCTATTTGAAAGCCAAAAGGTAGCATGCTATAATCCCCACAACAACTTCCATCATCAGTATTTGCAAGTGAATCAAAATTAAGTGCTAAAGAATCTGTACAACCTAAAACGCTTGCTATACATGAACTATCATCAACTGTTGCTGCAGGATCATAATTGAGTGCTAGAGAGTCAGTGCAACCTAAAGTTATTAAACCTGGAGCAATATTTTCTACCCAAGTACCGCCCCAAAAAACTGTTCCTTCACAATTATTATCATCAGTAATATAGATTGAATGCGAGCCAGCACATAAATTATAAATAAGAGAATCATTAATTAACTGAACTTGATTTGCACTGACAATTGGGAAATTCCCAACTTCAGAAACATCATAATAATAATTGCCTGTTCCTCCAGTAACATTTACCCAAATCTGCCCATCACAAGCACCTAAAATACTTTCATCTATCACATTATAAGTAGTGTATAGTAATGGATCAGGCTCTTCAATTATAATTAAAGCTGATGTAGCACATGCAATCCCGTTTACTCCATTATTGATATCAATAACTTCAACAGTATGCCATCCAGGTTCTAAATCATTAAATAGAGGGTAAGATTGGGAGGTTACTCCGTTAATTGAATATTCAAAAGGAGCTGTTCCTCCTGTGAATATAATGTCTTGTACAGCACCATCATCTTCTCCAAAACAGCTAATATGTGTAAATATTGTGCTGTCAATCACTAGCTGATCAGGATAAGTTAATGTAATAATAGAATCTGCATAACAACCATTAGCATCAATTGCCCAAATAGTATAGTACCCTGGAGATAAATTGCTGAAAACAGGGTTAATTTGAGTGTATAGACCTCCAGTATTAGAGTACGAATATGGAGATTGACCTCCACTTGCTAGAATTTCGATTTGAGCATCATTTATACCAAAACAGCTACTATTAGTAACAACTAATGAATCAATAATCAATGGCTCAGGCTCAGATATATAAACACTATCAACTACCTCACAACCTAAATCATCCCTAGTAGTAACATAATAACTACCATATGATAAACCACTCGCTACATCTACATTAGCATTTAATGTCGTCTGTGAAGTGCTCCAATAATAAGTATACAAAAAGGAAGAACCTCCTACTGTAGAAATACTCGCCTGACCATCTGAAAAACCATAACAGCTCACTGTATTGTCTACAACTAAATCAGATACTATCAATGAATTCTCAGTAACAAATACACTATCTAAAATCTTACAACCCCAATCATCTGTCAATAAAACACTATGCCAACCAAAAGTCAACTCCTCTGCCACCAAAGTAGTTTCTCCATTATCCCAAGCATAAGAATAAGATTGCTGACCACCACTAACTGTCAACATAGCTCTACCTACACTATCACCATAACAAGCATTACCCTCTATCAATATCATACTATCAATACTCAAAGCAACATTCGGCTCTGGTACATTTAATACATACTCAACCTCACATCCCTGAGCATCAAAAATCTTTAAAATATAACTCCCTGCTGATAAATCAAACAAAGTATCTCGCTCTGATACTGGAGATCCAGTTGGAGTACTCTGTAACAGAACACCATTCATATCAAACCACTCATAACGATAAGGTGCCCAACTTCCTGTAGCATCTCCTACCAACATTCCAGTAGCATCACCCTTACACTGCACACCAAATATCTGTGGACTACCTCCCAATGCAGTCTGTGGTGCCATAACATTGACTGTAGTAAAAGTATCACAACCATTTGCATCCGTAACCTCCAAATAATAACTGCCAGCACTTAAACCAAAAGCAGTGTCATTGGCACTAAAACTATAAAATCCAGAATCAAACCACTCATAACTATAACCAGGAGTGCCTCCTAAAGCAGAACCTACTGCAAAATCCAAATTAGAACCAAAGCAAATATTCATATTACCCGAAACTAATGCTTGTAATGGCAACCCAGGAGCCGTGATGGAAATAGGAGTAGTAATTATACAATTTGCATTATCACTAATTGTAACATCATAAATTCCTGTTGGCAAGTTCTCCCAAACAGAATCCAAAGGATAAGCATTTGGATTTGGAACACCGTCCAAAGAATAAGTAAATGGGGTTAACATATTGCTAATCATATTAATTGCAATTCTTCCGTCTGTATCGTCCCAACAGTTTACATTAGTATGAGAAATTGAAAAAGAAATAGCAGATAATGTATCTGAAGAGCCTGAAGGAGCTGAATAAAGCTGTTCATTTGTTAAGTAATAAAAAAGTGCACCAAAAGGAATAATAGCAGAATCGAGAATAACACTATCATCAGGATAGTAAACATCTGCCACTAAAGTGAATGGAGCTAAAATATTGTCAGAAACAAAAACATGATAAACAGTTGATGAATCTGCTAAAAAATTATGATTCCAAAATAAGGTAACATCCCCACTACCATCACTAAACACGCATTGAAAATCAGGAGCTGGTAAATAATAACAACTTCCATCATCAGTATTTGCAAGTGGGTCATAATTTAAGGCAGTTGAATCTGTACAGCCTGTAGTTTGTGCACTAACTAATGTTATGCAGAATAAAAACGTAAGTGAAAGTAGTAGTTTATTCAAAATATCTGTTTTAAGATAAGAAATTGTATTTGTCGTAATACAGCTCGCAATTTACAAAAATCTTTCAAATTGACAAGTACGTAAAACACGTACACAATAATTAATTAAATAACTGATTCATATATTGTTATGTTTTTTTACTAAATATAAAATGCAATCTTTTATACTTTTTTCAAAATATTTTGATGTATTCTATCGTTTTTTTCAATTGAGTTTTTTGAGTGTTTTTTAGTCATTTTATTTTGAATTATTTGTAGTCATTTTTAAGCCATTTAAAACCTATTGTTTGTTCGTTTTTTAGTTATTTTTACTAGAAAAGTAGTGCTTTTTCTTAATTATTAATTTGTTTAATTATTCAAATAGTTTTTTGTTTAATATTTCCATGTCAGAGGACACCTTTTTTTGTAATACTTTGGCATATATTTGAGTAGTCTTAACATTGGAGTGTCCAAGCATTTTTGATACAGTAATAAGT
>Ga0206679_10004006_pt1 | contig 11134 bp, 7 predicted proteins | sample M110012015metaG_FD_155464 | JGI IMG/M metagenome (GOLD analysis project Ga0206679, IMG submission 155464) | Ammonia-oxidizing marine archaeal communities from Monterey Bay, California, United States - M1 100m 12015 | ecosystem: Environmental > Aquatic > Marine > Intertidal zone | place: USA... | reverse complement strand
ACTTTGGATACTAAATAGTTGTATGCAATAAAGGCGATAATCCCCACAATTAAACCAGCTACTGTGGTTGTCATGGCAGTGTATATTCCCTTTGATAGCATTTCAACATCAATATTTCCTCCTGCACTTGCCATTTCATGAAAAGCAACAATCATACCAATTACAGTTCCTAAGAACCCTATCATAGGTGCAGCTCCTGAAATAGTCGCTAAGTTGGCTAAGTTATTTTCCATTTTAAAAACCTCTAACTTGCCTTGGTTTTCAATAGCAGCCGAAATATCCGTCATAGGTTTGTTGATACGATTCACTCCTTTTTCAATCATTCTTGAGATAGGACTGTCGGTATTTCTACATAAAGTTTTTGCTGCTTCAATATCCTTTGCTTCAACAAAATTCTGGATGCTTTTTAGGAAATTCTCATCTTCCTTACTTGCTTTTTTAATGGCAGAAAAGCGTTCAATCAAAATGTAAATAGCAAAAATAGATAGGATTCCTAATGCTCCCATTACTAGATTTCCTCCAATTCCTCCTGAAGTAATTAAATCAACCACTGAAAGTGTTTTTTCTGTAATCTCAGGATTTGTTAAGCTATCAGGAACGGTTTGTATTTGTAATAAGAGACTCATGTAAAGTGTTTTATATTAAACGATAAATTTATTTTTTATTGCATAAAGATATAAGTAGCTGCACCCGCTAAATAGCCCATAAGTGCAAGCAAAGAAATGTTTTTAATGTACCAAATAAAGTCAATTTTCAGGATTCCCATAACAGCAACTCCTGCAGCTGATCCAATAATTAAAACTGAACCTCCCGTCCCTGCACAGTAAGCTAAAAACTCCCAGAATTTTCCATCAACAGCAAAGTCACCCATTGGTGTAATTTCATACATTCCCATTGCTCCTGCTACTAAAGGTACATTATCAACTATTGAAGATAATAAACCAATTATCATGTTGATGATATAAATATCACCATTAAAAGTTTTATCTAAGAAAGTAGCTACAATATCCAATTGTCCTGCTGATTGTAAACTTGCTACCGCTAATAGAATTCCTAAAAAGAAAAAGATAGTAGGAACATCTACTTTTTTAAGAACTCCAATAACAGATAATGCTGATTTTTGTTCATGATTCTTACTTCTATGTAATATTTCAGTAACTAACCAAAGTACTCCTAAGGATAATAACATCCCAACATAAGGAGGTAAGTGAGTAACCGTTTTAAAAACCGGAACAAATAGTAGTCCTACTACTCCCATGTAAAAGATTAAGTTTCTTTCGAATGGAGTGGTTGGGTCGGTATAATGTTCTTTTCTTTCTACTCTAATAGGACGAGTAATTTCTCCTTTTAAACGGAAGGTTAAATAAATTAATGGGACTAGCGCACATACTACTGAAGGTAAAAATACTGATGTAATGATATTAGCAGCTGTTACTTGCCCGCCAATCCAAAGCATAATAGTAGTTACATCACCTATTGGAGACCAGGCTCCACCTGCATTAGCTGATAGGATTACCATTCCAGCAAACATCCACAAATCTTCTTTATCTTTAATCAGTTTGGTAAGTAAAGCAGCCATAACAATTGCTGTTGTTAAATTATCTAAAGCAGCAGAAAAGAAGAAAGTTATAATACTTAAAATCCACAATAAAGCTACCCTTTTGTTAGTTGTAATTTTATCAGTAATAATTGAAAAGCCTTCATGAGCATCAATTAATTCTACAATAGTCATGGCTCCCAAAAGGAAGAATAAAATTTCAGCAATATCCACCAAATGGTGTGATAAATGTTCGTTTATATGATGTGCATCAACTCCAGAGAATGCATAAAGTGCCCATCCTAATCCTCCAATAATAAGTGCTGAAGCTGCTTTGTCAACTTTAATTGAGTGCTCTAAAGCAATTGCCATGTATCCTAAAACGAATACAATAATCATAAGTGTAATAATCATAAATTTTTGTTAGTTGTTTATTTTAAAGTTATTTTTGTAAATATACTGTTGTACTTGGGAAAGCAAAATCACTATTGTGTTTCTTTACAATTTCCATTATTTTATAATTGACATCTTCCTTCACATCAATTAAATCATTCCATTTTGGGCTGTCAACAAAGTACATAACCAAGATATCTAAAGAGCTTGATCCAAATTCTTGGAAGCGTACCTTTCCTTCTTGATTTGTTTTTGGATGTTGATTAATCATTGCTTGAATGTCAGTTACAATTGCTTTTATTTGTTCAGGAGCAGTTTCGTAAGTCAAACCAATATTGAACTTAACTCTTCTTACAGGTCGCATTCCTAAATTATCCAGCTCTGCATCAATCATTTTTTTGTTAGGTACAGTCACTAAGCTTTTGTCAAAAGTTCTGATTCTTGTACTTCTGAATCCTACTTTTTCCACAGTACCTGTAACCGTGCCAACCGTAACGGTATCGCCCACAGTAAAAGGTTGGTCAAAAAATATAGTGAAAGAGCCTAGTAAATTTTCTAAACTTTCTTTGGATGCCATAGCTAAAGCAATACCTCCAATCCCTAAACCTGCAGCTAAGGCTGTAATATCTACTTCAAAAACATTACCCATTACAATTACTAATGCAAATATATAAGTGATAATTTTTGCAATCTCAACAATAAAAGGAATTAGTTGATCATCCATTTTGTTTTCGGTGGCTTCTGCTCTTTTATTCAGAATCAATCCTATAAAATCTATTACTTTTAAGAATATCCAAAAAATAGAATAAACATATATAAGAGAAAACCCTTTGTTGATTAGCATTTTTAATCCCACTTCATTTTCTGGAGCTAAATTCCAAACTTCAGGGTAGTTGATGTGTGAACTTCCTAAGTAAATAATAGAAAGCATCATGATGAATCCAATTGGCTTGGTGAGTAAAGCATCAAATTTATCAACTCCTACTTCTGCCCCTTTTTTTCCTACAATTTTAAAAAGTAAATGACTTAAATATTTTGAGATTAGCTTTTTGAAAAGTAAACCTACAAGTATAGCTCCAATAAACCAAGAATAATCAAGCAAAGTATTGCTTAAAAATTCTATTTGCAAAAATTCTGTTTCCATAATTTAATTTTAGTTAGACTAGTTCTTTTAGTGCAATTTCAAAAGCTGTTTTTGAAATGTGCGTTTTACTATTATTAATTGCGTGTGATTTTATTAATGCGTTTTTAATGCAATCTGAAGTGTCAGCAAAAATTGCTTTATCAGTCATTTCAATTTCATCCTCCATTAAGTAAGCAAAAACCCTAGCCATTCCACAATTTGCAATAAAGTCAGGTAATACACTTACTCTTGCGTCAGCACTTTTTGAAATAGGGCCAAAGAAAATTTCTTTATCAGCAAAAGGCACATTTGCTCCTGCTGAAATTACTTCCAAACCATTTTCAACCATTTGGTCTAATTGGCTTTGAGATAATAACCTTGATGCTGCAGCTGGTACAAAAATTTCAGCTCCAATACTCCATATTTTTTCATTTGCTTCTTCAAATGACATCATGTTGTTAGCTTCTAAAAAGTTTGAGCTTCTATCCTCTAAGATTGATTTAATTTCATCAAAAGTATATCCTTCAGTATTAATTACTCCTCCTACTTTATCAATAATTCCAACAATAATCGCTCCTTCTTGTGCTAAATAATAAGCAGCAGCACCAGCCACATTTCCCCATCCTTGTACTATTACTCTTTTCCCTTTAACTTCTCCTCCATAAATATTGTAGTAGTGCAGAATTGCTTCTGAAACTCCATATCCAGTGATTAAATCTCCAACTGAGTAATCTTTATTTGGGTTAGGAGTAAGTTTTTCATCTCTTACAATTAATGGAACTCCTTCTGATAATTGATTGATGATTTTCATTGTACCTTCCTCATCTTTTTTGTGGTGTCCTCTTACAATTCCTTCAAGAGGAAATAAAATGCCTTCATTTTTACACATTGGCATTACTTCATGAACTTCATCAACATTCATATCTCCACCCGTCCCATAATATGTTTTTAGTAATGGTTTAGCTGCAGCATACCATCTTTGTAAAACCTCTTTTTTTCTTGGATCTCTAGGGTCAAAATTAATTCCTGATTTACCACCACCAATTGGAGGTCCGGCAACTGTGAATTTTACTTCCATAGTTTTTGCAAGTGCCAAAACTTCATCTTTGGTTACACCTACTCTCATTCTTGTCCCTCCAGCAGCAGCACCACCTCTCAATGAGTTGATCACTATCCATCCTTCAGCATCAGTTTCAACATCTTGCCATTCAAAAACTACTTCTGGTTTTTTATCTTCAAACTTCTTTAGTAACTCTTCCATTATATAGCGATTAAATTTTTTGCAAATGTATCAATAAGACATCAGATAATTGATAAGATATGTTAGATTTTTAATACTAATATTTGTAAATGATTCCACCGCAATTATCATGTTTTGCTCCAGTGACTGATTTTAGACAATTTACTTCATTTCTTACTCTTAAAACTCCTAAAAAAGCAAAGATTAAAGCTTCCTTAAAATTGATTGTATCTTTACTTGGAGTAATAATTTCTGATGTTGAATAGTGTTGAATTCGGCTCATTAAATAAGTGTTAAAAACCCCACCTCCTGTAAATAATGCTGATTTATCTTTCAGAAACACACCAATTTGCATTGCAATATGTTCGCAAAAAGTATGTAGAATATCTTCTGATTTATATTCTTCTAAAAGTAAAGGATTGATAAATTTTTCTACCCATTCTCTTCCTAAGGATTTAGGAGCATCCTTTTTATAAAAGTCTAAATTATTGAATTTTATTAATAGCCCAGGTATTAGTTTTCCTCTTTCTGCAATTTCCCCCCTTTCATCAAATTCAACCCCTAATTTTTGACTTATTTTATTCATCACAATATTTACAGGACAAATATCAAATGCCTTAATCTTATTGTTTCCTTCTTTAATTGAAATATTAGCAAACCCTCCAAGATTGATACAGTATTTAAAATCAGAAAAAAGGTGTAAATCTCCAATAGGAACTAAAGGAGCTCCTTGTCCGCTTAGGGAGATATCTAAACTTCTAAAATCATTGATTGTTGTAGTTTTAGTTTTTTTAGAAATAGTTTCCCCACAACCAATCTGCAGAGTATATTTATTTTCAGGTTCATGAAAAATTGTATGACCATGACTCGCAATAAAATCTACTTTTTCTCTTAACAAAAATGAGCTGATTATTTCTCCTAAAAATCTTCCGTAATCTTTATTAATTTGTGTAATTTCTTCTTCATTTTCAAGATGTAATTCAGCTAAAGTTTTTTTCCATAAATTAGAGTATTTTACTGTTTCAGATTTAATTATTTCAAATGCCCATTTATTAGTTTTAGTAAAAGTGCAAATTGCTAAATCCACTCCATCTAGTGATGTTCCTGACATCACTCCTAAAACTCTGTATTGCACATTCTCAATCATCAATTCTCAAAAGTAGTTTAAAAAATGTATTTTTGCATGAATTTTTAAAAAAGCACAAAGAATGAATTTTGAATTGACTGAAGAGCAAATTGCAGTGAGAGATGCGGCAAGAGAATTTGCTCAAACAAAGTTATTACCTGGAGTCATTGAAAGAGATGAAAATCAAACTTTTCCAGCAGAGCAAATCAAGGAGCTTGGAGAATTGGGTTTCTTAGGAATGATGGTTGATCCAAAATATGGTGGATCAGGAATGGATGCAGTTTCTTATGTTTTGGCAATGGAAGAAATTTCAAAAGTAGATGCCTCATGTTCAGTTGTTATGTCAGTTAATAATTCATTAGTTTGTTGGGGACTTGAAACTTTCGGTACTGAAGAGCAAAAAGAAAAATATTTAAAACCTTTAGCAACTGGTGAAATTATTGGTGCTTTCTGTTTATCAGAACCTGAAGCAGGATCAGATGCAACTTCACAACAAACAACAGCAATTGATAAAGGAGATCATTATTTGTTAAATGGAACAAAAAATTGGATTACAAATGGAAGTACTGCTTCTGTTTATTTAGTAATTGCTCAAACTGATGTAGAAAAAGGGCATAGAGGAATCAATGCTTTTATTGTTGAGAAAGGAATGGATGGTTTTGTTGTAGGACAAAAAGAAAATAAACTTGGAATTAGAGGTTCTGATACACATTCATTAATGTTTACGGATGTAAAAGTTCCAAAAGAAAATAGAATTGGGGAAGACGGATTTGGATTTACTTTCGCAATGAAGACTTTATCAGGAGGAAGAATTGGAATTGCTTCACAAGCATTAGGTATAGCATCAGGAGCATATGAATTAGCTTTACAATATTCTAAGGAAAGAAAAGCATTTGGGAAAGAGATTTCTAAACACCAAGCCATTGCATTTAAATTAGCAGATATGGCTACTGAAATTGAAGCTGCAAGATTGTTGTGCTTAAAGTCAGCTTGGTTAAAAGATAACGGAAAGAATTATGATAAAATTGGAGCAATGGCAAAAGTATTTGCTTCAGAAACAGCTATGAAAACTACTGTTGAGGCAGTACAGGTACATGGTGGTTATGGCTTTGTAAAAGAATATCATGTAGAACGATTAATGCGTGATGCAAAAATTACTCAAATTTATGAAGGAACTTCTGAGATTCAGAGAATTGTAATCTCTCGTTCTATTTTAAAATAAAAATTATGAAAAAACTAATCTTATTATCATTTTCAATTTTGTTTGCTCTTGGAGTAAATGCTCAGATTGATATTGATAAATCAAAAATTAATCCAGCTTATTTGAAGTTTTTGCCTTCAAATGCAAACCCTGAAGATTTAAGACCATCTGATATTCCTTCAGAACAAGTTCTTAAACAAATGGGGCTTTCTGATGATGAAATTGCAGAAGCAATGGATTTTAAAAATGGAACTGGAAAGTATGCAAAAAATGGAAATGAAGCAGTTGAAGTAAATGATAATTTATCTAAGTTCTATGAAACTTTTGGAGATACTTTAGTTGCCGATACTACTACTTATCCAAAAGCTAGAATTTATGGTCAAGATGTTTTTAGAAATAATGAGTTGTCATTTTATCAAAAAGCATTGGATGCAAAAGCTCCTGAGAATTATAAAGTTGGAAGTGGTGATGAAATATCTATTTCAGTTTGGGGTTATTCTGAGTTTTCAGAAAACTTAATGGTTGATGAAAGAGGGTATATTACGCCTAGTTCTTATGGTAGAATTTATGTAAAAGGACTTACTTTTAAGAGAATGCGTTCTCTGTTAAAAAGTAAGTTTGGATCTTTCTTGGATATGAAAAACTCTGAGATTGATGTTACGCTATCATATTCTAGAGTAATTACTGTGAATATTGTTGGAGAGGTTTACAATCCTGGATCATATAGTATTCCTGCAATCAATACTGCATTTAATGCATTGATTGCGGCAAACGGGCCTAATCAGTTAGGGACAGTCCGTAATATTTATATTAAAAGAGATGGTAAAACTGTTGATTCTTTAGATGTTTATCAGTTCTTGTTTAACCCAATTCGATCACAAGATATTTATATGCAAGATGGGGATTATCTTTTTGTACCTCCTGCAAAGCATATTGTTGAGGTTAGTGGTGCTGTAAATCGTCCTTATACTTATGAAGCAAAAACAGGTGAGTCTGTTGCAAGCTTAATTAAGTATGCTGGTGGATATACTACTAATGCTTTTTCTGATGTTGTTACTTTAAAGAGTATTGAATATAATTCAATAAAAGTAAATGATGTTCATAATGATCATGCGAAATCTACTACTGTTAAGAATGGAGATGAGATTATTGTAAATACTATTTCTAATAAAATATCGAATGTTGTTACTGTAAAAGGAAGTATAGGTGTGGCAGGTGATTATGAATTTATAAGGGGCGAGAAATTATTAGATTTATTAAATAGATCTAAGTGTATTGCAGATAAAACTTTCTTGGATAAAGTATATATTATTAGATTAAATGAGGATAGAACAAAAACACATATTTCAGTAAATTTAGAATCAGTTTTAAAAGATGGAAATCATAAGGATAATATCTATCTAAAAGAATACGATATAGTAAGAGTGCTTTCTATTGATGATTTTGATGATGAGTTTTCTGTATCAGTTTTAGGAGCAGTTAGAAGTGGTGGAGAATTTGATTTTGGAGTTGGAATGACTTTGCAAGATGTTTTGTTACAATCAGGAGGATTAACTCAACAATCAGAAGGAAGTAGAGTAGAAGTAAGTAGAATCATGGATTATGATATTTCATCTAATAAATTAAAACCAAGAAGAGCAGTTGTAAAAACAATTTCTATTGGGGAGGATTTAGTGTTAAGTAATGAAGCTATGGATTTTGAATTACAACCATTTGATCAAATTTTTGTTAGAGAAAATCCTGATTTTGAAGATGTGAAAAATGTAGTTTTAACTGGAGAAGTAAAATACCCTGGGACTTATACTTTACTTTCAAAAGATGAAAAGATTTCATCAGTAATTAAAAGAGCTGGAGGATTAACAAATTACGCTTATTTGGATGGAGTAAAGATGTATAGAAGGTTTGTGAATCAGATAAGAGATGAAGTTGAGCTAAATATCCCAGATGCTATTTTAGATTCTATTTTAACTGATGATGAACTTTCCAATATTTATAACAAGGAATTGTTAAATCGTGAAATTTTAAAATCTAAAAGCATTAGCATTGATAGCTTAGTTTATGATGTTGTTTATTTTAATATGAAAGAAGCAATGTCAAACAAATCAAAACATAATTTGGTTTTATTAGAAGGTGATAGTATTATTATACCCAAGCATCTTGATTTAGTTCATATAACTGGGGATTTAAATAATCTTAATGGGACTTCAATTTCCGCACCCTTTTTTGGTAGAAGAGCTAGTTATTATGTAAATAATTTTGCCGGAGGGTTTACTAAAGATAATAAAAAGTCAAGTACCATTGTAGTGCATGCAAATGGAGTTTCAAAGAAATCAATAAATCTTGGGTTATTTTCAATTTGCCCTAAGGTAAAGCCTGGTTCCACTATTAAAGTAGTAAGTGAGCATAAAGTGAAAAGAAGGAAAAAAGAAGATGTTGATTATAATAAACACATTGAAAGTGTAATAACAAAAATTACTGCAATCATGTCATTGTATTTATTAATTGAAAGGGTAAATGGTCAATTCTAATGGAACAGTATAATGATGAAATACAGTTAAAAGATATTCTGATTAAATTATCAGAATATAAGGCCTATTTGTTAAAGAAGAAATTTACAATTATTGGATTTTCGTTTTTATTTTTTCTAATTGGAGTTATTAATGCAATATCTACTGAAACAAAATACAATGCAGAACTTACTTTTGTTGTTGAGGGAGAAAAAGGAGGGGGTTCATTAGGAACAATGTCTGGTATTGCATCTCAGTTTGGTTTTGATGTAGGAGGCGGTTCAAGTGCAACTTTTAGTCAGAGTAATATATTAGAACTTTTAAAATCAAGAGGAGTTATTGAAAATACTCTTTTACAGAATGTCAAAGTTAATGGAAAAGAGGATTTGCTTATAGAGCATTATCTTGAGCTCAATAAAGTTAAAGAATCTTGGTTGGAAAATGATGATTTTGATGGGATTTCATATCATAACAATTCTACTTTTATTCATGATAGCATTAGTGGTGGGATTTGGAAAAGTATTATTGAAAACAAACTTATTGTAGAGCTAGAATCAGATGAATCTAACATTATAACTTTGTCTTACTTGTCGGTAAATGATGAATTTGCAAAAGGTTTTGTTGAATCTTTGATTGGTGAAATGAGTGAAATGTATATCTCACATCAAACTGCTCAAGCAAATAATACTTTGGATTTTTTGCAAAATAGAGCAGATTCTGTTTTTTCAGAGCTAGAAATAGCTGAGGAAGATTTTGCTAGAATTAAAGATATCAACCAAAGAATTGTAAAAGCATCTGGAAGGTTGAAGGAGCTGCAGTTAATGAGAAGGGTAGAGGTGTTAAATGCAATGTATTTGGAGATTGTAAAAAACCTTGAGCTTTCAAAGATTACTCTTTTAAATCAAACTCCAATTATCAATATTATTGATGTGCCAATTTTACCTCTTGAAGAAGATAAAAAATCCAAAACTTTAGCTGGTCTGTTAGGTGGTTTTTTAGGAGGCTTTCTTTCCTTGTGCTTCTTTATATTCAGGAAACTATTTAAAGATGCTTTAGCTGAGGTTTAGAGTAAAGCTTTTAACCTTTCTAATCCAATCCCTCTAGACCCCTTAAGAAGTATAGTCTTATTCTTAATGGAATTTTGTTGGAGGTATTCTTCTAACTTAACTCTGCTTGAGAATGCATTAGAGCGGACTTTATTAAATTCTTCTCCTACATAAATACATTCCAATTCTAATTTTTCACAAAGATTAATAATTGATTTATGCTCTAAGTTTGAATATTCTCCAAGTTCTAACATATCCCCCAAAATACATAATTTATTATCGTAATTTTGTTTTGAAAAAGAGTTTAACATAGCCTTCATGCTTGATGGGTTTGCATTGTAAGCATCAAGTATTAAAGTGTTATTTCTGGTTTCCACTATTTCCGAACGATTATTTGTTGGTGTGTAATCTTCAATTGCTGTTTTGATATTCTCGTTAGTGATTTTAAAATAATTTCCAATACAAATTGCAAGCATAATATTATTGAATTGATAATCTCCAATAAGATTGCTGCTTAATTCTAACCCATTAAATTCAACACTGATAAAAGGTGTGTTCTTTGTTTTAACTCCTTTGCAATCACCATTATTACCATAAGTAGTTCTTTCTATTTCTTCAGATAAACTCAGTAATAAATCGTCATCATTATTTACAAACAAATGACCATTTGTTTCTTTCAAAAAGTCATAAAGTTCTTTTTTTGTGTCAATTACTCCTTGTATGTCTCCAAAACCCTCAAGGTGAGCAGCTCCAATATTTGTTATTGCACCATGAGTCGGATTTGAAATAGAGCATAAAAATTCAATTTCTTTTTGATGATTTGCTCCCATCTCAATTATGGCAATTTCTTGCGTATTTGATATTTCTAAAAGACTTAAAGGAACGCCAATATGATTGTTCAGATTTCCTTTTGTTGCGTAACAGTTTTTTTCTGATGATAAAACAGCATTAATTAACTCTT
>Ga0206679_10004001_pt1 | contig 11141 bp, 8 predicted proteins | sample M110012015metaG_FD_155464 | JGI IMG/M metagenome (GOLD analysis project Ga0206679, IMG submission 155464) | Ammonia-oxidizing marine archaeal communities from Monterey Bay, California, United States - M1 100m 12015 | ecosystem: Environmental > Aquatic > Marine > Intertidal zone | place: USA... | reverse complement strand
CTATTCCAGGCAACACTACTTTAGTATTCGAGGTTGAGTTGATAAAAGTTAGGTAATCGATTCGTTAGGTTGTCTTGCAGCAACTGACGCAATACTACTTTCTAGGTAAATAGCTTTAGGTCGAGTCCGTGATCGCAATTGGAATAGAACATCTAATTTCTATTAGATATTTCCGAAACATGGTGTCTAGATTCTTGGATTAGGCATTACACTCTTTCTTTCGGAGGCAAATTCAATGACCACATATGCGAAAACTATAGTGACACCTGACCAGATTAATTTTTATAACGAGAACGGGTACATACTCTTTGAAAAACTTATCGATGAAGAGACACTCGAAGCACTAAGAGTTGAAACTGATCGAGTTGTGGCAGAGGCTGCAGAACTCACCGAACATAACGCTCAGTACGATCTTGAGGACTCTCATTCAGTTTCTGACCCAAGAGTTCGCCGTTTAAAATCTCCTTCACAAAATTGGCCTTTCTTTTGGGATCTCGTCAAGTATCAGCCAGTTTTGGATGTAGTAGAGGCACTAATAGGTACAGATATTCGTTTACAGAACGATAAATTAAACATGAAGTCGGCTCAATTTGGCGCCGCAGTAGAGTGGCATCAAGATTGGCCCTTCTATCCTCATACTAATGATGACTTGCTTTCAGCTGGGATTCTTCTAGACGATTGTTATGAAGAAAATGGGCCACTACTCGTGATTCCGGGATCTCATACGAGACCAATTTATGACCATCATGAGGATGGATTCTTTTCAGGTGCGGTAGATCCGGACAATTTTGATTGGGATATGGGGACAGATCCAGTAGCCCTGGAAGGACCTGCCGGAAGTGTGTCGTTTCATCATGTTCGTATTATGCATGGGTCTGCTTTAAATACTTCGGACAGAATGCGTCGTTTACTTCTTAACGGATATGCGGCCGCAGATGCTTGGCCGATTATGGGTCTTGGAAAAATGTCGCTCGACGATTACAATGCCAGAATATGCCATGGAAGCCCGGTGTTACAGCCTAGGCAGACAGACGTACCTCCGTATCTACCTTTGCCTCCCGCACCTCTTCAAGGATCTATTTACGAGAATCAGAAGGCTCTTAAGAATCGTTTTTTTGATACATATAAAAAATCTTAATCAGCAGATAATTTTTCATAGGGCGTAAACGAGATAGCTGGGCTAGAGCTTTAGATCTACGAGACGTATTTCTGAAAGTTGATTCTCTTTCACATATTACTGAGATGAATGTGCGGAGTAGCTTATTTTGGGTTAAATTCGTGATGCTGTGGAACAATTATCTAATCTGCGGGTGATCGCAGCGACGAAAATTGTTTCAGACTTATTTTGGTTGGCTTTAATGTGAGGTGATTCGGATGATTGTTTCGGCAAGCAGCACTTCAGTGGTCAAGGATTTACTGCTAATCGCGCTGGCCTGCTTTCTGACCATATTTATGGGACTTGCATGTGACAATCATGAAGGAAATGCGCCGCATCATCATGATTCAAGTATAGGTAGCAGTACTTTTGAGTCATCGAATCATAATATGTCGGTGAAGATAAAAGTTGATGAATTGGCGTCCGGAATTGTCGATATAAACTTAGACGTGACTGAATTTAAGTTCAGCTCTGACACTGAGCACCGAGATGGCATCGGGCACGCGCATTTGTACATTGATGGAGAGTCATGGGGAATGCTGTACCGTGCCGACACGAAGATTACCGAGATATCTTCGGGTTTACGTATTTTTAAGGTGATATTAAATACTGCTGATCATCGTAATTATGTTCACCATGGTGAACCGATTACAGATGAGGTACGTGTCGTCGTGAATTAATCTCTCTTAAAAAGCCAGAATCACTAGAATTCACAGCATATTTATTTCAACTAACCTAGCCTATTACCAATTTTCCTTAGAGAAGCTGATTTTTTCGCATGTAGCCTTAAATGATATTGTGTGCGATATTTGAGTTAATATCGCACACAATATCATAAAGTCATGTCCGCGAATTAAGGATTATGAAAGATGCGCATCGATCCTGCTTGGCGTTGGCAACGCCCAAGGAAAGTGAATATATTTGAAAAGTCTGAATTTCGGCGGGGCAGAAATCGGTCTGCGCATTTTGAAGATAAGCAGAATATTTCTGCTGATATCTCTGGGACGGGGAATCTAACGTGGGATTTTCTGGGACATCAAAGTGTTAATCCTTTGAAAGAACTCCCGAATGGTCATAGGTATTATGGCCAGCTGTATGATCAGTTCAGAATTTCGGCCATTAATACTAGGTCAATCGGCGCAGCTTTTTTCTTAAGGACCGGAGATTTGCTGGATTCTGGTACCACAAAAGTGACTGACGAGCACTTTGATTTCTGTCTAAGTGAAAGTGCCGAGCTGTGGTGGGTGACAAAAGCGATGGAGGCGTTGTTGAACTTCGGCGCGCCACATACCGTGAGTCATAAGATGGGATTGATTTCAGAAATCGATGTTGTTAACCCTATGCGAATCGAGGATCGAACTCCTTTTGTGGAGCCTTATCAGTTTTATCCGGCTGAACAAGCACGTCTAATCCAGATGGCGGATGCAGCACGGGATGTTCGATACTGGCCGACACTCAATCTTACGGTTCCATATTCGACGTTGCTTCATTGGCTTGTCATGGTTATTAATAAGAAACTTGCCGAATACGCTATGCCACAGTTTGAAATCGCACACGGATATCGCAGAGGTCAGCTTGTAAGCGGTAGCCCAGGTGGTCAGTCATTAGCTACGCAGAAAATGACATGGGTTACCACTCCAATTAATCTTTGTGGCTACTTTTGGCTTTGTGCAGCGGATGAGCTACAGAGCTTAGGTACCAAAGAGTACTACCGCTGCTCAGGGTTTCAAAAGTGTGCTGTCTGGCTCAGTAAAAAAACTGGACAACGTACTAAACGTTTATATTGTCGACCAGCTTGCAGGATGGCAGATGTGCGTGCCACTTTCAGAGCACTAAATCAGACGAACTAGCTCTGCACCTCATAACCAGCTTTGAGTTTCGGTTTGACTTTTGCCACTGTCATAAGCGACTCGACACAATCTCTGATGGATTCATCGAGTGGTCTAAATGTAATCGGAACCACGGAACGAATTCGATCGTTTCGTAATTCGACACCGGCCCAAACTTTTCTTAATTCTTCTTCACGCGCTTGAATTCGCTCTGGGAAGTCATCGGTCACTTCAGGGGTATCATGTCCAAGCTCAGGCAGTAATCGATCTATGCTTGCACAGATATCTTCTACATTGCGTTTGTCAGTAGACCAAGCTATGTAGCGCTCACCGTTTGACACGGCGACGCTTTCGAGTAAGCCAATGTGGCACTCAGCGTCATCTCTGACGTCAACGGTCATCCAAGGCCGATACGCTCCGTTTTGAAAATACTTTCCTAGAAGCATAGTTTCGATATTGTGTTGCCATGGCCCCATGTCTTTTTGGTGAGCAGATAGAATAGGTCCGACATTGTCAGCAGGACAGCATGTCACGGCATCCCAAGTGCCGTTTTTCTCCGCGGCATCTGAAAACGCTCTTTGCGCTAGCACTTTGCCCATTGAGTATCCCTGCCTCTCAGCAGTTCTTTTTGGATTCAATTCATCTGGATACCTGTCCTCGTAGCAGACCGGTCGACGTTCCAGTTCGAAAATATCTGCTTCAGACAGAACGGCAGCAATGCTGGAAGTCACAATCACACGATTGACGGATTGAGACTTATTGACACTTTCAATGATGTGATCGCAGACCATTTTTACATAGTCTTGATCGTCGTATGTGCTGACGTGTGAGACATGGCATACTCCCTGGCATCCTTCGAAGATCTCGTCAAAACAGCCAGCTTCATCAAGATTGGCTGAGTGAAGCGTCAGTCGCCCTGATGCATAGGCCGGCATTGCCTTGAGAAAGTCGGTTTTCTTTGAATCATTGGCATCGCGCACACATGCCCGTACGCGATACCCTTTGGCTAGGAGAAGCTTAACTACCCAACTCCCAATGAATCCGGCACTGCCTGTTACAGCCACGATGCTTCCTTTTGCGATTGGGGGCATATGCAATCTCCTTTGTAGATTATTTCTTGATACGCAATATACCAGCGTTGTGAGCTGATTTCACAGACAAAAGTCGTTTAACAATTGAAGATCATTCAGCTCCCACAGAATCAATCACGATATTTCGTGCTGGAGGCATTGCAGAGTTTACTTGTGGCCTTCGCTTCGATCGGATACGAAAATAAAACAGTGAAAGAATAACGAAGTTAATAGTCCCCATGATAGATGCAAAACTAAATGACCAAACGTAATTTGAGTAGGTGTCATACAAAATCCCTCCAATAAAACTACCCATTCCCATTCCTACCCAGCCAAAAAAACTAGTCATGCTCATAGCACGCGCGGCAAGCCGCGCTCCCACCATCATTCGAGTACACATTAAAAGGCTTGACATCACGCCTGAATAGGTAAAGCCAAAGAAGATTGCTACAACGTACAGTAGTGGCAGAGAGTCAATATGTGGAAACCAGAAAACAAAGAATGTCTGACCCAGTGACATGATCATGTAGGTGGGAAGGGCGCCAATCCAGTCACCTAATTTTCCTCCCATGATTCGACCTAATCCGCCCGAGAGCATAAGGAGCAAAAAGATACTCGATGCCACTTCTACAGAGCGACCTGTGTCAGTGAGCAGTGGAATTAGATGCACAATCGGCACAGACATGCAGTTACAGCAAAAGATAACAGCAATGCTAATCCAGGCAACTACTTCGATCTCTGAGACTGGAAAGTCACGTTCACTATCTGATCCAGTTTGTATGACTTCCTTACGCCAAGGTGATTCCCTGATTAGAGACGCAAGTGGAAGCGCAATGCACACATATACCATTGCCATAATTAAGTAGGTTGATCTCCAACCATTTGCACTGATTGAGATGGCAACAAGGTACGGGACAATTCCCTGGCCGACTGCTCCCCCCGCGGCGGTAATACCGATTGCGAGTCCAGGGTTATGTCGAAACCAAAAGCTTACGTTTGCAAATAATGGTGAAGTTGCTAGTGCTGTTCCAAACGCGCCAAACACAAAGTAGATTGAATAGAAGTGGACGAGGCTAGACTGTTTGCTCAATAAAAAAAGGCTGCTTGACATAGCGATAGCCGCGAAAACGCCAAACCACCGTGTTCCATACTTATCGGCTATAAAACCCCAAAGTATCCCAAATACTGCAGTCGAAAGTGCAATGACGGTGTAGCCAAGAGAAGTTTCAGCTCTGCTCCATCCGAACTCTAACGTGAGCGGCTTGAGGAAAACCGAGATGGCTCCAAGAGACCCAAAGGCGAGAACACTTAATGTGAACACGATAAACACCATCAGCCATCCATAAAGCGGATCTCGAGCGTTCGACGTGGTGCTTGATGTTACGGTGTTCAATATGCCTCTATAAGTTTTGCTTTGAGTTCCGAATTTTCACTATAGGCTGTGATAGGTGTAGTCGATAGCATTCAGGAAGAACATTGGCGATCGGTCGAACATAAATTATTTTAAGTGTGCGCTATAGTATCGGCAGAGTTATTGCGGTTGGAGAGGAAAATCCGTGACCGATGATGCGGCTCCAGTTAGATTTTTACGCGGAATCAATGTTCTTGATATTTCACAGGGCATCGCCGGACCGTTTTGTGCAAAATTACTATCCGACATGGGGGCTGATGTAGTAAAGGTCGAGCGACCTGGAATCGGCGATTCAATACGGCACGTCGGCCCATTTCTAAATGACCTTATTGATCCAGAGATGAGTCCGAGTTTTTTCTTTTTGAATACAGGAAAGCGGAGTATCGAACTCGATATATATAAGGAAGAGTCAAAATCTTCACTTCACAAATTGATTCAGAAGTTTGACGTAATCATATCCAGTGATACGGATTCAATATTAGGAGATCACGATTTAGGATTTGAGTCCCTTCGGAATATCAATCCAAAAGTTATCTTGACAACTGTGACGGGTTTTGGCTCATTTGGACCGCACTCACATTATCAGTCATCACATTTAATTTCTTGTGCAGTTGGTGGCTGGGCTCAGCTATGTGGTACGCCTGATCGTGAACCTTTACAGGCCGGTGCAAGCGTTACCCAGACTCTAACAGGAGCATACGCCGCAGTCGCTACATTGCTCGCGGTTCACGGTCGAAATAATCATGGAAACGGAGAACATGTTGATGTCAGCGCTCAGGAATCGGCACTTGCGGGAGCTCAACTGCCAACTCTTTTTTATGAGTATCAGGGTTTGACGCCTGAGAGGTATTCAAGCGTGGGTTCAGGTGCCGGTGGAGCATTCATGCTACCAACAAGTGACGGTTATATAGGTCTAAATGCTCTTACTGCGCCACAATGGATAATGCTTTGCGATTTTTTGGGGTGCCGAGATATAGCCGAGAATCCTTATTACGAGGGTGTCTCTTGGCGAAATCCTGATCATAGAGTGGAAGAGATTAGAGCTATTTTCCAGGAGGCATTAAAAGATCGGACGGCTGAAGAACTATTCCATGAAGCTGAGGCAAGGCGTGTACCGTTTGGTCTTGTACCGACGTTATCTGATTTATTCGAACTGACACCCCACAAGGAAAGAGACTTTTTCGCTGAACTGGTCCATCCCACGGCTGGACCTGTGGCAATTCCTGGAATTCCTTTCAAGACGACTGCAGGAGAGTTTGAAATCCGAAGACCTCCAATACTTGGGGAACATACCGATGAAATTCTGGCGGAAATTGATAGTACTAGCGAAGATGTGGCGGCAGCTCCCTCGTTGAAAAATAATAACGGTTTACCTCTAACCGGATTGAAAGTTATCGATTTATCAATGTTTTTTGCGGGACCAGTGGGGGCGCAAATATTGGCTGACGCAGGTGCTGACGTTATCAAGGTCGAATCTGTGCAGCGAATTGATGGTTGGAGAGGTGCGGCAGGTGACTCGGATTCAGATTTACCTTCGTGGGAGAGCTCTCCCTATTTTAATTGGGTGAATCGAAGTAAAAGAGATATTACGTTGAATCTAACTGACACGAGAGGACAAGATATTCTCAAAGAACTGGTGCGACAAGCTGATGTAGTAATAGAAAATTACACACCGCGAGTGATGGCCAATTTTGGTCTAACCTATGACATCTTGAAGACGATAAAGCCCGATTTGATAATGCTTTCATTGTCAGGTTTTGGAGCAGGAAATTCGTGGAGCGATTACACGGCATTTGGGATGTCAACAGAGCAATTTTCAGGTCTGTCTCATCTGACTGGCTATGCTAATGATGCGCCGCTTTTCACTGGAATGACTGGCGGTGATCTGTATTCTGGAGTCATAGGCGCTTGGAGCCTGTTATCCGCCCTCAACCATCGCAGCTTGACAGGTGAGGGCCAGCACATCGATTTGAGTCAGATTGAGGCTTGCAACCTGTATCTAGGTGATTTGATGGCCACATGGTCACTTTCTCATATTGATCCCGGGCGAATGGGTAACTCTCGATTTAGTGAAATTCCGCAGGGAATTTATCCTTGTGCAAACAATCGCTGGATAGCGATATCGTGTGAGACAGAGGAGCAATGGGACCTCTTGATGGCTGAATTTGATATTGCTGATTGGACGGTAGACACAGTTCACGATCGAATAAGAGCCTGGACCGTATCTAAGGACCACATTGAATTGATGGATTATCTTCAAGCTCTCGGAATTCCTGCAGGCGCAGTTATGAATGGCCCAGAACTGCTAGCGGACAAACATCTTAGAGATCGAGACGCGTTCATATTGCAGGATCGACCAATCCTTGGTAAAAAACACTATCCTGGTCAGCCGTATCGATTCAAATTTGCTGAAGCTGTGGCAAATATGCGTGCTCCTTTTCTGGGAGAGCACACGGAAGAAATTCTTTTAGATCTAGTCGGGCTTGAGGCAGAACAGTTGAAGGAATTGTATGACGATGACGTTATCGGTACAGTCCCGATTGCTGCAAGGTAGGAAGCCTGTTCGCAGGTTTTCAAGAGTAGGAAGTGCTTCACTTGCACGAGAGTGATTTGTTAGGAATAAGGATTTAGTAGGCCGTCGGAGGGTTAATTATGTCGGGTAAATTGGACGGGAAAGTAGCAATCGTTACTGGTGGGAATAGTGGAATTGGGGAGTCAACAGCGAGGCTATTTGCGGCCGAAGGTGCTCGGGTGGTAATTATGGCTCGTCGCGAGAAAGAAGGTTTAAAGGTTCAGCAGTCAATTAATGACGAGGGTGGAGAGTCAACTTTTGTTCAGTGTGATGTTGGAGACCCAGACATTGTAGACGCGGCGATTTTAAAAGCTGCCGATGTATATGGAGCTATTGATATTTTGTTTAATAATGCTGGGCATGGCGGTGGAGGCGAATTTCCAGACGTCACTACTGAAGCATGGAATACCATAATTAACAACAATCTTAACGGAACATTTTATGTGTCACGGGCGGTCTGGCCATATATGGTAAAGGCGGGCGGTGGGGCAATCGTAAATATGTCTTCTTTGGCAGCGCAGCGCGGGTTTAGCCCGAGAATGATCGATGAATTCGGGGCGACAAATCCTGCATATTATGCTGCTAAGGCTGGTATTGATGCACTTACTCGGTATATGGCAGGAGTAGGCGGTAAGAATAATATTCGCGTTAACTGTGTTAGGCCCGGTCAAATATTGACTCCCGGAGCCACGGGTGGCACCAGCGATGACGCCGATGGCGGGCACCACGTATTTGAGAGTATGTTTGATTTTGCCCAGATAATTCCTGGTCCTGGATACCCGATCGATGTAGCTAATCTTGTTCTCTTTTTAGTATCAAACGAGTCTCGTTTTCTCACCGCGGAAATGATAAACATTGATGGTGGAGTGGCAGCCAAGATATAGGGTTGCAGGCATTCCAGCCTGTTAATTGAATCTTCCTGGGTCAAAAGGCGTCAGGTCCAGCAGATTCGTTTCACCGGTATGAATCAGGTCGGACATGGCGCGCCCTGCTGCGGGAGACATTAATATTCCTTGTCGGCCGTGGCCTGTTGATATGAATAAGTTACTGTTCGGGATAAGCTCGCCCATGATTGGTCGTCCGTCGTCTGATAACGGACGAAGACAGGCCGTTTGCTCAATTAGTTCGGCGGTCTCGAGTGCCGATGAAAAGGTTAATCCAAAAGTGATAATTTCGTCCCGTGCAGTGTCGGTTATGGATGTATCGAATCCGACATCCTCCTCAGTGGTCCCAAGTATTAGGAGTCCATTTTCTCTGGTGATTGCATAATTTGAACCGTTGAGCAGTGTTAGATGAGTCAGTTTTTTTTGTGGTTGAGTTTTGATAATTTGACCCTTTAGGGGACGGACTGGGATCGCTCTGTTTACCCAGGGTGATGCATCTTTTGCCCATGGACCCATGCTAAGTAGGCAGGCGTCTCCACTAATAGTTTTATGATCAACGGTCACAGACTGAAAGGACTGGTTATTTAATTTGATTCCCGTGACTTTTCCGGTAATGAATTTGACGCCTGATTTCTCGGCTGCTGCGACCAGTGCCAGTGTGAATTTATATGGATCGACCTGTGCTCCAGCATCAAGAAAAGCTCCCCCGTATCTGGTTTTATCTATCCAGCCCGTTTGTTTTGCCAAGGTGTTGGTGTCGAGTAGTTCTTTTGATGATTCATCTAATTCAGCGCTCGACAATCTATTTAGAAGATCTGATACTTCTGTTTCATTGTTGGGCACAATCACTCGGGGCGTGACTGAGTAGTCATATTGAACGCCGGACTCACCGGGCAATTTTTGAGCTAACTCTTGATGTAAGTTGAATCCTGTCATCCTAATTTCAAAAAGAGAATCATCTGTGTTGTCTGTGGAAGGTCGCGAGAGAATTCCTGCTGCAGCACCGCTCGCACCTGAGGCTATTCCATCAGATTCAATTACTGTGACTTTTGCGCCAGTAGCTGCAAGAAAATACGCGGTGGCACAACCGATAACACCTCCGCCACAAATAACAACGTGTTTGCTCATTAGTCAGACTCAGATTCCGATGGTTAAAAGCTCCATTCTTTGAGCTTAACAAAATATGCACAAGTATTGCAGAATTCAAAATAGAGTGAACATGCTTCGAGATTAGCTACCAATCCATTCCAATTGACACGATATTTCTCAGAAATATATATAAAAAAAGGCTTGTATAGCTATTCTGAGAGTTTTATTAGTAGGTGGTGCTTTCCATTGATGCAAGGCTTCGATGCTCTCTGAGAACCTATACAGAGGGATATTTTTGAGTAAAGACCAAAAAACGGAGAATTATATGTTCTGTATGTGACTGAAATTGATGACTATTCAAAGAGAAATTTACTTGATAATTGAACTTAAGGTAATACAAGACGAAAAAATTGTGACAGAGTATCGTTGGTTTCTTTGCAAGAATTTGCTGCTCACAGCAGCTAGTTAAGCGATAGGAGCAAATATGAGCTATCCAGTAAATAGATTAAGTTTATGATGAGTTAAATAGCGTAATCGTGTTAGTAAGGTAGTTTACATTGTAATACGAGCGATAGTAGGAGACTACTTAATATAGATTGATTGTTATAAATAAAGTATTAATGTATTAAATAAATTGAACCACTATTTTGTGAGCCTGAGTAGTGCGTTGAGCGTGCAACAATGAGCGTGCACGTTTAATGAATTTGATGGTTAGACTGTTGATTCACCAGATTAGGCTGTGTGCAATTAGAACTGCTATATAATCGGAAGTCACAAGTTAGATTAGATTGGGCCAGAGAATGACTACTACAGCTGCCTCTACAGAGATAAATCAGATCAAGATGGAAGAATTCGATGTACTGGTCGTCGGTGCCGGAGTTGCTGGCGTAGGTGGCGCATATCACCTCAGTACACAGCGCCCTGGTTCTAGCTTTGTAGTCTTAGAAAGTCAGGATCACTTTGGAGGGACCTGGTGGTCTCATAATTATCCGGGTATTCGGTCGGACAGTGATTTGCATACGTATGGTTATCGATTTAAGCCATGGACTGGTCCGCCGATTGCGACTGCTGAGGAAATTCTTAAATACATGGGTGAGGTTATTGATGAGAATGACCTCAGTAACCATATT
>Ga0206679_10003999_pt1 | contig 11143 bp, 8 predicted proteins | sample M110012015metaG_FD_155464 | JGI IMG/M metagenome (GOLD analysis project Ga0206679, IMG submission 155464) | Ammonia-oxidizing marine archaeal communities from Monterey Bay, California, United States - M1 100m 12015 | ecosystem: Environmental > Aquatic > Marine > Intertidal zone | place: USA... | reverse complement strand
GGTCCACCAAAGCCGTGAAAGTTCGATTGGCTGCATTTTGGGCCAAACGGGCCCGGTGCGCTCAAGGTTGTGTTCGTTGCCCCGGGTAATGGCTTTCTCTAGGCGCTTACGGGAGTCGAGCAGATCCCTGTTGAGCTTGGCGTCATCCAAGAGCCACCACAGTCGCTGGACCCAAGACCGCTGCATCGGGGACAAGATTGCCGCACGCGCGGCAGCAGTTCTCCTGCCTTCGAGGTAACGCATTTCCCCCGCTGCCGCGATCGCCGTTGAGCCCATGGCCAAGTGGGAAGCCCATTGGGATGGATAGGCCACCGAAACCCCCTGCTTCTGATTGTCTTTCGGATGTAGAGCGATTTCGTTGAAACCATCGAGGTTGATCACCGCGTCGAACCCAACACCGAGGTCGAGCAAGTACTCAAGGCCGAGGTGTTGTTGCGGTTGTTTGAACCCTGCGTTGGCAAAGAAGACCAGGTGCACTTCTTGTCCCTTTAAGCGTGGTGAGTCCGAAAGCGTCTTGAGCAAAACGGGGCAGGCTTCTGAGCAGATTCCTGCGGCAACCGAGCCTCCGGTGACACCCACCACAAAGACATCGTCACGGGAACCGAAACAGGGAAGGTCCGGATTGCCTAGCCCCGGTCCCTGAAGCCAGGTGTAGTGGAGCCCTTCGGTCTTGCGCTCGCTCCCGAACGCGGTGATGTGTCCGAGGTAGGGATGCCGCGCATCGCGCCGCATGGCCCGGGCCTCCCGGCGTCCGGGGAATGCAAGATCGGGAGCGTTTGTCGTGCTCCCGAGCCCGGTCAGGGCGGCGGCGATTTGCATCTCCCGCATGCGCCCATAGGACAGGGCCCGATGGCTGATTAGCGAGCAAGTTCCCCAGGCTCCAAGTTCGAGCAGAACAAGGATCCAGAGTGCCAGGAGTGTGGGTTTTTGGACCTTCATCGGGCTTTTGGGGTTGAACCCGTGTGGGCCGATCCTAAGGGGGGCGGCGCACCAAAACTAGAGAGCGCGTGAGCGGTGTCTCTTGAAGGGCTTGAAGAGGAACCTGGAGAAGCAGCTTTGGTGGGTTTAGGTTCCCAGCACATAGGGGTGATAGGGGGCGAAAAAGGGCCCTCAAGCCTGTATTGTAGTTGGGTAGATTCCCCCGGGTTCTCACCCAAGCCGTCCCCAGAAAGCAGGAATTTGAGTTGACCGAGACAGACGAACAGATCCCCCCCGTAGCCTCCGCCGGAGGTGCTCTGTCCATGGAGCAGGAAGTTGCTGAGGTTGCCGACGGTTGGAAGGCCGAATCAAAGGCCCTGAGCCTTTTGGCGGCGGCATTTGCTCCATTCACGCGGGAATCGTCCTATCGGGACATGACCAAGGTGCCGGCGCTCATCGAAAAGACTCGTCAGAAGGCCGCTGACCTGGGCCTAGGAGACCGTGCTGAAGTTTTGCTTGGGCGCGTCACCGAGGGTCTTCAGGCACGACGCAAGAGCCTCTACGAGAACCTCGCCAAGGACCTTCGTGCCGCTTGCGACGCCAGAGGCCTAGACATGAAGGTCTTGCGCCGGGAAGAGCCTGTGGAGGTTCGCATATTACCCCTTGGTGTGACCATCGACCGGGTCAAAGGGCGCGCCACTTTGCACTTTGCACGCCAGACGATCATCGAGTGCTCGGCGGATGCGGAGGAAATCGTCGACGCCCACCAAAAAACCATGGGCATGCTCGGGGGTCACTTCGACGCCGAGGCCTTCTTTGCCTCTTGTCACAAGGCCTGGTCTGCAGCATGCGGAGCGGGGGATGCGGGCGCTGGTGACCGAGTCGAGATCCTTAATTTTTTGCCTTACCTTGCCCTGCAACTGCAGGCCAAGGCGTTTCGGATAGAGCCCTTGCCGGGCAATTTCAGGGGCTACTCCCGTGCTCAATTTGCTTTTGATGTTATGCAGCTAAGAAATCTAAAACGCTTTACTCAGGACGGCTGGCGCTTCAACCTTGGAGTTGCTACGGGGACCACCGCCAGCAAGAAGGATCGCACCATTTTCTTTGAAGATGAGAATGGTAATGGCGAGTTCAAACTGACCGTGTTCTTTGTGCGCGCGGAGGGCTCCCGATGAGTCTTCTCGCTGCAATGACCCCGGACATGGCCCGGCACGTTTTGGACCGGATGGGTTCCACCGGCCAGCCTCCGGAACGCGGGGCGCGGCACGTGAACGTGGCGACCGAGGAGCTGCTTGATATTATCAAGGGGGAGTACCTCGTCCCGATGAAAGCATCCGGCCGCAACTCCACCTTCAAGTTGGTTCAAGCGCCGTTTGGTGGGGGCAAGACCCAGTTCCTGCATTGTTTGCGCGAACTTGCATGGTCCGAGGGTTTCGCCACGGCGATGATTGGGCTGTCACCCAAGGAGTGCCCCTTCGATCGCCCGCCGGCCATCTATCGGGAAGTGGTGCGCCGGGTTGAATTGCCCGTAGCCGACTTAAACGAGGAATCCAACCCCGGCCTCGACCGGGTCTTGCGTCAGATTGCCCTTGAGCGGGTCGATCAGGTGGGCGCCGATGTATTCGTCAAGTGGCTAGGCACGGACTTTGGTCGTACCAATATCGAGAGCCGTGCTTTTGGTCGGGCGGTCAGGGCTTTCTTGGAAGCAGTTGCCCTTGATGACTTCGAATCCGAAGAGCTGCTAGGCGATTACTTGCTTGGACAAAAGATCCCGGCCGCGGACCTCGCGCCCTACCGCCTGCGAGAGAACCTCGATGATGAGAGCGCCTTCCGTTGGTTGCGCAGTTTGGTTCAGTGCCTCGCCGCCTTGAACCTGCCGGGTGTGGTGTTGATGTTCGACGAAATGGACCGCAACATGAGCCTTAGCGCGGGCCGAAGGCGCGCCATTGGTGACAACCTGCGGCAGATGATCGACTATTGTGGTCAGTCCCTCTTGCCCGGTGTTGTTTGGTGTTACGCGGTGCCGCCGGAATTCATGGACACGATCGTGCCCGAGTACCCGGCGTTGGCGCAGCGACTCAAGGGCGCGGCCCGGTTTTCGCGGACCAGTCCCATGCAACCGGTGATCGATCTCGATCATCTGCCCCTCGGCCCAAGCGAGCTGCTCCAGGCCCTCGGTAAACGGCTGATGGCTTTGACCGAGGTGGCCTATGACTGCAAGTTTGACGAAGAGATCCAAGAGCCCAACCTCAAGGGCCTAGCCACTGAGTTGGGTGAGCGGTCTTTCGAGTCGGGAACCCGCCGAACCTTTGTGAAGGCAGCGGTTTCGATGATCGAGGCCCAGCGGCGTGAAGGGGAATCCCCTCTCACCATGGAAGAGATTCGCGAGTTCGCTGGCCTTGGGGCTGGGGCTTCTGCCGAAGCGATGCCTGGGGAAGTTGAGTTCTAAAAATGTTCGACAAGGGTGATCAAGTGGTGCACCCCACCCGGGGGGTGGGGGTGGTGCAAAAGCGGCTCGTGCGTGGCGTCGTACGTGTGCTTTTTGATGATGAACCGAGTCTGCCCCGGACCCTGCACGGGTCTGGACTCGGCCTCGTCGGCGGGCCGCCCCCGGGAACGGAGGGGGCAAGCTCTGAGGACGAGTCGATGAACGACTATTTGTCCGAGGATTCCGCCAGCGATCTCTATCCCCAGCCGGTTGCGGTGGTTCAAGAGCCCAAGCCAAAACCTCCCAAGCCCCGAGCGCCTCTTCCTGAGGTTTCCGCTGAAGCCGCTGCGCTGCACCGAGAGCACGCGCGTGTGCTGCACGCCGCGGATGCTTGGCAGACGATTGAAGCCCTGCGATTAGGGGTGGTTCCCTCCCGGGGGGTACAGGCTTATACGGTCGCGCGCGACGAGGAGCTCGCCAACCTTGGGGGCCTCTTGGAGGAAGCCAAGGGCTGCCGCGTTTTGTGGGGGGAATATGGCGCCGGTAAAACTCACCTTTTGGAGGCCGCCGAGCAATTGGCCCTCGAACAGGGCATGGCCACGGCCCGCATCACTCTCGACCCACGAGAGAACGCACTGCACCATCCTCTCCGTCTTTATCGAAAGATTGCTGACTCGATTCGTACCGTGGATCAAGTGGCCTTGGGTTTTGAGGGTGTGCTGGAGAAGCTCGTGGACAGTCCGGATCACAATGCACCTGGAGGATCCAAGAGCAGCCGCTTTTTGACGCCCTACCTTTGGGCCATGCGGCACGGTGATCATGAGGCTATCGGCTGGTTGCGGGACTATGTGCGCGGAGACAATGTGGATGCCCAGGCCGTGAACGCAGTGTTGGCCAAGCTGGGCTGGACCGGTCAGCGCGTGCTGCACATGTCCGACTACCGGACATATGGGCGCATGTACGTTCACCTGGTGGGGACCCTCGCCAGTTGGTGTCGAGACGCGGGCTCCAAGGGCCTCGTGTTGCTGTTTGATGAGGTCGAGCGCGTGGATGCACTGCGCCCCGCAGACCGCACCTATGCCTTCGAGGTTCTCAAGCATTATGCCGCGGTCACCATGGATGAAAAGGACTTGGCCTTTGACCCCGAAACCCTCTACAAGGGCGGGCAACAGGTCCACCGCGAGATCCCTTTGCGTTTCCGAGAGGACCAACCCCTGACTTCGATCTTTGCCCTTACCCCTCTGCCCGAGGTGGAAGAGCAATTCGCTGGTGTCACCGAAAGCGGCGCCACAGATTTGAGATTGCGGCCCTTTGCGCCGGACCTCTTGGGGGAATTGCTTGACCGCATCGCGGCCCTTTACGAGCACGCATACGATGGCTACAAGGTAGAGCATAAGGTGCGTGAGCATGCTTGCCATGAAATCGCCGAGGCCCAGGATGAAGGCTATGACAGTTTCCGCGACGCGGTTCGCGCAGCAGTGGCCCTCTTTGACCGGGACCGTCTGATCACCATTGGGCGTTGGAATCCATGAGCGTTGATCGGGCGCTTTTGCCCCACACCCTTGGTAATTGGTTCGGGCGGTTCAACGCCCTGACCGACGTGCAACTGGAAGCGATCCCCGTCATCATGACGGGACGAGATGCGCTGATTTGTTCTGCCACCGCAAGTGGTAAAACCGAGGCCTATGGTGCGCCTGCGGTGGAGTTGGTTCTGCGCGAAGGAGGCGAAGGGACCATTGTCTTGATCATCGCCCCCACGCGCGCGTTAACCAATGACCTCAAGCGCCGGTTGGAAGGCCCCATGGGACTCAGCCATGTGACCTTTGGGCGTTATACCGGAGAGCACAAGGAAAAGTTCGGCGGCAAGTTGCCTCAAATTGTGGTTGCCACCCCCGAAGCGGTGGATTCCCTCATTGCTCGGCGCCCGGCCATGCTACAGGCTATTCGCATGGTGGTGCTGGACGAGATTCACGTGCTGGACAGCACACCCCGGGGGGACCAGTTGCGGATTCTATTGCAAAGGCTCGAAAACCTTTGCGAACAGCGGCCTCAGCGAATTGCGGTCAGTGCCACCGTGGATCGACCCGACAAGTTGGCCTTGCGATACTTGCACGACCCCAGCATTGTGGTTGTTCCGGGCTTGCGGAAGATCAAGGGCCGCGTGTTTCATGGCAGAGGTACCGAGTCCATGGGCGCACACCTTGACGACCTTGCTGGGCACAAACTGAAAAAGGTGCTCGTGTTTTGTCGCAGTCGAAACCAGGTGGAAAACCTATCGAGTAAGTTGCGCAACGAGACCCGTTTTGGTGACGCGGTTTTTGCTCACCACGGATCTATGGCCAAGAACCAGCGGGAGCGTACCGAGCGCCTGTTCTTGCAGGCTCCGGCTGCCGTAGCCTTTGCCACTATGACCCTTGAAATGGGAATTGATATTGGAACGGTGGACTACATCATGCTGGCCGATGTGCCCGCTGACGTGTCGAGTTTATTGCAGAGAATCGGGCGCGGCGGCCGCCGGGGTGACAGCACTCGCTGCGGTTATGTGACTGAGGACACCACTGAGACGCACCTGTTCCAAATCATGTTTCGCTTGGGCAAGGCCGGGATCTTGTGCGGCGCGCCTTATGGCTTTAGGCCCTCGGTGCTGGTGCAACAGATCCTCGTGGTGGCCTGTAGCCAAGCCTATATCACCTTGGACGATATTAGGACCATTGTGCCAGAGGATATTCAGCAAGAACTTGGTGCGGGGGCTTGCAAGGCCCTGGTCGAGAACATGGTGGAGACCGACCTGCTTGAACGTTCCGGTACGGAGCGCTTTGTCGTCAGCGAAGAAATGGAAACCCGTTACAACCGAGGCAGCCTACACGGGAACATTGCGGATGGTCCTAGCGTGTCTGTGGTCGACCGCATGACTGGTGATGTCATTGGAAAAGTCCAAGCGGCAGATACGAATCAGATTGAGGTTGCTGGTATGCACCGGCGCATTGTCAAGGGCGGTGACGGCCGCATCTTGACCGACGCAACCGGCGGCGGTGGGGGTCCTGCCCGCTTTCGCTCTTCAAGCTCACCGAGCACTTCGTTTTTCTTAGGAAGAGCTGTGGTTAGCGGCTTGATGGGCGCAGGCGACGGTGCGGGCCTTGGGCCGGACCAGCCGGGCGGTCAGTTTATCTATGCCGTGGACAAGGGGCACCACACCGTCTTGTTGCACGGTTTGGGTACCGTGGGGTCGCTGTTTTTTGCCCACCAGGTTGGCAAGCGCGCGCGGGTCGTGGAGAGCAACGCCTACAGCACGACCATCATGGGCGGGCTCGCTGAATTACCCAGGCCCGAGAGCGGTCAGGTTGCTAGCTTTGTCAGTGAACGCATTGGCGATCTGGCCAAACTCGCCAGTATGGGGCCCTGGGCCAAGGGCGTTCCCTCCTCCATGCGCGATGCAGCAGTGCGCAGGATTTGCGGCGCTGATCAAGTGGCGGCTTTTCTGCAGCACGCTGAACTGAAAGAGGTCATGTCCGTCTCACCGGAGATCATGGATGTGATCGGCGGCTTTTAGAGCGAGCGGTCCACTGCTTCCAGGATGCGTGTGATCGTTGCATCATCGTGCTCGGTGGAAAGGAACCAGGCCTCGTAGGGAGAGGGGGGAAGGAGGATGCCGTGCTCGAGCATGGAACGGAAAAACCCGAGCCAGGAATCTCGGTCGGTCGCGCTGACTTCGTCAAGGTTGTGCACCGGCGCATCAGTCAGATAGAGGCACATCATGGACCCTTGCCGTTGCACTCGGGCGGGCCGGCCATGACGGGCAAAGGATTTTTCGATTCCCACTGCAAGTCGCTGGGCGGATTCTTCAAGGGCTTCATAAACCCCAGGGCGCCCTAGGATTTCCAAGGTCTTTGTCCCCGCTGCAACCGCAAGGGGATTGCCGCTCAAGGTTCCGGCTTGATATACAGCGCCCGCGGGTGAGACCTGATTCATCAAATCCCTACGCCCGCCATAGGCGCCGATGGGTAAACCGCCTCCGATCACCTTGCCCATACAAATAAGATCCGGGGTAATCTTGCAGATCTCTTGGTACCCGCCAGCCGCTACGCGGAAACCGGTCATGACTTCGTCAAAGATCAAAAGTGTTCCATGCGAGTCGCAAAGGTCGCGCAATCCTTGAAGGAATCCCGGTACCGGTGGCACCAATCCCATGTTGCCCGCTACCGGCTCCACGATGATGGCGGCGATGTCGTCCGGATGGGCTTTGAACAAGGAGCTCGTGTCCTCCAAGTCGTTGTATTCAGCCACCAGAGTCAATTCAGCCAGGCTTTTCGGTACACCTGGGGAATCCGGAGTCCCCAGGGTCAGTCCACCCGATCCCGCGCGCACCAAAAAGGAATCACCGTGTCCGTGGTAGCAGCCGTTGAACTTGATGATGCGGTTGCGCCCCGTGGCAGCTCGGGCCAGGCGGGCGGCCGAAAGGGTGGCTTCCGTGCCACTGTTCACTAGGCGCACCATTTCCACAGGGGCTACCCGTTCGCAGATCAATTCGGCGATGGTGAGCTCGCCCCGAGTTGGAGCGCCAAAAGTTGTGCCGCTTTCGACAGCAGAATGCAGGGCCTCTTTGACCTCTTCATTGCCATGGCCCAAAATCAGCGGACCGTAGGACAAAACCATATCTACATATTCGTTGCCGTCTTCGTCCCAGACCAGGGGACCTTGACCGTTCTTGAGGTGAGGGGGCGTTCCACCCACGGACGAATAGGCGCGAACGGGGGAGTTCACTCCGCCAGGGATCAGGGATTGAGCTTTTGAAAAAATCGCTTCGCTTTGGTCGAGACGCATATCACTCGTTAGTGGCAAGGGCCTGAAGGGCCAGGGTCAGGGACGCCGGGGCAGGGGACGCAAGCGGCAGGGTCAATGAAAAGTGTTCTTGGTGCTCCTGAAGGGCGTCCAAGGTGGTCCAACCGATGGCAAGTGCTGCCGGGCGGAAGTCGTGATCCTCAGCGCACCATAGTTCTACTGCTTCGGGGGCCGCGAAGAAAACCACATCGGTGATCGGCGCGGTTGATGGAGGCGCGGGTTCGGTGCGATAGACAGTGCGCTCGTCCACTTGGAGTTCGGCCGTTCGTAGTTGGGCGGCAAAGTCCTGGGCCCGCTCCCCTCTCAGCCAAAGTACGCGTGCACCAGTACCCGCTTCTTCGATGAGGGCTTTCGCTAGACTCGTTGCGTTCCCGCCTTTGGAAACCAGGGCCACTTCAAAACCACCTGTGGTCAGGGCTCGTGCGCTGCGTTCACCCACGGCTGCAAGGGGCGCTTTACACCACTCGGCCCCGGTTGCGCGGGCCTCGATCAAGGCTGGCACTGCACCCACGGAGGTGATTGCGATCCAATCGGGTAACGAGTTGGGTGGGTCCTCAAGCGGCAAGGGGGAGCGTTGGAGCAGGGGCTGGCTGTGGCATTCCCAACCGGCAAGTTGCACCGCCTTCACCCAGTCTCCTGGGTCTTGAATTGGCCCCGTTAGGAGCAGGCTCCAGGGGCTAATCCCCACGGGCCTCCGCCACCATCTCGGCAGCGCCCTGTTCAAGAAGTTCTTTGGCAAGGTCCCGGCCTACTTCAAAGGGACGTTCGGCATTGCCGTCCATCTCGCCGGTGAGTTCTCGGGTTCCATCAAGAGAGAGAAGCTGCACTCGCAAACGAAGGCGTCCCGCTTCATTGGTGCAGTACACGCCCAGGGGCGTGGTGCAGCCAGCATCAAGTGCGCGGACAAAGGTGCGTTCCGCTTCAGCACGCAGGTCGCTGCCGTCGTTGACCAAATTTTGGACGAGGGCTTTAGCTTCTGGGTTGTCCGTGCGCGCCGTGAGTCCCACGATGCCTTGGCCTGCAGCAGGAAGGAACTTATCAGTGCCAAAAACTTCGCTGATGCGTTGCCCTAAACCAAGGCGCATCAGTCCCGCACGGGCCATCAAGAGTCCATCCGCATGGCCTTCTTCTAGTTGCCTCAGTCGCGTTTGAACGTTGCCGCGAATTTCCACAACGATCAAGTCCGGTCGCAAGCGCAACAGTTGGGCCTTGCGGCGCTGGCTGCTGGTGGCGACTTTCGATCCGGCGGGTAACTCGTCCAGCATCCGGCCGTCTACGGTGACCAGAACATCTTCGGTGGGGCCGCTGGGTAACACTCCAGCAAGACACAGGCCGTCTTCGATTTTGGTGGTCAGATCTTTCAGGCTGTGGACGCCCAGATGAGCTCGGTTCTCAAGCAAGGCGCTGTCCACCTCTGCAGTGAAAATACCAACCCGGCCAAAGCGGGAGAGGGCGGTGGTCAGGTCCTTGTCGCCGCCTGAGGTCACGGGCAGCAGGCTCACATCCACATCGCGGTGCTTGTCCTCGATCAGGCGTTGGGCTTCTTGGGCCTGCCACAGCGCAAGAGGGCTCTGGCGGGTAGAGAGGATGAGGTTCACAGGCTTCTAAGATAGCGTTGATACATGCGGTCGAGAGCTTCTTCTGACCGTGCGGCTCGGGCCCCTTCCTTGAGTTGTCCAAGAGCTGCATTCAGAAGGCGCCGGCTCAACTCGTGGGCGATCTCTAATTCTCGCGGACTTGCAGACCCGGAGGTGACTTGATCGAGGACTTCTTCACGAGCGATTTCAAAACGCCGATGGAGTTCAGCGATGGCAGGCCGAAAGCTAGCGTAGGTGCGCAGGGAAAGAAACTTGTGAACCTCGCCGACTAACAACTCGTCGGCTTTGGCGATGGAGGTGCTTCGTTGGTCGTGGTTGGTGGCAATCACCGGCGCAAGGTCGTCCAAGTTGATCAGAAAAACCCCATTGAGGTCGCGCACGTCTTCCTGAACCGCACGGGGCACGGAGAGGTCAACCACAAGGGTTGGCTGGTCCCGGCGACCAAGGGCTTTTCGGTCGAAATGGTCCTGTGTGATCAAGCCGGGGGCGCCATCCACGCAGGTGGCAATGAGGTCTGCACCTTTCATTGCCGAGGCAAGGTTGTCGAGTGAATGGCCACGGCCGCCCGTTTCCCGGGCTGCTTCTTCGGCGGATTCCAACGTCCGGTTGACGAAGTCAATCTGGCTTGCGCCCTGGGCCAATAGGTGCCGCCCTAGGAGCCTGCCGGTTTCTCCCGCGCCTACGATGACAACCTGGCGACCGTCCAATTGGCCGAATACGCGCTCGGCGGTGGTTACGGCTACTCGCGCGATGCTCAAGGTGCCTTCGCTCAAGCCGGTTTCTGTGTGTACCCGTTTGCCCGCGGAAAGGGCCTGTTGAATGAGCGGTTCCAAGACCCCTCCCATGCTGCCAGTTTCTCGTGCGACATCGCCGGCCCTTTTCAGTTGTCCGAGAATTTCCGTTTCTCCCAGAACTTGGCTGTCAAGGCCAGCTGCAGTGCGGTAGAGGTGAATAATCGCGCGGACCCCGTGGTGCTCGTAGGTCTTGTCGGGATCTAGATTGCGGAAGAACTTGAAACGTAGCAACTCGCTGGCATCGCACTCGTGGGAGCAATGGATCAGGATCTCCGTGCGATTGCACGTAGAAAGCAACAGGGCTTCTTCAACCCCTTCCTGCTCGAGCAACTCTCGCAACAAGCGCGGCGTGTCCTCGGGCTGCACCGCATATTGCTCGCGAATTGCCAGTTCCGCCGAGCGGTGGGACAAGCCTAGTAGCACGATCTCTTCGAGGTGGTCCATCAGGAAGCGTGGAAGGAGATGTTGGTGGCCATAAGGGCCAAGGATGTGAGCAATGCTAAAAGGCCACCAATAGCCATGGTGGAGGCCCGGCGGGCATTCAATCCGGGGATGCGCCGTGAAAA
>Ga0206679_10003995_pt1 | contig 11151 bp, 9 predicted proteins | sample M110012015metaG_FD_155464 | JGI IMG/M metagenome (GOLD analysis project Ga0206679, IMG submission 155464) | Ammonia-oxidizing marine archaeal communities from Monterey Bay, California, United States - M1 100m 12015 | ecosystem: Environmental > Aquatic > Marine > Intertidal zone | place: USA... | reverse complement strand
ATCTTATTTTCATAACACTCCCTCATTCTTCTTCGTCTTCAAATATGAAAGGCAATCCCAATTTATATCGCAAAATATCCTTGCCGACATTGTCGATCATCATTGTGATCCTCGCACCAGACCATGCAGATACAACATGTTCTACTCCTTCTATTTCACATCCAAATAATAGTGGTCCCGGTTCGGGTGCCTCAAGTTTTAATTCTTCAGTGAATTCTTCAATCAATGGCGCCCATCCCAATAATAATCGTTTGAGAGTTTGTTGAGAAATGTTGAGCAACACATCTCCCATGTGCTGTTGTATTGCAGGTATTGTTTCTTGTCTAGTGCGCCACGTACCTTTCTTTTCAGTAAAAACTGGTAGCCCAACATGAATAATTTTCATAGGATGGAATGTTCCCTGCGGCCAAATATTTCCTTTTTTATTCGGGCATTGCTGCATGAAGATTCTTTCGAATGCCATTTTCGGAGCAATATTTGTTCTCTTGCCCCTATGCCACCATGACCATCCAGGGTCATTCAATTTGTATCTTGATACCGCTTCATCGATGATTTCTTCAGCAGCAGGGAAAATTGAATGGCGGTCTGGACGGGGCTGATCTAACAATTTTGGTTGCCAAGTGGATTCAGATGGCAAAGCACGCTTGTGGATGAATGTACGAGCAATGCCTTGCGGAGTTGCATCTTTTTTGTGCATCAACATTGCAACAAAGAAACCACCTGTGTCGTTATCTTGATGTCTTAATCTGCGACAAAGTGGTAGTAGGGCTTCAATTTCAAGTTCTTTTTCAGAATCAATTTCTTGTTCTAATATTGTGTTATCTGCTAATCCTATTCTCTTTTTGGGAGAGAGATGTGTAGGTTTTAGAAGAGGTAATTCTGGCATTGTGCCATCAAAAGTAACAACTTTTCCTTGCTCATTTAGTATGTCCCAATCACTCAAACCCTTTTGTAAAGTTAATCCGGGAACTAAACTTTCATCGATTGGAACTAATTGTAGATATGGCAGTTGTCGTAATAATTCAGCAACTACTGCTTCATTTTCCACAGGGTCTATACTGCAAGTTGAAAGCATCAATTTTCCACCAGGCACTAATAAACTTGCCCCACGCGCAACAATGTCTACTTGTAATTTGAATAATGCTCTACCATTTTTAGGAGTCCATCTCCACCATAGATTACGGTTTTTCCGTGTAGTAGCATTTCCTGTACATGGGACATCTGCTACAATTGCATCAAATCCAGGCGGAGGGATTCTTCCAAGATGGCGCCCATCATGTTGAGAAATTAACATATTATCCAAGGCCAGCCGGCCACGATTACTCACTAGCATATTGAGGCGGCCTGAAACCGGTTCATTTGCTACGACAACACCACTTGGAGCGATAACTTCAGCGATTTGAGTTGCCTTTGAACCGGGTGCTGCACACATATCTAATACTAATTGTTGGGGTTGTGGTTGCAATAAAGCAACAGGGAGCATACTAGCTGCTTCTTGCCTTGTAATGCGACCAGAATCATGCAATATTGTCATCATGTGTTTTGTTTTTTTATCAGCTGCCTTGCCTCTTTCAAAAGGCATTTGGAAAGCATTATCTTCGCCGAGCCATGAAAGAGGAGTTGCACCGAGGTTACGAACTTGCTTAATCGTCCACTCACTGTCATTGCGATTTGATGTAATTCGTAATGTCTCAGGCAGAGCTGTTGTTGCAACCTCTAGCCATTCAGCCATATCGTATCCAAGACTATTCGCAAGCCCTGCTAAAGGGGAATCTTTAGCCGCATCGAGGAGTTCCTCATCATGCCAGCGGTCAGTCCCCATCGTCACTGCCATCACTCTTCGACCCTCATACTTTCCGCCATGCTCAAGGGCTGAACACTTGTGCCACATACAATGTTGGGAGATGATGTGCCTTGGCTTGTGCCACTATTCGCCATTTCTCTTATGGCCTGGCCGATGGCAGCCATAGTTGAAAAAAAGAGTATTGAAAAGGGCAAATGGTTGAAAATTATCCACAATTATTTACCAGTAATATTTCTCACAGCGATGATAATAGATCGTTTATTGGCCGTAATAAGTAACGATTTATCTCATTCAGATATTGCAAAATATAACGCGGGGTCAAATCCGATGAATGGTGGAGCATGGATGACTTTTTTGAGAGGCGATGGCCTTTCTGAATTAGTCTTAATGGTGTTGTTATTATTTTCGTTATTCGTCGATAAATTGCCAAGTATTTCTCAAAGCCCTCATTACATAAAAGAGTTAGTTAGGTGTAGGGTAATGTGCTTTGTTTCTTTAGTTGCAATATTTTCATTCACAGTATTTTTCCCAGATAGTGCATATCTAGATGCAGATTCTCTGACAACCCAATCAACTTGGCCTACGAACGGTATAGGTCCATTTTGGTATGCATTATTAGCAGTGGCAATTCTAATTGTCGCCGCGGAATTATTTGCTGCTAGTTCGATTGTAGAAAATGACCTGGGACTTGTGAAATTAGCAACAAAAGCGAAATACAAACTCGCTATTATTTTCCCAATAGCAATTTTTCTTTTTATGAAACTAGATGCGATAAAGAACCTTGATTCAAATTTTTGGTTAGATTTAGGACAGTACCATGACATCATTTTCATATCTGTATTTCTGCATATGGCAATTAGCTTTGCAACGATATTAGAGCCTGCAAAATATTTGGATTCTAAATTAGGTGCAGGAGATGGTAGGACGAAATCATTGGTAATCACTTCAATTTCCTCATTCATCTTTTTGATAACATTGTCCATTATTTTCGCCCAATCAATGAATTTTATTCCCGGTAATGGCGAAGCATTGATGGTCATTTGGTTGGTTTTTTCAGTGATATTAATTTGTGTCATTGCAATGTTTTTCCCAACTATGGGCTTTGATGCAACTCCAAGGCCAGAATTGTGGTGGGTGAGATTGATGATGAGCCTCTCACCACTATTTGTTGCAGCATTTTCGCCCTATGTCTTGATTTTATTACCAGCCATTTGGTTTTCGTTGGTATTATCATTGGTAATTCCATGGTATGTTGAAGAAGACGTGAAAGATACTAATTCAACACAACTGAATATCACGTTTGTTCTAGTGGCACTATTTGCTCTATTCATCGTTCCAAATATATTGAATCAGTTGAATATGCAATTGATAGTGATATGGTTACTAATGCCTCTAATTCCTCTTCTGATGAGTTCAGTTTTGTTATTTCAAGCGCGAAAACAAAATCCAACCAGTTGATAATTGCCTATGAAATTAGGATAATACTGCAATAAACGGCAATTACTACTCTGCTGTCGTCGCGCTTCTTATTAGTGTAACAGATTGGCTTTGTGAATGGAGTTCACCAACTCCAAGGGATGGGACCCTAAGATGACAAGAGCATTTAGAGAAGGCGTAGATAGAAGTCGGCGAGTACAACAACCGGCGAGAAGAAGAACTTGGAAACCATTTAGAGATTTACAAGGTTTGTCAAACAGAACTTTGACAATCGGTGAGGCGATGGGGCCACTTTCAGATATTCCAGCAATGGTAACTATTGAAAACGAACACTGGGTCTTTCAAAGAATCGAAGAAGGTGTTCTTTACAACCTCACTCACCGTTTGATAATTCACGAAGAAGGCGAAGCAAAAACGATTGGCGCAACTTCTGGGATGGAAACAGCAATTCAAGTCGCTCAAGCGATGGCATCCAAGGAAGGAAAAATAGTATTGATCAAACCTTTGTAATATCAATTGCAATAGCAACGATATGAATCAAGCAAAAATATTCCAAATTGCTTGTGCAACGCCTTGATTTACAAGGTAGAAGAATACTGAAATTGAGATACAAGCAAAGTATACTTGGCCCTTGGTAATTTTCCAAGCATGTTCTGATTCTTCATCAAAATAACGAATTAAACCAGCCGCTTGCTGGATACCACTGCCATCGGACTTCTTCTTTGCAGCCATTGCAACCGATGTGGGCCAGTCGCCACCCCTTTATCAACGCGACCCGCAGACATATTGAATGAAAAAGTAATCATTCTTCTTCATCTAATAGCGGTATTCGGGTGAGAAAATTATCTTCCTCAGTCAATTCATCATCTTCCTCTTCATCTTCTGACAAGTCCACAATGTCCACATTTTCGTCAAGTTCGTGCTCTGTAATTTGTAAAATATGCCCATCGGGCAGTTCGTCTTGTTGCATTTCTTCATCCGATTTTACTTGCGAGGGGTCGGCATTAATCAATGAGGCCTCAACTCTAGCCAAAGCACGTTCTACCGCCGGAGAATTATCATCTGCATGCGCGGCTCTTGCGACTTCTAAATCATGCATTGCACTTTGTAAAGATGCATTTGACATTTTATAATCAAAATCTTTCTTACCCTTATTCTTAGTGACTCGTTTGTCAACTTTGGTTGCCCGTTGCGCCAAAATTGCGATCTGTTCTTCCATATTGGAGGATGCAACCTGCAATAAATTGCGCCAGGTTTTTTCATTTCCTTCGAGAGAAATTGAATCCTTGAGCAATAATTTTCTTGCACTGCGTTGATGTTTTAATTCCCATGGGTTATGTGATAAGGTTGCCACCAAATCAAAAATTACCCTTGCCCGTTCTTGTATTGGTCCTTTGATTTCGATTCGATTTAGATATCCTGAATTGAATAACCCGAAACCCCAATATGAAATTGATTCAACTGAAATTGATAGGGAACTACTATTGCAGGTAAATTGCCATACCTGCTCATTAAATTGAGGAGGTTGCACGAAAAAAGGGGTGTCCGGTTGAGACAATTGTGAAATTAACCTAATTGCAACATTTCCAAGATAAACTGGCTTGCCGATATGGAAATGTTTACTCCGTAATAAGTTACTATCTGGTTCAATTTTATGGTCGGAGTTGGCCATTTTTACTTGAGCAAAGAGCAGGCTTGAATTTGAATCAAGTGCTTCCCTCATATTCCCTATGTGCTGGCTTATAGTCAATCAATTCAACGGTTGAATAATTTTATTTTAATCAAAGAATTGAAGTGTGAGCGCCGTTTTCCATTAACATAGGTGAGCGCATGGCTGGCAAGGGAACTAATTCAAAAACTGAAAAATTGTCAGCACTACCTAATGTCAGTGCAGCATCTGCAAAAAAGTTGGTTGCTGCGAAAATTGATAGTGTTGCCAAATTATCAAAATCAACATCATCGGCCTTGCAAAAGGCAGGATTAAGCGCAGCGGTTGCTGGAAAGGTACTAGCCGCAGCAAAGGCAGCAACTAAGGTCACTAACACTGCTAAGAAAACAACTTCTAAGTCTAAGGCTGCTGCTAAGAAAGCACCTGCAAAAGCCAAGAAAGCAGCAAAATCGGCAAAAACTTCTGCTAAGAAAACAACTTCTAAGGCTAAGGCTGCTGCTAAGAAAACTACTGCAAAAGCTAAGAATGCTGCTAAGGCAACGGTTAGTAAAGTCAAGAAGGCAGCAAACGATACTGGCAGAAAGGGTGGAACGATAAAAGTTCCAAAGAGCGTAAACCAAATGGATTGGATGAAGCGTTTGAAAAAGCGTTGAATTCGATCATTTACAATCGCAATAAACAAAGGCTGAATGTCTTAGTTATCTATTCATGCCGAGGCGTAAGTACGGGAAACTACGCAAAACGGTTGAGTTACCAGCGAAAGAGAATTGTTCACGCTGTCGTTCAGGAAAATATTGCCCAATAGTTGGCCATGTAGGCCAACAAGTACTTCCACGTAGGGAATGGGCAGGCCCAGAATCAATTTCTAAGCGCAAACAAAAGCGCAACTGAATCAAATACCCAAAGAACTGGTCGTCGGGGTTGTTTCAATCAATTCTTCAACATCTTGTTGTTGCTGTGCCGCTTCCTCTTCAATGGTTTTCCTGGTTGCCTGAGCGCGATGATATACTTCGCGTAGAGTTTGATCTGAGATGTCGAGATAGTGCCGAGTTGTCGCAATACTAGAATGGCCCAACAACCGTTGAATTGAAACAAGGTCTGCACCTCTTTCAAGCAATCCAGTAGCAAAGTTATGTCTCAATACATGCGGTGTTAGTTTACCTTTCGGGATAGAAGCTTCAATCGCTAAGGTATCCATCAGTCTTTGTACTCCACGAGGCTGTAATCTTCTGCAACGAGTATTGAGTAAGAAGGCTAATTCAGATTTGGCGGCTCTTTCATTTCGAATCGGTAGCCATGCTTTGATTCGTTCTATTGTTCTCTCCGTAAATAATACGAGGCGGTCCTTATCGCCCTTTCCTTCAATAACTTTAGCTGAACCATCAGCAAAATCAATATCGCCAATATCTAGATTACAAATTTCACTGACTCTCAAACCGGTATCTAATAGCATGACTACTACCAACGATGCTACAGCATTTTCACTTAAACGAGAGGCTTCTAAGACCATCGTCAATTCACTTCGCGATAAAACTCTTGGCAGTCTCTTCCCAGTTTTCACTCTTCCAATATGATCTGGCCATATTTGTCCAAGCCACTTCATCAAATGTTTTGCTGCAGCGAGTTTGGCATTGAATGTTGTAGGCCTTAGTTCAATTTGAGTATGGACCCAACGGTCAATTCTACCATTGAGCGGTTCCATTCTTGCTGCTAATTCAATAATTGTCAGTGCATCATAATCTTGCTGCGATAGTATGTTTTCTCCAGGCAGTGTGGTTTCTATCAAACTTCTAAGATGGCACATGTAATTGCGGCGTGTGTTTTCAGACTTATTTTCAACCCGTAATTGCTGTTGATAACAACTAATCCAATCAAGGTCTTGTAAGTGAAATAATCGGTTTGGAAGACTCAGCGATTCAGCATCCAATCTTAGTTGGCTTGGCTTTATTGCTTTGCGTGACCGCATCTCTCTTCCTCCGCGTTTTTTTGGCGAAAATCGCCTACCGCCGAAGCGGCCGTACATCCCATTTGCCCCTAAGAGCATTAAGGAGGACAGTGGCCTATCATAAGAAGCCACCGCGCGTAATCACCAAATTTCACTATACCGTTTGTCGGATAATATTGGCAACGCTGTATTAAGACATCGGAATCCAGTGGCAGAATTATATCAAATTTGATTATCATTCTACACTAATAGATGAGTCTTGGTTTCCCTCAACAATAAAATCATTAGGATTTTCACCGATTGCTTGTCGTAGAGATGAGCGAAGTTCAGTAAGTTCACCATAGCAAATTAGAATATCTGTATATCGTAACTGTAATTCCGAATCTGGATTCCAAATCAGGGAATTATCTCTTGACAGAGCAAAAACTGGAACCTTTTCACCTGTTTTGAATAGATCACTTAATCGCTCACCAACAAGGTTTGGATGATTTCTAATTTGCAAAGATAGCACCCCTTGACCCGGAACTGTGCGCATCAATTGGTCCAAATCAACTTCAGAGAACGAAGCTTCTGATATGACAAAATCAATTATTTCTCCTGCAACATTTACTCCACTTGCCTTTTCAATACCCTCAAGTCCAGGTGAAGAATTCACTTCTAAAACTAATGGTCCTTGGTCCGATTCAAGTAAATCCACTCCAGCAATATGTAGGCCCAAAACACGGGCTGCTCGTCGAGCAACCTCTTCAAATTCTTCAGGCAGGTCAACTTTTTCTACAGTTCCATTAAGATGGTAATTACTTCTAAATTCTCTGCCCCTCGCTTTCCTGCGCATACTTGCAACAACTTTGTCACCCACGACAAGGGCGCGAATATCCTTTCCATGTGATTCAGAAATATATTCTTGAATCAGAATTGAACGTCCTGTCATCAGCAATCCCTGAACTAGATTTTTCGCTTCATGCAGTGTATGTCGTAAGAAAACGCCCTGTCCTTGAGTGCCAGAGGTTACTTTGATTACGACAGGTAAACCGCCAACATAATCTATGGCGGTCTCAATGTCTAATATGTCGCGAACATATGTAGTTCTTGGAATTGGTATTTCATTTCGCGCAAGTATTTGGCTAGCGTGCAATTTATCGCGGCTTTGCAGAATACCTTGGCCGGTATTTGCAGTCCACACATTCAATTGTTCTAATTGTCTTAACACGGCAACTCCATGTTTGGTAATCGAATGGCCGATTCGTGGAATAATCGCATCAAATTTGAATGGGTCGCCTTTGTGAGTGACATTGATATCACCGTTTGCAACAAATAGGGAGAATTTCATCGGGTCAACAACTTCGACTTCTATTTCGCGTTTTTTTGCCTCTTCAACCAACCGTCTCGTACTATACAAACGAGGGCCTCGCGAAAGCACTGCAACACGAATTCCCATACATGTTCGTGAAGTGCCCTCATTATTGAGTTCATCGCCTACAGAAATTAATTGATTATTCCGTTCCTTTCAAGTGCTTGGATAATGTGGCGATGAATATGACCGACGATGAACATGTGGAGCCCTCAGAAGAGATTGTTGTCGATGAGGACATGGATGAGCAACTTGAAGACATGTCATTGGAAGGCCGCAAGGAGGCATTAACAAAGGCTCGTTGGAATGTATTCATGTATTTGGGAATAGCAGCAATATTGTTTGGTTTCGCATTATTCCCTATGCCATTTAATGCTAATTATGATAATTTTACTAATTCAGCGGAGAAACATGTCGGGTTTGTCTGGGGTCTGCCGATTCCAGGAGATGACATTACAGATGTACCAGTTACACTTTCAGTTGAAGTAATCAATCCTCCTGCACAATCAGGTGTATTACTCGGAGCATACCTAATTGAAACAAATACCTGTGAAAGTAATCTCGGAGAATTTACAACACTTGCGAGAGAAGGCAGTGGCCATACTCACCATTATATGGTTAAAACTGCTCCAAGTGCAGGTGGAACAGCAGAGTTTGAATTTGATGTTGATCCTGCAAATTATTGCGTGATTGTTCAATATGTAAATGAGAATGGAGTTAATCTTGGAGATGCTAATTCAGATATGAAAGTCAACGGAAAAATGTGGCCCAATCAAGTATTTGCAGGAGTACTCGGTTTGTGCGCATTAATTCTTTCAGCCTTCGCCTTTATTGGCGCTCAAAAGCATGGTGAGACCGTTCGCACAATGCTAGAAGGTGGCAATGAAACAACAGAATCCAAAGTTTTAGCAGAAGTTTCCAAGGATAAAATCGCAGCAGGACCTACTGGGGCGCCACCTTCTGGACCGACAAGTGGACCGACAAGTGGACCGACAAGTGGGCCGACAAGTGGGCCGACAAGTGGGCCGACAAGTGGGCCGAGCTCTGGCCCTCCGAGCGGGCCTCCAGCAGAGGTTGTAGAAAGTGAACCAGTCACCGAAGAAGTGCCTGAAGCAGCACCAGTTGGTGAAAGATATGAAGAAACTGACAATGGCTATTATTTCAAAATATTAGCCGATGGTTCATACGATCAATCGGTATATGTCAAAGCAGACGATGGTTCCTTCTCTGCCTACGTAGAATAAGTGCCTTTAGCAACGTTGACTATTGCAGTTGACGATTTTTCAATCGTTGCCTAATGGCCGTTTTTTTGACCCAACAAGCGCAGGACTTGAAAGGGATTAATGCGCGCCATTGGTTTGGAGTTCACAATGGCGGTAGAAGAGACATCCTCTTTGACGGTTGCCAAATTGAAGGCCTTATGCATTTTGAATGACTTGTCAACTACAGGTAAAAAGAGCATTTTAGTCGATAGATTACTTGAGTTTGGACTTGATAGAACTGAAATAGGGTTGAGTGAGAAGAAGGTCACTACAGTAAAATCTTCTAAGAAAGAAGAACCGGAAATAATTGAAGAAGAGTTTGTAATGTCTATGGAAGATGAAGACACCCTCACGCCAATACAAGATGATTCTAAAGACGATGAATTAGTATTACAAGATGAAGAAGATTTCATTGATGCTGAAATTCTTGATGCGGATATTATCGAGGATGAGGATGAAGATGAAGAAACAACTCCAGCAACACCAATTCCGCGCAAATCCAAACAAGGAGACAACCCAACAACTCTCTTTGAAATTATCAAACGTCCGCAAGTTGCAGCGGTATTATTGACAGCAATGATGTTAGCAGCAGGTGGTTGGTGGTACATTAACAACCAACTTGACCCGTTTACAGGGGATCCTCTGAAATATGGTGATGACATGAAATATTCTATTTCTGCAGGAGAATTCATTGCCACTGAAGGATTCTTAGATCTCGTATTAGATAACATAGAGACAGAAGATGATATTTGTAAAATGCGCCTAGAATATTCGGGTATGGGTCAAATATCTATTACCGATGGCGGAGGAGATGAACTTCACTCACAGAGTTCTATGGATAGATTGGGCGCTGTATCAGTGCGTGGTGGACAAGGTGGAGATTGGCTTGCAGTTGAGGCAACCAACTCCTTTGATTTTGACAAATTCACAGTACAACGACATCTTCGCTCGCCAATTCCAGGTTCAACCGCTTGTTCAGAATCATTTGCTAGTGTTAGTGGTTCTTCAGATTTGACCTCAACAAGTTGGACAGAATTAAGGGAGCAATCTTCTATTGCAAATCAGATTGAATGGAGCGTAACCTTAGATTCTGCGTATCAAGGAAATACAATGTCGTATGGAGTTGGTTCACTATTCGGAGGACTTGAAACACTGGCGCCAGGGTTATCCTTGCTATCACAACCGGTTGAAATCAAGGAATTATTTGCTACCGATTTGATTGATAATGGTGCCACTGGTTCAAATCTTGGCTGGGATTGGAGAGTCATTGGTATCGAAAAGATTGGTTCGGATTCAATGTGGAAAATCGCTGCAACTCACCATGATTTAGAAGCATATTGTCTTGGTTCTGCTTCGATGACACTTTGGGTTGGAGAAGAGATTCCATGGGCTGCAAAACAAACAGTAGATGTAGTGATTTCGGGAAGTGATTCCAATCGTGCAGGGTGCTCTGCAACTTCGAAATTATTAGGAGATTATGTATTGCCTGATGGAGAACTTGAAATCCACCACACCTTTGATAGAACCAGTTTGAATAGAGGCGTAAAACTACTTGATTTAGGTAAAAGTTATGACAACCGCCCACAAGCAAATGAATTCAAACCAAACAGTAATGATCTCGTTGATTGGGGAGACTCCGAAATTCATCTACCTGATAATTCTGAAATCAGGGGCTATAATTTG
>Ga0206679_10003993_pt1 | contig 11159 bp, 4 predicted proteins | sample M110012015metaG_FD_155464 | JGI IMG/M metagenome (GOLD analysis project Ga0206679, IMG submission 155464) | Ammonia-oxidizing marine archaeal communities from Monterey Bay, California, United States - M1 100m 12015 | ecosystem: Environmental > Aquatic > Marine > Intertidal zone | place: USA... | reverse complement strand
TATAACATTACAATGAGTGTCACTGACTTATACTCATGTTCTGATGATACAACAATAAGTATAAGTATTTCCTGTCCTCCAACAGCTAGTTTTGTAATGGACACAGCATGCTTAGGATATCCAACAAGAGACTCTAACACATCAATACCTGGAACTTTCCCAATAACAAATTACCAATGGTATAATTTCGTAGGTTATTATCCTGGATTTAGTGTGAATTATACTCCAGTTACTAACTTTATATTTTATAATCCTGGATGGCAAAATCTAACTACATTAATTGTTTCTGATTATCTAGGGTGTTCTGACTCTATATCTCATCCTGCATATGTATATACAAATCCTACTGCAATTATCTCATCTCCTGATTCTGTTTGTGAAAATACTGAAATTAATTTCTCTTCAGACCTATCATCTGACGGATCTGGAACTATAAATCAATGGAATTGGGATTTCGGAGATGGAAATACATCTATACTTCAAAACCCTGATTATACTTACACTGATACTTGTGGTTTATTTACTGTAACTCTCACTGTAATAGAAAATAACAGTTGCTCTCACGATACAACTTTTGATATATTTATTAATTGTGCTCCGAATGCAGATTTCACTTGGCAAAGAGTTTGTGAGGGTATTTCTACTCCATTCTCTGATAACTCTTCTACAATAAATCCAAATTTCAATATTACATCATGGGAATGGAATTTTGGTGTTATCCCAGGGATAGATGATATAGTAGAAAACCCTACATTTCTTTATGACAGTTGTGGTAATGATATATTTACAGTAACATTAGTCGTTGGTGACAACCAAAGCCCAAGTAGTTGTTATAGTTCAACCCAAGAAACTATCTCAGTTGCTTGTAATCCAATTGCCTCATTCTATTCAGATACAGTATGTATAGGTGACAACACACTATTCACTAGCACTTCAACATCAGGAGGTACGGACTCAATCATATCTTATGCATGGACACATTATAATGGAACATATATTCCTCCTTTAAATAATCCAACTAGCCTATATGAATTTAATATTCCTGGAATTACTATACCACCATCTGAATTAATAGTAACTACTACATCTGGATGTACAGACGATACTATCGGTACATCCTATGTTAGGGCAAATCCTATTGCAAGTTGGTATACAATTAATACAAATTATTGCGAAAGTGATACAATATTATTTTCTGATAATTCAACATTGCCTTCTGGAGGATATATAGATAGTAATAGCTGGTATTTCCAGAATGGTTTTACAACAAATGGTACAAATTATATTTCAGATGTGTTTTCTATAAATGTTGTATTTAATAATTTTGGAGATTGGAATATTCATTATTATGTAGAAGACCAATATGGTTGTTATCACATTGATACTTCTCTAATAGAAATTGATGATTTACCAATTGTTGATTTTACATGGAAAAATATTTGCGCTCACCCTGATTCTTCAGTTGTATTTACTAATCAAAGCTCACCTACTTCTAACCCTTTAATGGATTGGGAATGGGATTTCCATGATGGTATTGTAACAGATGTTGTTAACCCTACACATAACTTCCCTCTAGTAAGTCCATATATTGGTTCAGTTTTATCTACAACTCTTACTGTTATTGATGCGTTAGGATGTCAAGAGAGTATTACTTATTCAGGTATTGAAATGTGGCCTATCCCAACTATGGGAATAATCTCTGATAGTATATGTGAAGGTGACGAACCGTTTTATTTTGAAGACCAGTCTTTTGTAAATACAACAGGACCTTTTGGGAACAATCATTTTATAACTGATATAGAGTGGGATTTTGATGGATCTTCACCTAACCCTATTATTAGTGTAAACCCATGGATTTTTTACCCCTGGAATAATCCTACTTTCACTAATAATTTAAGTGCAGGAAATCATAATCTTTATTTAGAAACAACTACAAATTATGGATGTATTAATGATACTACGGTAAATTCTTCATATCATAAAGCTCCTGAAATCAGTTGGACTTCAGTATTAGAAACTTATCCTGATTCTGCATGTATAGATATCAATGAAGAAATCGAGATGACTTTTAATAGTTTTCCTCAATATTATGATACTATGTCTTTATTCATAACTGATTCCCACTCATTATCGGTGAATACTATTTTTACACAAACTAATAACCCTAATTTTGTATATCCATTTGACCATGCTGGAATTTTTGGATTAAACATACAATTATGGAACAGATTCGGTGCTGGACCAAATGATTTATGTCCACTTCTACTAACAGATTCTATAAGAATTTATCCTCAACCTAATGTTTTATTTACACCATGCGATACAGCTGGTTGTGATTCATTAGTAATAGATTTTCTTGACATCACAGATGACACATATTCGAATGGATTCAATTTGCATGGAGGAACTGATTTTATAGACTATTGGGAATGGAATTTTGGAGACGGTTCTTCAATTATATATAATATTGACAATATTCAACATACATATTATTCAAATGAAGACAATTATTATTCTCCTCAGTTAACTATTCAAACAAATAATGGGTGTACTTCAACACAGATATGTAATGTATTTGTAAAATCTGCTCCTACTGCTAATTTTGTCACTCCTCCTATTCCAGGAAACTCCCCTCCTTTCGGCACTTATTGGTTTGATAGTGAATCTACAAAAGGAAATGGAGAACCTGCAAAACCAGATGAATTTGATTTTACTTGGAAACTAGATGAACTAACTGGAAAAACAATAATTTATAATGCGAATCATGAAAGAGTTATTGAAGGAATAGCGGATAGCTTATTATTCCAATATAATAGTTTCCCAGACCCTGTAGATGGTTTCTCTAATGTTACAGCTTGGTTAGTAGTTGAAGACCAAAGTGCTGTTAATGGAATAACATGTATTGATTCTATTGAATATACCTTCCCTATAGCATATTATAATGGTTTATATGTTCCAAACTCACTAGCTCCAGGAACAGGTTCATCAGATGATCAGTGGACATATTTCTTACCAAAAGGGACATCTCTTATTCAATATTCATTGACAATATTTGATAAATTTGGTAATATGGTATTTAAAACAACAAAACTAGATGTTACAGGATCTCCTCTTGAAGCATGGAATGGAACAAAAAATGGAATTCCATTACCTCAAGGAACATATATATGGAAAATACAAGCAGTATTCTCTGATGGCTCAGAGTGGCCAGGAATTGGTTACAGTAATAATTCTGATGACCCTTATACTAATATAAATAATAAGGGAAATAGATCAGGAGCAATATATTTAATTAGATAATGAGAAAGATAATTATAATATGTTGTTTAATTACTCCTTTATTCGTTAAAGGACAAGACCCTTCATTTTCTCAATTTGATTTAAATTTAATGTATGACAATCCTTCATTATCTGGCTTTGAAGGAGCAATAAAAACTACAGTTCATTCAAGGAATCAATGGACATATGTTAACGAGAATTTCAAGAATAGTATATTTGAATTGAGTGGTAGTAGAATATTAAATCCAAACAGTAGAAAATATTCAACTAGATGGAATCCTGGCATTGGAATAATTTCAGAAGACCTAGGATTTACAGATTTTGGAAATACGGTCTTTGTAAATAGAAATGAAGTTTCAATTTATCCAGCTTCATTCAACATGAAACTTCAGGACAATATATACTTATGTTATGGAGCTGGTATCAACTTAAGGAAATACAGCTTAAATTCTAACAATTTAGTGTTTACTGATCAATGGTCTGATTTTGGTAGTTTTAACCCTATAAGTGGAGCTCCTATAAGTCATTTCATTAAACATGACCTAATAGTAGATGGGTCTTTTGGTGTTACATTAGTTAGACAAGGAAGGTATCAATCAACCCAAACAAATAGATTTACAATTGGAATGGCATGGAATCATATTTCAAGGCCTCATGAATCTTTATTTGGGAATCAATCTGATAATACTAGAATGCCTCTAAAACAAAACATACATGTAGAATGGTTTTACGGATTCCCAAAATTTAATAGAGTATTTATTCCATATGTTAAGACCTTATTTAAACATGAAAGATATAGTAAAGAAAATGTATTAAATATTTTTAAAGAGAGTCTAATTTCTAAAACAGAATTTGGAGGAACTGCTTTTATTAATAATTTACCTATTGAGACTGGATTTTTATGGAGAATCTGTCATAATTATGAAACTAAATATTATACACAAACTCTTGTTTCTATATTTAGATATAGATTTAGTAGAAATAATACATGGATGCTTAATTATAGTTATGACTGGAATATTAATAGTAACTTGGATAATTTAAATTTTATAAATACTGGGCATACACATGAAATGGGTATTGCTATATATTTAAATGGAGGTAAAAGAGGGACAGGAAGGGGAAGAGGAGGAAACAATGATTGTCCTGCATTTATGGAAAATAGTGCATTATATCAAGATATATATAACGGTGGATTAGTGAACCAAAAAAATAGAAAAAGAAACTTTAAAATTAAAAGATAAGACCGGTTAGAAAGACAACAATGAATTATAAGTTAATAGAAAATCATCTATTTGATTACCTTAAACTCTACCCTCCTATTCTTGTCATGTGAGGAACTTGCTTTTTGAGACTCTCCAAAAGCTTTTACAGACAATCTTCTTTTATTAACACCTTGATCTATTAAGTATTTAGATACTGAATTAGCTCTTCTTTTTGAAAGTTTCATATTATATTTTTCAGTACCCCTTTCATCTGCATGTCCATTAATCTGTAAATTCTTTTCAGTATTATCAATTAAAAACTGAGCTACTTTATTTAAAATAATTTTAGAGTTTTCATCTAGATTATGTTTATTAAACTCAAAATGAACTCTATCAGCCCATAATGGCAAATTATCCCAAGTTATTTCTGTTATAGTATCAATAAAAGAAGGTACTTTAACAAAAACCTTAATCGTATCCTGCTGAATAATCTCAATTGTATCCGGACATCCCATGTTTCTTAAAGATCCTTTTACAAACGGACATTTATCTAATTCATCTTGCAAACCATCCCCATCAGAATCCGGACACCCATTTAATTCTGGCACTCCAGGAATATCTGGACATCTATCATATTTATCAATAATTCCATCTGAATCTCTATCAGGGCAACCATTATTTATTGATAATCCAGGAAAATCAGGACATTCATCTTCCCAATCTTGAATGCCATCTTTGTCTCTATCAGGACAGCCATTTAATTCTGGAACTCCAGGAATCTTAGGACATCCATCATCTTTATCCAATACACCATCCTTGTCAGAATCTTTTTCTTTTGGCTTTAACTTATAAGTCATCACTATACCATGAGAACCATATGAAGGAATACTCATCTTAGTTGAGGTAATATCATATGAATAACCCAAGTCATAATTTAAGAAACTCAAACCTAACATTGCTATAAATGCATCATTTGTTCTATAAGACAGTCCTCCCCAAATAGTGTTGTTTATAGAAGTTTTTAGATTTAGGTCCATTTGAACATTAGAAGCTCCAATCTTCTTAATTAATAAAGAAGGAGAGAATTCCAATCCTTTTGAAGGTTGTATATTATATTCAGCATTTAAATAGTAATGATTTACTAAAGTATTTTCTAATCCTGTATTACTAAGATTTAAGTCTGAATTAAAAATATTAATAACTGAAGCTCCTATATTAAATCTATCTGAAAAATAGTTTACACCTATTGAAGCTGAATTTCCAATTACCTTATCTATTACGCCTCCATTCATTGCTGGATCAATCACACCATCATTTTCTAATATAATTTCTGAATTATCAATTTTATATTGTAAGATATTTGCAGAAGCTCCAACAGAAAATTTGTTAGAAGATTCGATTGGAATTAAATAAGAACCACTTATTGTCCCGCTTAACATTGAAATAGGTCCAGTATTATCATTTACAATTCTAACACCTCTTCCAAATTTTTCATGCTCAACATTATAATAAGAAACAGATTGTGTTTTAGGGGCTCCATCAAATCCAGTCCATTGATCTCTAATCATTAATCCTAGTTGATTATCTGATTTGGTAGAAATTAAAGATGGATTAATTACTATATCATTTAACATGTATAGAGAATAATGTGGCATTTGCTGTGCACTTACTAACAAAGGTAAAGATAGTATAGAAAGAGTGTATATTAGTTTTTTCATCATCTTTTAATTGTTACGGTACCATTAAACACTTTCCCAGAATCTTTTAACTCAATTACATAATAATATGTTGCTATGGGCAAATCAACTCCATTTCTTTTTCCATCCCATGGAATGGAATATCCCTCAGAGAAAAACACCTTTTGTCCCCATCTGTTATGAACATGAACCACAACATCAGGGAAATTATACAAACCATATATAGCCCATTCATCATGAATACCATCATTATTTGGAGTAAACCCTGATGGAATTTCTATACAACCATCATATCCTTCAAAACCAATTTCCATTGTTTCTGTTGGATAAACACATGAGTTTGCGTCTCTTACTTCTAAAGTATAAAATCCTTTAGATAGATTATTTAAATCAGAAGTATAATCTCCATTTGACCATAAATAAGCATAAGGTAATGTTCCACCAGAAACATTTGTTGAAATAGATCCATCATTATTTTCCTCACAACTAGCGTTAATTACTAAATAGTCAATTATTACTTCCTCTGGTTGAAAAATTTCAACTGAGAATGTTTCTGTACAATTATTTACATCTTGGACTAACACAGAATATAATCCAGCTTCTAGATTTTCAATAGTTGAAGAAGAAGCTCCATTACTCCAAGAATAAAAATATGGTGGAGTATTCCCACTGAGGGTAAAATCAATAGTGGCAGTGGATTCTCCATAACATTTTACATCCACAGTATTAAACACATCCAAATACGCTAAAGGTTCAGTAATAGTGAGGTTTTCTGAAATAACACAATTATTTGCATCAATAACATCAACAGTATAAATTCCTGCCATTATATTATTTAAATCTTCTGAAGTTTCAGAATTAGACCAATTATATGATAACCCACCTGTTCCCCCAGACACATTTATATCAATACTTCCTAAGGCATCTCCATTACAAACAGAATTTTCTATTGTAGATACAAGAACTAACTCTGCAGGTTCTGTGATACTAGCGGTATCATAAATAATACAGCCATTTGCATCAGTGAGCTCAACAGTATAAGTTCCAGGAGATAAATTATTTAAATCTTCAGTTGTTTCATTATTATTCCATAAAAAGGAATACCCAGAAACTCCTCCAATTGGAGTGAAATCTATCGACCCATTATTGTTACCATAACAATCTATATTTGTATTAGATATATTAGATATCAAATCAGGAGAGTCTTGTACATGAAATTGTAAAGTTTCTTCACAATTATAGTCATCAGTAACTACAACTGTATATTGACCTGCAGAAGCCAAAATAATTGTATTTGTATTTGAAGAAAACCCGTTACTACAATCATAAGTGTAAGGTGGTATACCACCAGTTGTGCTCAAAATATTTATTTCTCCTGTAGAATCCCCATGACATTGTGTAAAAACAGGTGAAACATAAGATGAAATTATCTCTGAATTTTCAGATATATCAATACTGTTTGTTGTATCACATCCATTATCATCTATTATTGTCACTGTATAGTTTCCAGCTAATAATCCACTAATATCCTCAGTTATTTCTGAGTTGCTCCACTGGAAATTATATGGAGATGTTCCACCAGAAAGACTTAAGTCAGCTTCACCTGTAGCATCTCCAAAACATAATATACTGGTTGCAATTATATTGGAAGTCAAAGGAAATTGAGGTTCTGTTATTATGAAATTGTTTGAAATCTGACATTGATTTAAATCTGTAATGACTACAGAATAGTTACCATCAGGAATGTTTTGTAAATCTTGAGTTACTTCTAAATTACTCCATAAATAGGAATAAGGAGATGTTCCTCCTGTAAGTTCTAAGTCAATAATCCCTGTATGATATCCTTTGCAAAGTATATTTGTTACTGAATCATTTAAAACTAACACGTCTGGCTGATTGACATGAGCTGTATCTGAATACAGACAACCATTTGAATCTGAAATATAATAAACATAATCAGATGCAATTAAAGAGTCTATGTATGTAGAGTCAGATAAGACAGCATCCCACGAAATTGAATATGGAATTGTACCACCTTGGATATTTACATTAATTACTCCATCAGAAAACGAATTACAACTTACATCTTGCGCACTAGATGTAGCAAATAAGGAATCTGGTTCCTGAATTGTAAAAATTGTATCTTTAGAACATGAATAATCATCTTCTATATGTAAAGTATATGTGCCATTATGTAAGTTTGCAATATCTTCATTATTAGAGTTAAAACCATTAGGACCATCCCAAAGAGTTATTAATGTTCCTGTACCACCATTTAGATTAACAGATACTGATCCATTTCCATCATTATAACAAGTATTGTTTAATATTAGGAATGAATCAATTGTTATAGGGATTGGTTCTGAAACAATAAACTCAAAAGTATCTCTACATAGTCTTGAATCAATTAGCTCAAGATTAAAAGTATCTGCACAAAGATCTGAAATAATATTTGATGTATTTATACCATTACTCCAGTTATAAATAAAAGGAGGGTTTTCTGGATTTAAAATATTTACTTCAATTTGACCACTACAAGAATTAAAACAACTATCATTTATTACAGTTGTTTGTAACACAAAAGAATCTCTCTCATATAAGATTATAGATTCTGTTTCTGAACAATTTTTAACATCTGTAAAAGTTATAGAATATACATCAGGACATAATCCAGTTTGAATTGTAGTGTTAGTATCAATTATAGAAGAATTTAACTGCCAAATAATATTATAAGGACTTGAACCTCCACTTATAGCAACTTCAATTTCACCATCACAAACCTGATAGCATGCACTGTCAGTGGTAACTGAACTTAATTTAAGTGTGTCTGGATTTTCAACAAATACTGTATTAGTAGTAAAACATCCATTAGAATCAGTGATTATCACATTATGTGTTCCATAACATAAATTAAAAGCAGTATCTGATGTTTGTCCGTCACCCCAAAGAAATGTAAAGGGATTTATTCCAGCTTCAGGTATAACAATAGCAGATGCGTCACATGAAGAAATACAAGAAAGAGTATCTGAAATAACCTGAGAACTTACCTCAATTGGATCTATCAAGTTAAAAGTATCAATTCTAGAGCAATTATTGGAATCAGTTGTCGTCAATATATATTGGCCACTTGATAATCCAGACAAGTCTTCAGTACTAAATCCATTGTTCCAACTCCAAGAAAATGGATAATCTCCTAAAGTTGTCACATCAATATTACCATCCGTTAATCCAAAACAAGTTGGATTTATTAATGTCTTAAAAATTCCTAACTCTGAAGGTTCTTCAATCTCGTTTGAACGGAAATCAACAAGATTTCCGATATTATCTGTTATTGTAACACTATAATTTCCCGCACATAAACTATCTCTATTATTATCATTCGCTATAGCGTTACCACTACTACCCCATTCAAAATAATAAGGTTGATTTGCTCCAAAAACAGTAATTGAAATTTCCCCATCACAAGTAGCATGACAAGAGGAATTAGTTACGCAATATACTATTGAATCTGCATTTGTAACATTTGTATTTGTAACACAATTTTGTGAAAATAATGCCACTGGGTACAACAAGACAAATATCAATAAATTTCTCATGCATCAAATATAAATTAAAAAATTGGAAAAATACTACAGAATCCATTAAACGATTAATTGAGTTTCATTTTGAAAAAATAAAAGAAACAAAAACAGATTAATCTGAGAAAAGTTCGAAATAAGGACCGAGAGGTCCACTAAAAAGAAACCCTCTCAATTGAATGGTTTTTTTTATTTTAGCACTTATGAAAGAACATATTCTTATTACCAGATATAGCGGATCCTAATCTTACGCAATAATGAAAATCAACATAGTTCCTTATAATAATGAATGGCCTTTACTTTTTGAAACGATAAAAAAAGAAATAAAAAAAAGTATTGTTGACAATGATGTTATAATTGAGCATATTGGTAGTACTTCTGTAAAAAATCTTGATTCAAAACCAATTATTGATATTTTAATAGGAGTTAGTTCTAATGAATTAGATGAATATATTGACCCTATCAAAAATTTAGGATATACACACATTAAAGAATATGAGATAGAAATACCTAATAGAAGATTCTTCTTTTTTGAAGAAAGCAAGAAAAGAATAGCTCATATTCATTTAGTAAAACATAATAGTAGATGGTTTAAAAGACATATAGCATTTAGAAATGAATTAAGATCAAATGAAGTTACTAGAAAAAAATATCAAAGGTTAAAGTATTCACTGTCAGAAAAAGAATGGAAAGATGGAAATGAATATGCCGATGCAAAAACAACATTTATTAGATCTGTTGAGAAGATGCTAAAATTTGATTGAAAAAGTTCGAAATTAGGACCGAGAGGTCCACTGAATAAAAATAAACGGGTACATTTGTAAAATGATGTATAATAAGCAAACTCTTCTATTTCTATTATTGCTCTTTTTCACTGCTATTTCGTGTAAGAAAACAACTACTCCCTTTTCAAATATAATTGATTTAAAAAATAGCCCAACATCTCCAAGTAATGAAGGATTAAATGCATTCTTTGATTTGGGTAGCTGGATGGGATTTGCACTATCTGAGGATAAAAATACAACAGGGTTTTCAGGACCTTACATCTTAGGGATAGAACATGGTATCTGGGCGTCAAATAATTTCACTTCATTAGATTTAGTTGATACAAATGAGAATTCACTCTTAACAAATCTGAAATATTCTGAACAAAATTATTTTCCTGGAAAGTTAGAAAATCAAATAATTTTTGTAAAAATTAACTTGAAGAGTTCCTTAATATTTACTTCTGAAAAAAGCCTTATTGTTTCAACTACAGTAACAAATAATGGAAATAAAGATTTAGAATTTACTCCACAATGGGAAGGAGAAATATTTCATCAAATTGGTCACTTTATAAATAAGGATACACACATAGTTACACTTATGGAAAAGAGTCAGAAAATTTACCTGAAACCAAT
>Ga0206679_10003991_pt1 | contig 11161 bp, 5 predicted proteins | sample M110012015metaG_FD_155464 | JGI IMG/M metagenome (GOLD analysis project Ga0206679, IMG submission 155464) | Ammonia-oxidizing marine archaeal communities from Monterey Bay, California, United States - M1 100m 12015 | ecosystem: Environmental > Aquatic > Marine > Intertidal zone | place: USA... | reverse complement strand
TGGAGGGAAGGTCGATGTTCCGATCGAGTTGTTGGACGCCGCCGGACCGAGGCAGGGCAAGGGAGATTATCTCGTGCAGGCGGATATCAACTCAGATGGGCTCACGGATGTCCTCTATTGCGCCGGTCGGGGGATCCTGCTGCTTGGCCGCAAGGGCGGCTTCGAGGTGGGCACCGGCCACGGCATCGATTTTCTTCCGGGTGGAATCGGGCCGGCCTTCGGTGATTTCGATTCCGATGGAGACCCGGACCTCTTCGTCCCTGCCGGCGGCTTTGGCCGGTTACTCGAGAATGATGGGCGTGGACGTTTTCACGATGTCACGACACGCCTGGCGGATGTGCTGCCGCAGGCGCAAGGCAGGGCGACGAGCGCCGCCTGGGCTGATTTTGATTGTGACGGGCGCCTCGACCTCTTGCTGTCGGTGCGAGGCGGCTTCAACAGGGTATTGTTGAATCGCGGCGGCGGCCGCCTGGTTGACCGAACCATCGAGCTGGGTCTCGACAGGCGGATCTTCAACAGCCAGGCCCTGGCTGCCGCTGATGTCGATGGAGATGGAGATCTCGACCTGGTTTACGCCAACGAGGGCCAGGAGCCCTGTGTGCTCTTTGCCGCGCCGCATGCGCCGGGCCCGCGTTTTCCAGTCGAGGTGGTCTTCCCCGGCGCCCAGAGGGCCGCGGGGGCAAGCCTTGCCGTCTACGATCTGAGCGCGGGGAGCCGGGAAGAAAATACCGCCCCGCTGCACCGCCTCGAGATTGGCCGGACGCAGGGCCGCGGTTGTCAGGATGCCAGCCGGGCCCGCATGGGGCTCGGAAACGGCCTCTACCAGCTCGAGGTCCGCTATAGTTCGGGCCGGGTAAAGAGGCAGACCTTCGAGGTCGCCGGCTCCCACCTGTTCCTGGAGGTACGGCCATGAGGCGAGCCGGGCTGGTCGTCATTTTCGTGCTTCTGGCCTCCGGCTTCGCGTTCGCTCAGGACTGGCCGACCTACCAGGGGGATGCGAGGCGCTCCGGCTGTCCGGATGGGCGCCCGCTGCCGACCCGGGTCAAGGTGTTGTGGGTGCTGCCTGGCAACAGCCACTATCTGGCCGCCCCGGCGGTTTCAGCAGGCAGGCTCATCTTGCCGGCTCTCGGCGCCTTCAACACTCCCGAGGTTGTCGCGGTTGGTGTTGAGGACGGCCTGAAGAACAGGGTCCGCTGGTCCAATGGCCCGCCGACGCTGGGCCTCCCGGTGGCCGCCTCGCCGACCGTGCGAGCCGGGCTGGTCGTGGTCGGGGAGGGAATGCACCAGAATGTCGCCGGCGCCCTGGCGGGCTTCAGCCTCTCCGATGGCCTGCCAATCTGGCGGCTGGAGGTGGCCGGGGAGCTGCGTCATGTCGAGGGCGCAGCCGCTCGTGCTCCGGATGGAAAGATCTATTTCGGCAGCGGCAGCGGCGGCGTGATCTGCGTCGATTCAGGGAAGGTCACCATGGGCGGTCGCGTTTTCAATGCTGCCGGGGCCGAGGCCGAGGCGCGGCGGGTTCTCGCGGAGCTGCGCGCAGAATATGAGAAGATCAAGATCTCTGATGAATTCGCTGTTGAGCCTGGTCCGGGAGATGCACTCAAGACGACGGGCGGTGTTCCGCGGACACTCTGGAGCTCCGGGGAGGGAAAGCTGCATGTCGACTCCGCAGTCGTCCTGGCCGAGCGTGACTCCGGAGGGGGACTCGCGCAGGCCTGCGTCGTGGCGGGCTCGGCCTTTCTCGATGAGGAAGGGATTGGCGAGCGCGCCCTGGTTTGCTTCGCCGCCGCCGATGGCGAGCAGCTCTGGAAGGTACCGCTGCGGTGGAATCCCTGGGGGGCGCCGAGTATTGCATCCTCTGCTGGAAAAAAACGCGTGCTGGCAGGTTGCAGCTCGATCCGTTTCGACCCCGCGGTTCTTGCCGGCGCTCGCGGCGAGGTCGTGGCGGTCGACCTTGATACGGGCCAGCTGGCCTGGCGCCTGGAGGTTCCCGGCGGCGTGCTCTCGCCAGTCGCCATTGACTCGACCGGGAGCTTTGGCGTATTTACCGCAACCGATGGAATTGTACGGGGCATCGATGTTTCCACTGGCCGGCTGACCTGGAGCAGCACCCCGGCCGGGCCCTATTTTGCCGGGGTCGCGATTGCCGGGATGACGGTCTGTAGCGTCGATCTTAACGGCAGGATCAGGGCGTTGTCCCTGCAGAGCGGCAAGACCCAGTGGAGCCTTGACCTCGCCAAGCATCCGTCCGTGGCCCTGCCGGGAAGAGTCTTTGCCTCGCCGGTCTGCGCCGCCGGCCGGCTCTACGTGGCGACCCACAATGTGGAGGGGCCGCAAGCCGGCGCGCCGACGGCAGTGATCTGTCTTGGGGGAACCGCGGGAGGGGGAGGGGCAGGCGGAATCCTCGTCGATAAAAAGAACTCTCGGGTCATCGTCGATGTCGAGATCGCGCCCCGGAAGCTTCCTCATCTCAAGCAGATCTATCCTATCGAGGTGATGGTGGCGGGGGCGGAGGGAAAGAAAGCCCATGAGACGGTTCTCCTCAGCGCAGCGAGCCCGGGGCAGGTCCATCGCGCTCTCGAGCAGCTGGGTCTGAAGGCCGGCCGGCCCGGCATTGCAGACAAGAGACGTCCGGTAGGTCCGGAGGTCCGGATCTGGATCGAGTACCCGGGACGCTCAGGGCTCAGCAAGAAGGTGGACCTGGCGAGCGCGGTGGTCGACAGCCGCACCGGCCTGGCGCTCGATGGCGGAGCCTCGAGCGCCGGGGGCAGGGTGCGCTGGCTCTTTACCGGCTCGGCCATGGTCAAGGTGGATCCCGCGAGCGAGAAGAGATCCTATGGCGCCGACTTCAGCGGTACGATGGTGACGATCTTTCCTGTTACGGATGAGACGGTCTTTCAGTCGACGCTCGGGATGGACGCCGAGGCCCTGTTCAGCCTCGAGGTGGCGGGGATCCTGCCGCCGGTGGGCAGCAAGGCGCGGCTCCTGATCGAGCCGGTAAAGCTCCCGGGAAAGAGAGGGGAGGGTATTCGATGACCAGGCCCCTTTGTTGCCTCGCCCATCCTTTCGCCATAGCGGTCTGCCTTGTCCTGTTGGCGCCTGCTGTGCCGAGAGCGGCCGAGCAGACGCTGCCGGTGCTCCTCTCTCGGGCCATCTCTTCGGCGAGGCAGGGCGACCTGGCCTCCTCTCGCAAGCACCTGAAGACGTTTCTTGTCACGAAGCCGGAGTCAGCCATGAATTCGCGAGCTCGCCTGGCCTGGCTGGCTGTTGCGCTCGAGTCGGCCGATCCGGATCTTGACGAGGCGCTCAAGCTCTGCCTCTTTCTCGGAGAGAGGGCCGACCTGAAGGATTCTTTCGAGCTCCTTTATTGCCGCGGGCTGGTCTATCAGCGCCTGGCAGCGCGAGAGCTCGTCCAACACGCCTCCGGCGAACCCGAGCTCCACCCGCTGGTCGAGCCTGGTGCCGACTGGCGCTATTTCAAGGGTGTTGCTGCTCCGCCGGCCGGCTGGAAGGCCCCGGGATTTGATGCCTCCGGCTGGCTCGAAGGCAAGGCGGGCTTCGGCTACGGCGATGAGGATGACGCGACCGAGCTGGCCGACATGCAGGGCAAGTATCCTTCTGTTTTTCTGCGGCGCGACTTTCAGCTGCCAGGGGCTGTCGCGGGCAAGGCCGACGTTCTCCTGCTGAGGGTGAGGTTCGATGATGGTTTTATTGCCTGCCTGAACGGGTTGGAGCTGGCGCGAGCCAATGTTCCCGGGCGTCGCGGCGAGGTGGTCCCTCATGATGTGACGGCCAATGGCCAGAACGAAGCAGATCAATGGGAGGACTATATCGTCGGCTCGGAGAGCCTTCGCTCCGGCCGCAACACGCTCACCATCCAGGCTCACAATTACACCCTGCCCTCGAGTGACTTTTCGATAGAGGCCTCTCTCGCAGCCGCGGCCCGTTCTGAGAGTCCCGAGGCCGAAGCATCCGCGCTTCTCGCAAAGGCCGCCGCCGACCTGGGTGCCGCCGGCAAGGCGGCGGGCCCGGGTTCGCTTCAGCTGCAGGCCGCGGTCGAGCTTGCCGTGATCCGGCTGCTTGCGGGAGAGCTTGATGATGCGGAGCGCGAGCTCCTGGAGGTGGAGCGGCAGCTCGGACAGGGCCTCAAGGCACGGCTTGTTTATCTGCGGGCCTGGATCGCTTTCCGCAGGGGCCGCCTGCTCGAGGCCGGACGCCTGCTGGCCCGGCTCGCGCCGTTCAGCCGCGCGCGCTCGGGCCACGGAGTTCTCTACCTGCTGGGCCGCGTCCATCACGGCCTGGGCGAGCTGAGGGAGGCAGAGGCCTTCTATCGCCTTGTGCTTGGCGGGGCCGGCGAGGAGGAGCTGGAGCACGTTGCGGCGGCCCGGCTTGCCCTCGGGGCGGTCCTTATCGAGCTTGGAGAAAATGCCAAGGCGGAGAAGCTTCTCGAGGAGCCGAGGAGGGAGTCTCCTCCCACCACCCGGCACCTCTTCGGGCGTCTTCTCTATGGCGTCTCTCTGGTGGGCGGCGGGAAGCTGGCCACGGCCCGCAGTTCCTTCCTGGTGGTGGCCCGCGTCGCTCTCGATAAGGAGCTCCGTTCTCTAGCGCTCTTCTGGGCTGGCCGCTGCAGCGTGTTGAGGTGGGAGAAGAGCGGCTCCTGGATGCGCAAGAATCTTTCGACGGCGGCGGTCGAGTATCTCGACCGGGGCCTGTTCCTGAAGCCCGGGGCCTCCCTCGATGGCCGTATCGCGGTCGAGCTCGGCGAGGCCCTGCTTCGGTTTGGCCGTCCGGCGGAGGCGGAGAAGGTCTGGAGAGGGCTGAGAGCTTCGGGCGGCGGAGCGGGAATGACCGCGGCCTACGGTCTGCTGGTGTCTCTGCAGGGGGCGGGCAATCATTCGCAGGCCATCGAGCTGGCCCGGGAGTTGCTGAAACTTTATCCGGCGAGCTCGGACCACGGCGCCCTCCTTCAGCGCCTGGGGGACTCCCTGCTGCTTGATGGAATCTCCGCGCCTGCCTTGAACGTCCGCAGGGAGCGCTTCGGCTCCGCTGCGACGGTTTATGCCCGGGCTCTTGCCAGCCCGGGGGTGGATTCCAGGCTGACCATTCGTTTCCGCCGGGGTGTTGCCTTGCTCCTGCTTGGGGAATTCCAGGCGGCCCGTGAGCTCCTGTCGGGGGTGGTGAAGTCAGCAGCCCAGAGCTCCGATGCCGTGGTCCGCTCACAGACGGCCTTTGCCGCCGGGCTCCTTGGACGGCTCTACCTGATTGAAGGTGAGCAGGCCGCCGCCGATGCGTTCTCTTCTGCGAAAGCTGTCGAGAACCTGGAGAAGGCCGGCAAGTATCTTGAGGAGTTCCGGCTGAACACGGAGGCGCCATCGGAGCTGCGAACGCGCGCGGAGCTGGCCCATGGCTACAGCCTCCGGCTCAGGGCGGGTCTTATAGCGGGCCCGGTGAAAAAAAAGAAGCTTCTCGCCGAGGCCCGCGGACTGCTCTCCATTACCGCGCGCCGGCTGGAGTATGAACCGGCCGCGGTTCGCGCCAGCCTGGAGCTTGCCAGGGTGCACGCTCTCTCAGCGGGTCGCGCGCAGGCCGTCAGCCGCCTCACAGTTTTTACCACCCGCGCCCCCTGGAAAGAATCAACGGTTGCCGCTGAGGCTCTGCTCGAGCTGGCTCGTCAGCAGACCGGGCTTGGTCGGTTTCCCCAGGCGCTCGCCGCGCTGGATGCCGCCGCCGCCCGAGCTCTTCCTTCCCTGCTGGCTCAGGTCAAGCTCGAGCGGGCCCGGCTCAAGGCGCGCCAGGGTGAGACTGGGGTGGCCAGGCTGTCCCTGGCGACTCTCTACCAGGGGCCCTATGAGACAAGGGTGCGTGGACTTGCTGCCCTGGAGTTGTTGCGGCTCGAGTCCTCACACCAGGTTGGGGACCGCGCCAGGAAGATCCTTCGTGAGACGATTCTTCTACTTGCCGCCGAAGGTGAGGGGCTGGATGCCGAGCTGAGAGCTGATCTGTTGCTGGAGATTGTTCGCCTGGAGGCGGCCGGGGTTCATTTCGGAAAGAGCGCTGCGACTCAAGGCTCCCCCGTCGCCAGCCTGTCCCCCCTGCGCGCGATGACCGCGCGCGATGACCGTCGCGCGGTGGCATCGTTGATCTACGAGGCTGGAGCGCTGCTGGAGTCGGGAAATGCCGGGCGGGCGTTGGCCCTTGCCGAGGACGCCTACTCCTTCAGCCGGGAACCGGGTCTTGAGAATGATGCGCTCCTGGCCCGGGGCATCTGCCTGCTTGTCAGCGGACAGACGTCGCAGGCCGTGAAGACGTTCGAGGAGCTTGCCGCTACTGTCCGGGACAAGCGTCCGGCCGCGCTCTGTCTTGCCGTTGCCTATACCCGCCTGGGTGACATTGTGAAGTCTCGAAAGAGCTTCCAGGCGGCGCGGGCGGGTAGGCCCGGCGATGCCGGGCTTCCCGGTGGAGGGCTGAAACCCACCTCATCGGCGATCTTTAAGGACACCCTCGCCCGCCTGCAGGCCCTGTCGTTGAAGCCTGATGACGACGCCGTTGACACTGCGATCCAGTTGGCCCGGCTGTTCTTTTGCCGTCCCTTGAAACCTGTCGAGAGGAGAGCCTCTGTGCCGGCAGCGGGGCGAGCCGGGGCGCTCACGGCCGAATTCCTGGCCGAGACCAGGCTCCTGGGCTTGAAGCCGCTTCCCTATGTTCCCCTGGAAGGCAGCGGCCAGCGAGCGTCCGGCGAGTGGATGGAGCTGGCGCCGCAGCCCAGGGCTCCCGCTCCCGGGGGGACCCCGGGCAATATCCTGGGCCAGGTTCTGCGCGCGGTGTTGACCGCCGAGCCCTCTTCCGTGGAAGGAGAACGCAGATGAGGTTCTCTTCGCGCATCACGGCGCTTGCAGGGCTCCTCCTGCTTCTTGGGGTGGATTCTCTCGATGCGATGATCGTGCGGAAGTACCCCATGAAGGAGGTGCTCAAGCAGTCGCAGTATGTTTTTGAGGGGAGGGTCAAGGCCGTCGACCTGAAGAAGCAACGATTTGTCGTCGAGGTGGCGCGAGAGCTCAAGGGCGTCTCGCCGTTCTCCAGGCTGAATCTCAACCTCAAGGTGAGTCCGAAGAAGGAGCACCCCGCCCTTCTTCTGAAGAGAGTGCGCGATGGTCATCCGGTGGTGATCTTCGCCACCAGGGTTCGCGGCGATTTTTTCTTCCTTGGCTATACCGATGGGACATGGTTCTCGATGGGATCCAAGAGTGTTCCCGCGAAGGACCCGGCCAGCCGGGGCCCTGCGGTCTGCGCCTTCAGGTGCTGTGAGCTCTACCTGCGTCGAACCTACAGCGGCAAGACCTCCGAGCTGCTGGCGTTGCTGCCCGATGTGCTGGCGGCCAGGAAGCCCGCGCCGGCCTATGACCCGAAGGTGAAGCCTGGAGTGGGCCCTGAGCTGAAACCTGCCGGGAAGGATTGAACGGTTGGTTTCAGGAGTCTCCGGGCGCCTCGACCCCGAGCCCCTTCGCCAGCTCGAGGAGCTGGCCCCAGGTGCCGTCGTCAATCTCAAGCCCCTGCTTGCGCCGAAGAGCGGCGGTGCGTTGTTCCGGCTCGCCCGGCAGGAGGATCTCCTCGACCCCTTCCTTCAGCGGGGAGCTCTTCAGGTATTCGGTGAAGCGCTCGACATGATCCAGAAACTCCTCTCGAGCGCAGAAACATGCGGGATCAGTCAGCTGGATGAAGAGACCATTGCCGACCTCCTCCGTCATGGTTCCGCAACCCGCTCCTGAGAGAGCGCCGCCGAGCAGGTCGACGATGATGGAGAGCCCGTAGCCTTTGTGGCCCTCCCGGCCTCCGAGCGGGAGCAGGCTGCCGCCCTCGTAGAGGTCGGCCGGGTTCGTGGTGGGGCGGCCCTCGCTGTCGAGCACCCAGCCGTCGGGAATTTCCCGATTGGCGTTTCGGCTGACCCGGACCTTGCCCTCGGCCACGACGCTGGTGGTGATGTCGACAAGCAGCGGTTCGCCTCTCGTGGGAATGGCGATAGCTACGGGATTCGTCGCCAGGCGCGGCTCGGTACCTCCCCAGGGGGCCACCCGGCAGACGCCGTGACCGTTGCAGTGTACCTGGGCGATGAGGCCTCGCTCGGCCGCCGCGAGGGGATAGACCCCGACGCGCCCGACGTGGTAGCAGTTGCGAAGGCTCAGCGCGGCGATCCCGTTTTCTTCGGCCTTTGCGATGCCGAGCTCGATGGCCTTCATGGCGGTCACCTGTCCCCAGGTATAGTGTCCGTCAAGCAGGGCGGTGGTGGGCGACTCCCTGACGATCTCGACCCTCGCCCCGGGTTTCACCTTGCCCTCGCGGGCGTGGGAATGGTATTGGGGCAACCTGATGACCCCGTGCGAGTCATGGCCCGCCAGTTGGGCCTCGACAAGGTGCCGGGCGACAATGAGGGCATCCTCGCGCGGGCTGCCCATCGCCTCGATCAGGTTGGCTGAGAACTCCAGGAGCGTATCGGGGTCGTAGGTGTTCATGTCGGCCACATTAACCCAGGCTTGTCGGGCTTGCCAGTACCCGCCGGTTGCAGAGGAAGGCTTGGAACACGCGGGTCTGACCGTTACTCTGTGCCTTTTGTGGAAGAGGATCTCTCAGGCTCATGACGGTATTGATTCAACTTAGCGAGGCGTGCAAGGGATACGGCAAGCAGCCGCTTCTCGATGATGTGAGCGTTCAGCTGTCGACCTCTGACAAGGTTGGCCTCATAGGCTGCAACGGCTCGGGCAAGAGCACGCTCTGCAAGCTCCTGCTTGGCGACGAGGAGCTGGACAGCGGCAGGTTAAAGAAGAGCTCGGCTCTGCGCCTGGGCTACCTGCAACAGGCGGACTCTTACGGTCCGGATGAGAAGGTGCTCGAGTTCCTCGAGCGCGACAGCGGCAGGGAGGGATGGCGTTGCGGGAAGATCGCAGGGCGCTTCCAGCTGAAGAACGAGCTGCTCGAGGCAAAGATCAGCGATCTTCCGGGGGGCTACCAGACCAGGGTCAAGCTGGCCGCGATGCTTCTTGGAGACCCCAACTTTCTCATCCTGGATGAGCCGACGAACTATCTCGATCTGAAGACCCTGATTCTGCTGGAAGCCTTTCTCGCTGATTTCAGCGGAGGCTTTCTTATCGTTTCCCATGACCGGGAATTTCTGAAGAAGACCTGCCGGTCAACTCTCGAGATCGACCGGGGAGAGCTGAATTTCTTCCCCGGAGGTATCGAGCAGTTTCTTGCCTTCAAGGCTGAGAGACAGCAGGAGAAGGCGCGGCAGAACAGGAATGTGGATGCCCGCCGCAAGCAGATGCAGGACTTTATTGCCCGCAATAAGGTGCGCGCCTCGACGGCTTCCCGGGCGCAGTCAAAAATCAAGCAGCTCGAGAAGTTGCAAAAGATAGAGGTGGAGCACCCCATCCGGACGGCAAACATCAGGATTCCGGCGGTGGAGGTCCGCAAGGGTCTCGCCCTGCGTTGCGATGACCTCACGATCGGCTACGAAGAGGAGGAGGTCGCTTCGTCGATTCGATTCGAGATCCAGCGTGGAGAGAAGGTGGCTGTCCTGGGCGATAACGGGGAGGGAAAGACCACCTTCCTGCGGACCATAGCCGATGACCTGGGCGTGCTGGGGGGGGCGTATTCCTGGGGCCATGAGCTCGAGGTCTCCTATTATGCCCAGCATGTCTACGGAGCTCTCGATCCCGCCCTCGATATCTATACCTACCTCGATCGAGCTGCGGCAGCCGGAGTGGAGAGGCAGGAGGTCCTGACAGTCGCCGGGAGCTTTCTCTTCAGCGGAGATGAAGTCGAGAAGAAGATCGAGGTTCTCAGCGGAGGGGAGCGGGCGCGGGTCTGTCTCGCCGGAATGCTGCTGAGCCGTCGGCCGGTGCTGCTCCTCGATGAGCCGACCAACCACCTGGACTTCGAGACGGTCGAGGCGCTGGCGCAGGCGCTCAGAGAATATGCCGGCACAGTCTTCTTTGTCAGCCACGATCGCACCTTCGTGAGTCTCGTAGCTACGAACATTGTCGACGTGGGCGGCGGCCGGGTGGTTCTCTTTCCCGATGGCTACGAGTCCTATGTCTACAGGATGGAGCGCGAGGCGGCCGGACGGGAGGAGGAGAAGCGTGTCCGGGAAAAGAGGTCCCACTCGCGTATAGAGCCGGGAGCGGGAGGCCTGGGCTACCAGATGCGAAAGGAGCTGCGGTCAACGCTTACCCGGCTCAAGTCGCGCTGCGGTAAGATCGAGCGCAAGATGAAGGCGTTCGAGGCGGAGCTCGGGAAGATCCACCTCCAATACGAGGAGAACCCCCTGGAGTATTCTCCCGGGAAGCAGGCGCGGGAAAAAGAGCTCCAGGTGGAGCTGGCGGAGCTGGAGCTCCAATGGCTCGATGCCCAGGGTGAGATCGAGAAGATCACCGGAGAGCTGGGGTAGCCGGACGGAGGTTCAGCCTCGGGTTTTGATTCCCGCCAGGAGCCGCTCCCGAGCCTCCTCCAGGGTCTCGAGCTTCTTGGCGAAGGCGAAGCGCACCTGGCGCTCGCCGAGTCCGGGAGTATTGTAGAAGTGAGAGCCTCCGACTACAGCCACCCCGACCTCTCTGGCGAGCCAGAGGGCGAAATCATTGGATTCTCCCGGGTGATTCCAGTCTTCGTATCCTGCCATGATGTAATAGGCCCCCTCCGGAGTCCCGCCCGTGGTGAAGCCCGTCTCCGCGAGGATCTCCATCATCAGGTCGCGCCGGGCGTGGTAGTCTTCCAATTGCCGGGCGTAGAAGTCCTCGCCCAGCGAATAGGCGGCCGCGCCCGCGGCCTGCAACGGAGTGGGGGCGCAGATGGTCGTGAAATCATGAACCGTCCGCGTGCCGGTCGCCCAGGGCTCCCGGGCGACGAAGAAGCCCAGGCGCCAGCCGGTGATGGCGAAGGTCTTCGACAGGCCTCCAACGGTGATGGTGCGTTCATCCATCCCTGGCAGCGTGGCGAGGGGAATGTGTTCGCGGCCATCGTAGAGGATCCGGTCGTAGATCTCGTCGGTGACGGCGACGAGATCATGTTCGATGCAGAGCTCCGCGACGCCAAGGAGCTCTTCGCGGTTCAGAACTCGTCCGCTGGGGTTGTGAGGAGTGTTGAGGATGACCGCCTTGCTGCGAGGGGTCACCGC
>Ga0206679_10003990_pt1 | contig 11161 bp, 8 predicted proteins | sample M110012015metaG_FD_155464 | JGI IMG/M metagenome (GOLD analysis project Ga0206679, IMG submission 155464) | Ammonia-oxidizing marine archaeal communities from Monterey Bay, California, United States - M1 100m 12015 | ecosystem: Environmental > Aquatic > Marine > Intertidal zone | place: USA... | reverse complement strand
CAGTCTGATAAAAAAAAATTTCAAAATATTATTAGTAATAAGTTTGAAACATCTGACAATGTTTCTAATAAAAATGATGAGATAGAAACAATAAAAAGAAATACAAAAATAGTAAAATTTACTCCAGAAGATGAAAAACAATTTGAAAAGTTAAAAAATTTTTCATTAAATATGTTTTCAAATCATGATGCATATAAAAAAGAAAATGAAAAAGTGATTTTTGATTCAGTAAATTATAGTGAAAAAGATCTATCAGCTTTTAATCGAATTTTAAATAATAAAAAAAGTAATATAAACAATAAAAAAGAGCAAAAAGAATTAAGTTCAAAATTCAATAAAAGTTCAATAAAAATAATTGATTATGATAAGATTGAAAATAGAGCAAACAATTTTAATATTGGTAGGAATAAAAAAATTAAGATCAAATATTACGATTAGAGTGAATAAATAAGATGGCAATAGTAGAAAAAGTAAAACAAAGTTTCAGAACTAGCGGGGATACTGGGGCACATAAATATCTTATGGTGCCAATTTTTATGTTTTTTGCTTTATTAATTTTTGCTTTAATAAGAAGTCCTATCTTAATTTCAAACTCTGGAATAGGTAGTGCAATTATTTTAACTGCTCCATTGATATTAGCAACTTACTCTCTAACAATAATTGTCATGGCAGGAAGAGGGGGTGTAGATCTTTCAATCGGACCATTTATGGGTTTTATAAATGTTAGTTTGATACAATTATATGCATTCGGTTACCTTCAACATCCAGTAAGTTTTTTCATATATGCAATTGGAATGGGAATTTTATATCAATTGTTATTTGGAATTATTGTTGTTTTTGTAAGAGTATCTCCAATAATTGTGGCATTAGCAGGTTATCTAGCTTTTGTTGGAATAAATATAGTTATTTTGCCTCGACCGGGCGGTGTTTCGCCTGATTGGTTGACACCCTGGGGGGCTGGATTCACGATTTTTAATCCAACTTTACTTCTTCTTATATTAGCAACAATCTTTTTTTATTTAATTACACATACAGCCTTTTGGGGACATTTAAAACTTATGGGTTCTGATGAAAGAGCCGCTTTTACTAGTGGAGTTAGAATCAATTGGGTAAGAATAGTTGCGCATGGAATAGCTGGTATATTTGCAGGTTTGTCTGCAATAACATTTACTGCATTAATAGGTTCTGGTGATCCTTTGCAAGGAACTAAGTATACTCTTTTGGGTGTAACCGCTTTAGTACTTGGAGGTGCAAGTTTAGTAGGAGGTCGTGGTGGAGCTTTTGGGGCAATATTAGGGGCATTAATACTCTACTTAATTAATTATATTTTAGTTACTTTTCAATTTGAGAGATTGCAAAGTTTTGTATCTGATTTGTCTTATGGAGGCGTTTTAGTTATTGCTTTATTAATAAGTTTGACACTTCCTTTCGTTCAAAAAGTCACAAAAAATTTATCAGTGTTTGTTTTTTTTATATTGATGACAATAGCAGGGCTAGCAGTAATTATTCATACAACTCAAGACATTCCTATTAAGGTTGAAACAGTTGTTGTAGATACTTCAAAAGATGATTCATATGACAGATCAACAATTGTTCGTAAACTAGATAAAACGGGCAATATTATTGTGGAAGGAGACGCTGCTTCCACTACTGGGCAAGGTACTTCTCAAGGTGGTTCATTAGCTGGACATTCTGTTGTTAGTTGGGGTGATACGCCAGGAACAATAGTTCTTTATGTAATACTTGGTGTAGCTGGATTGTCTTTTCTGATGACTTTGCTTTTTAGAAATCGAGATGCAACTACAACACTCTTTACAATTGTAATAGCGCTAATATCTCTTGGTCTTATTTTTGATCCAGAAAATAAAAATAATGAAACTAATCAAGATGAAGTAAGTCAAATTTCAGAATTAAGTTCTATAGAGAGTTTTTCACCAGAATATTTTAGTATTGAAAAAATAAACTTTTTTTCAAATATTTCTTCTAATGCAAGTATTATTGTTAGCTCAACATATAGTTTAATTTATGCAGTTGGAATCATACTACTTACATCTTTAATAGTTTTAGCAATGCTTCCTCAGTTTAGTAGTAGAGTAAAGGCAACAGCAATGTTGTTATTTGCAGCTGCATTAACAATTATTCTTTTAGGAGGAGTATCATATTATAATTTGGAGAATAATTTTGATCCTAGTTTTTTTGGATTGCAAGGTTATGGAGTTATTTTAGTTGCATCACTACTTTTTGTTATAACAGCTCCTTTTGTAAATTCAAATATATCAAACCTTACCAACATTTATATTTTTGGATTAAGTGTTTTAGCTATAATTGCTGTTTATTTTTTAGCAGGGAAAACAAATACAATGATTGATCCTGCAATTTATCAAACGCAAATTTTCAGTGAATTAAAAATAGGTGATTTATCAAAAGTAATTTATCCAGAACCATTAAGACAAATTAATCCTGGAATTACTCCTATTTCCCAGATTGCTTATAGTGCTTTAGTGATTTTTTTATTCCAATATTTTATTTTCATTGCAATGCAAAAACAAAATAAATACCAAAACTTTGCTCCTTTAATTTACATTGTAATTGTCGCTGGTTTTTTATGGTCTGCAATATTTTATGCTGTAGGATATTCATTATATAAAATAATTGCAGTTATAATAATTGGCCTGCCTATTACTCCATTAGTATGGCAATTTTTTGGAATTTACTTAAGGAAGATAGCACGTGATAGAAAATTAAGTCAATGGGAGGAAGAGAAGGGAGTATGAATAAAAAATGAGTAAATCGGCATTTCTTTTTTTTAAGGCATTGGGCTTATTTTTTGCGATAATTGTTGGAATAGGAACGGCCGTACTAGGGTGGGTTGATTCTGCTGACTGGATCAACATTGTTTTTTATTCAGTTGCTACCTCAGCATTAGTTTTATGGGGATGGTATCATTTTTCTATTCGATGGATTCATAACGATTTAAAACAAAATATATTTTCACATATTTCATCAAATGAAAAAAAAGAAAAAGATGAAATTGTTGAAGATCAAGAAGATAATAGTGACAAAAACTTTTTTTATACAACTCTTTTACCTTATAAATGGGCGGCAGGTGGATTTCTTCTCATCATTGCAATTTTTGTTTTTGTTTCTTTTACTTTTGATGGATTTTTTTCTGGCAGAACTTTAATTTCATTTTTAATTTTTTTAGGTTTTATAATCATAGCTTCTGTTATTGGGAGATATATTAAAGGTCAAAAAAGTACATTTATTGGAATATGTGTATTAATAGGATTATTTATAATAGGAGCTTTGACGATAAATGGTTTTTTGTCTCTTTTAAATTTGAAATCCATGTTGGTTTTTGCAGCTTTTTTAGGTCTAGCAACTATAGGCCAGACTTTAGTTGCGCTTTTAGGGGGTCTGGATTTATCAATACCATTTATCATTGGTTCCTCAAATGTAGCTTTGATGTCAATGATTTCAAAAGGTGTGCCACCATGGCTTTCGGCATTAGTGGTTTTATTATTTGGTTTGGGTGTCGGGCTTATTAATGGTGTTCTGAGTTTTAGACTACAAGGTCAAGCTTTGATCTTAACTTTAGGTGTTGGGTTTTTTATGGTGGGTGGAGTTCAAATTTTAGTTGCTATGAATACATTTTCAGCTGGAACAGTGTTTGGAGTTGTTCCTGAATGGATGAGAAATCTTGCCTCAATGAATGGTAAAACACTTGGCTTACCAGTACCACCTGTTATTTTGATATGGATTGCGGCATCCATTCTTATAATAGTTGGGTTGAGATACACAAAATGGGGAAGAAATCTTTATGCACTTGGAGGAAATAGATTATCTGCAGATAGACTTTCAATTTCTGAAAGAGGTTATTGGATAGGTGTTTATGTTATAAGCGGTTTTTTCTCAGCATTTACAGGCGCCCTACTTTTGGGTTGGAGTGGAGGAGGTTTTGTTGGTGTTGGAGATACTTATTTATTCTTAACTCTTGCTGCGGTGGTCGTAGGAGGTACTTCATTGCTAGGTGGCTGGGGAGGATATGGTTTAAGTGTTATTGGGGTTTTAATCTTACAAGTTCTAAATACAACACTTATCGGTTGGGGTTTAAGTTTTGAAGCGCAACAATTTATTTTAGGTTTATTAATTATTCCAATGGTGGCACTTTACGCAAGATCACCTCATATTAGGACGCAAGTTTAGGATGAAAAACATGAACTTAGAGGAATATTTTTTGTTTCATATTATGAAATTTGGACACAAAATACTATCTTCACCATATATCGTTACTATGTTTTTTGGAGAAAAATATGAATAAGTTACTTTTTCCGCAAGATATTGTGGGAGGATCATTTTGGCTAATTTCAGTAGCAATGATTGGTGCTTCTCTATTTTTCTTTCTTGAAAGAGGGAGACTTTCAAAAAAATGGAACACCGTAATGACTTTAATTGGTGTCATTGCTCTAATGTCTTCAATTCATTATTTTTATGCAAAAAATTTATGGGTGATTAATGGTCAGGCTCCAATTGCTATAAGATATATTGATTGGACATTAACTTTTCCACTTCAAATCTTAACATTCTATGTGATGCTTGCGACAGTTACTGATGTTAAGAGAGGTATGTTTTGGCGTTTACTAGTAGGTACGTTAGTTTGGGTAATAGCGCAGTTTTTAGGTGCTTCAGGTTATATGAGTGTAACTTTAGGCTTCTTAATAGGTATTGCTGGATGGCTTTATATTATTGGTGAGTTGTATATGGGCGAAGCAGGTAGAAGAAATGCCACCTGTGGAAATCAAAACGTGCAAATGGCTTTTTTTGCAAATAGATTAATTATTACAATAGGTTTTGCGATATATCATATCGGGTATTTTATTGAACATCTTGGAGGAGGAGTGAATATTAGTAGTTTAAATATTATTTATAATCTTGGAGACATATTAAATAAAATAATATTTGGAATGATAATTTATAGTGCAGCTTCACAAGATTCTAAAAAAGGAAGTGGACTTTAGGATGACAATTAAAAATAAATATGTTTAATATTATGGAAGGAAATATAACATGACACAGGGAGCGGATATTATAGCTACTATTATTTTAATTGCTTTAGCAATTGCTATAATAGTTTACCTTTTACATTGGTTATATAGAAGGTCTTCTAAAGAAGTATCTTTTGTTCGAACAGGAATGTTTGGTGAAAAAGTAGTTATCAGTGGTGGTGCTTTTGTTTTACCAATTATCCATAATATTACCCAAGTTGGAATGAGTACTCTTTGCATCATAGTTAAAAGGAGTGGAGATAAAGCTTTAATAACTAGTGATCGTATGAGAGCAGAAATCTTAGCAGAATTTTATGTAAGAGTTGCTCCAGATAAAAAATCTGTTGCTATAGCAGCTCAGACTCTTGGTAACAGAACTCTTGACCCAGAACACTTAAAAGAATTAGTTCAAGGACGATTTGTTGATGCATTAAGTATTATTGCAGCAACTATGACTATAGATGAAATTCAAGAAAATAGAGGTAAATATGTTAAAGAGGTTACAAACATTGCTGAAGAATCAATAGGGCATACTGGCTTAGAATTGGAAACAGTTTCACTGACTGGACTTGACCAAGCCCCAATAGAATTATTCAATCCTTCAAACACTTTTGACTCACAAGGTTTAACAAGATTAACAGAACAAATTGAAGCTAGAAGAAAAAAACGTAACGACATAAAACAAGATACGAAAATTCAAATAGAAAACAAAGATTTAGAAACAATTCAAAAAGAATTAGAAATACAAAAAGATAAAGAGTTTGCAAAATATAAACAAGAAAGAGAAATTTCTAATCAAAAATCTTTAGAAAAAACTGAGACAGTTAAAATTAAAGCACAAAATGAGATTGAGGCTGAAGAAGCAGAAATTAAAGCAGCAGAAGAAATCGAAAAAGCTAAAATTTCACAAGCACAAGTTATAGAAGTTGAAAAACGTTTGACAGAAACAAGATTAATAGAAGAGATTGAGAAAAGAAGAAGAGAGCAAAATGAACTTGAGCAAAGTTCCACTCTATCCATTAGAGAAAAAAATCTTGAAACAGAAATTAAGATTTTGGATTTAGATAAACAAAGTGAATATGCTAGATTAGAAAAACAGAGATTGGTTGATATTAAAAAAGCTCAAGAAAGAGCAGAAATTGTTAAAGAACAGTCTGAAAGAAATCGAGATGCTGAAGAAGCTCAGATTATATCTGAAGAACAAGTTAAAAATGCTAAAATTAGTCAACAGAAGAATATTGACTCCTATAGGATTGCAGCAGAACGAGAAACAAGATTGCTAGATATTGAAAAAGCAAAAAGAATTAAGCTTGAAGAACATCAAAAAGAACTTGAAATTATCGATAAATCTAAAATAGTTCTTAAATCAAAAGCTGAAGAAGAAGCAACAAGAGCGAAAGTTCTAGAAGCAGAAGAAAAAGCTCAATCAGCTAAGTTTATTGAAAAAGCAGAAGGAATAAAACAAGTAGAGGTGATTTCTGCTGCATCTAAAGCTGAACAAGATCGATTTGCTACACTGGCAACTAAACTCAGATATGAAATTGATGCTGCGGGTAAAAAAGCTCTTAACACTGCAGAAAATTTAAGAAGTGATGCAAGTAGAAGAAGTGCATTAAGATTAAAATTAGCAGAAAAAATTGAAGACATCATTAGAGAAAGTGTAAAACCAATGGCCAACATAGGAGATATAAAAATTGTTGATGTTAATGGATTACCTGGTTTTAGTGGAGGGGTATCAGGTGGAGGAAGCGGATCTGGAGATTTAATCTCAACTGGTGGTGGTAGAGATGGTAATTTAGCTGATAGTGTTGTTAATTCAGCTTTACGCTATAGAGCACATCAACCTTTTTTAGACAGCTTGTTGAAAGAAATAGGAATGAACCCAGGAGAAATAAGTAATATTAGAAATATTTTAGGTGATTACGAAAATCCAAAAAAAGATTTTCATATGAATTTTGATAAAGATCCAACAAAAAATTCTAAACCAAAAAGTTCAAAGACTTAACATTGCGAAAGAATAATTTTTTATGAGTGCAGAAATAAATAATTGGGCAAAAAAATTTGAAGATTTAACCAATAATAATGAAACCATAAATGCTATGGCAAAATATTATACTTGTTCGTTTATGTTTGATATGGAAAAATTAAAAGTTATTATTGAAATGCATGATGGAAAAGTAAAAAATATAAACACAAATCCTGCCCCATTAGACCCATATGATTTTGCACTTCGAGCGTCAGCAAAAACCTGGCAGGAATTTGGTAAGTCTATTCCAAAACCAATGTATCATGGCATTTGGTCTGCCAGTTTTCAAAGAGATCTAAAAATAGAAGGTAATCATTTAATTTTAATGCAAAATTTAAGAAATTTTACAGTTCAGTTTGAATTGTTAAGACAAACTGGGGTGCCTGTTTAATATGAAACGGAGAAAGAAAAAATAATGGTAAAACATCATGATGTCATAGGTAGATATGTAACAATCGAAGTAGATGATTGTGAATACAAAGTTTTTTATCTTCAAAATGGAAAAGGAACTCCTCTTATATGCCAACATACAGCAGGTTGTCATAATCATCAGTGGAGAGATCTTCTCGAAGATGAAGAAATAACTAATAACTATAATGTGATTGCATATGATTTACCTAGGCATGGAAAATCTGATCCACCTCATAATAAAGAGTGGTGGAAAGAAGAATATAAACTCACTGCTGAACATTATTGTAATTTTGTTGTAAAATTATGTGATGCTCTTGATTTGGATAACCCTATTTTTATGGGATCTTCTTTTGGAGGAAATGTAGCCTTGCAACTCGCTTTACATCACCCAAATAAGTTTAAAGCTGTAATACCTGTAGAGGCTGCAGATTATGCCCCTGGCTTTTATTTAGATTGGTGGCGCCATCCTCATGCAAATGCAGCTCAAGTATGTGCAAGTGGTGTTTGGGATTTAATGGCACCGCAATCTCCTGAGATGGACAGATGGTTAACATGGCATTATTACACGCAAGGCTCTGAGGCATTTAAGGGTGATCTGCACTTTTATTCAGTTGATCATGATTTAAGAAACGATCTTGAAAACATTGATGGAAGAAAATGCCCTGTAGTGATGTTAACAGGAACATATGATTACCTCACTCCACCAGAAGCAACTGAAAATACTGCAAGACAAATAAAGGGGGGAGTTTATATTGAAATGACTGATATTGGTCATTTTCCAATGAGTGAAAATCATGATCTTTTTCGCGTTTATTTAATGGAGGCACTTAAAATTATTGAAGAAAAAACCAATTAGTAGGTATGCATAAACATACTTATTTTTAATAATTAGAGGAATGCTATGATAAAAGATAAAACAGGTGTACAACTTAATGCTGCACATACTGCAACAGATGACTTTATTACAAAAAAATATATTTTGCCTTTGCTACAAGATGAAGAAACTCGTAATCGTCTAATAGCAGAGCACAAAGCAACTCCGGTTGGTAGGGCTCCTCATAAAGGTAATCCAGCTGTTGAACATTCTAAGGATTTAATAACTGTTCTTGATAAATTAAGAAGACATCCTATGGCTGGAAAATACGTTACAATATGTAAAAAACCTTTTGAAGATTATAGAATAGGAATTTGTAGTGGTATTAGAGGCGTTCCTGTTGAAATTTTAGAAGACTCTTTTTCTTCAGAAGAAGCTTGTGAACATGCAATTTTTCTTAAAAGGGTTTTTGATTTGTTGGAGAAATATTCTTAATGTTAAAAATTACAGGTTACAGTGATAAGTATGCAGTTCATCCAGGAGAAAAAGTAGAGTTTTATATTAATTCAGAGGATAACGAGCAATATGAGGTTCAAATTGTAAGATTAATTCATGGAGATACTAATCCAGATGGACCAGGTTACAAAGAAGAGGAAATTGGGGCAAGTTGTAATGGTAATTATGAAGGGAGAAACCAAAAGATACACGGTGGTTCTTATGTGATTATTCCTCAAGACAAAAGAATGAATACAGAAAGTTTCACTATTCAGGCGTATATATTTCCTACAACGCCTAATAAGGGCAGACAAGGCATTTTAACAAAATGGAATGAATCAAACTCATCTGGCTACGGACTTTTCGTTGACGATGAAAGTTGTCTAAGTCTAATGATTGGTGATGGTGAAGGGCAGCAGTACAAAATTTCTAGTGAAAAAAAATTAATGAGAAAAGTTTGGTATTTAGTAGCGGCAAGTTACGATGCTGAAACTGGAAAAGTAAAATTATATCAAGAACCTACTGTTACTCCAACAAATGGAGGATTAGGAATGTCTCTTTTACATCCTGCAGATGAGACAACTGCTTATGTAGAAAGCTCTAACAATATTAAACCTGGAAAAAATGATGCCCCTTTTTTAATGGCAGCTTCAACTGTAATAGATTTTTCTGGAAGATATATTCATGGTAAACATTACAAGGAAGCTCTTTCCCCTATTGAATTGCCTCAACAGGGATTTATTTTTAATGGTAAAATTGATCGACCTAGATTAAGTAATAAAGTTTTATCAAAAGATGAGATAAAAATATTAGCTAGCGGTTATAGTGGTTGTGACTCAGATTTAAGATCAAAAGTTCTTGGTGTTTGGGATTTTCATGCAAACATCACTTCGAATATTGCATCAACACATATACTTGATATGTCACCTAGTCATCTTAATGGATTTATAGTTAATTTGCCTGTCCGAGCGATGACAGGATATAATTGGACAGCAGATGATATTGTTTATCATCATAAACCTAATGAATATGGAGCAATCCATTTTCATGACGATGATATTGATGATGCAAGATGGGAAGTAGATTTTGTTTTTGATGTTCCTGATAAAATTAAAACTGGTATTTATGCTGCTAGGCTAAGAATTAACGGAGAAGATTCTCCCGAAACAGAAGATTTTGTTCCTTTTGTAATTAAACCACCTAAAGGAAAAGCTACTTCCAAAATGGCATTAATTATTCCAACAAATAGTTATATGGCTTACTCAAATGATAATTTAGGAACAAACTCTGTAGTAGCGCAGTTACTTGCAGGTAAAGTGCCTGTACTATCAGCGTCTGATTTATATTTAAACGAACATAGAGAGTATGGACTATCAACTTATTCTCAACATTCTGATGGAAGTGGCGTATGTTACTCATCTAGACTTAGACCAATTTTAAATATGCGACCTAAATATAGGCATTGGCTATCTCCATCACTTTGGCAATTAAACGCAGATTTGCATTTAACAGATTGGCTTGAAGAGAAAGGATTTGATTTTGATTGTGTGACAGATGAAGATCTTCATATTGAGGGAGTGGAACTACTTAATCGATATCAATGTGTACTAACAGGTTCACATCCTGAATATAGTTCTGAAAAGATGCTTGCTGCTTATGAAGCTTATCAATTGCAAGGAGGTAGGTGGATTTATTTAGGAGCGGATGGCTTTTATTGGATTAGTGAATACCATCCTGATAATCCAAATATTATTGAAGTTAGGAAAGGTGAAGCTGGTACAAGAGCATGGACCGCTAATCCAGGAGAGTATAATAATGCTTTTGATGGAAAATTTGGAGGAATGTGGCGTGCAAGAGGAAGAATTCCCACTAAAGTTTGTGGTTTAACCTTTACTGCTTATGGGTTTGATGTTTCATCTTATTATAAAAGATCTGATGATAGTTTTAGGCCAGAATGCTCTTGGATTTTTGAAGGTGTTGGATCTGATGAGAGAATAGGTGATTTTGGTCTTGTTGGTGGTGGTGCAGCTGGAGTTGAATTAGATAGATATGATCTAGAATTTGGTACACCGCATAATGCTTTTCTTTTAGCTCAATCAGAAGACCATACTAATTTGATGCTTCAGGTTAATGAGGAAATTCATTTTTCAGTTAGAGGTTACCACGGTGGTGGTACAGAAAACCCAATGGTTAGAGCAGACATGATCTATTATAAAACACCTAATGAAGGTGCTTTATTTGCTCCAGGTTCGTTATCGTGGTGTGGAAGTTTGTCTTATAATAATTATGAAAATAATGTTTCTAAAATTTTAGAAAATGCGATCAAAGGGTTTTTAAAAGAAGGATCTCTTCCATAATGAGTTCTTCATC
>Ga0206679_10003989_pt1 | contig 11162 bp, 11 predicted proteins | sample M110012015metaG_FD_155464 | JGI IMG/M metagenome (GOLD analysis project Ga0206679, IMG submission 155464) | Ammonia-oxidizing marine archaeal communities from Monterey Bay, California, United States - M1 100m 12015 | ecosystem: Environmental > Aquatic > Marine > Intertidal zone | place: USA... | reverse complement strand
CTTGTCACAAATACTAGGAGATGTGATGTCGGGTTCTTCAGTAGGAATGGAGGATAACTTTACTTCCACCCCTGAAACTAATTCAGATACACTTGCAATATTAGAGGAAGCACACAATGTTATTGCTGGACAAACAAAATCATCAATTCCAGAAGTTCCATCAGAATTTAGACAACAAGTAACTGAAAGAAAATCAGATATTTTTATCTAAAAACAGATAATCATTTTAAAATAAGTTAATCTAGTTCTTTAAAACAAATAACAAAAACAAAATCATACAATTTGGGATCCGATTAAGTATTCTAATCATAATGAAAATCGCATGTTAACAAAAAATCTGATAATTGCCATAGCAGTGATTTCAGTATTTGGAGTATCAGGAGGAAGTATTGTACAACAAGCTGATGCAACAGATATCTGTGGATTAATGTTTTGTGCAGATTATCCAGGTGGAAAAGAAGCATATCAGAAAAATTGGACAAATGAATTCAGAGGAATAGATTCACATAATCATCATTCCAGTGATTCAAAAAGTCACAACATGAAAGGTGTTGTCCCTTCATCACATAATGCAGATGAAGAGTTTCCAGCAAAATTAGATGTGTTTATCCATAAATTCGAATTGGATAAAATCTCAGCTAATGAAGCACTAGAGGGAATTAAGGAAGTACACAAATCATATGTGAATTCAAGAATTACAACTGAAATAATTGAAGATGTTGGAGATAAAATCTCACTTCACAACAATGGAGTATTGAATACCTCTGATGCAATTGAAGCAATTCACTTGTCAGCTGAACCACAAAATGTTAATCCTGAGTACCAAGGTGCATTAGATGAAGTTATCCACAAATTTGAATTGGATAAAATCTCAGCTAATGAAGCACTAGAGGGAATCGAGGAAGTACACAATGGTTTTGTTGATTTGTACATCACATCTGATTTGATTGAAGCAGTAGGTGAGAAAATTGCATTGATTGATTCTGGTAAACTATCAGGATCAGATGCAGTTGAAGCAATTCACTTGTCAGCTGAACCACAAAATGTTAATCCTGAGTACCAAGGTGCATTAGATGAAGTTATCCACAAATTTGAATTGGATAAAATCTCAGCTAATGAAGCACTAGAGGGAATCGAGGAAGTACACAATGGTTTTGTTGATTTGTACATCACATCTGATTTGATTGAAGCAGTAGGTGAGAAAATTGCATTGATTGATTCTGGTAAACTATCAGGATCAGATGCAGTTGAAGCAATTCACTTGTCAGCTGAACCACAAAATGTTAATCCTGAATTCATCGGTGCATTAGATGAATACCTACACAAATTTGAATTAGGTAAGATGACAGCAGATAAAACCATCACAGGTGTAATTGATACCTATGAGGGTTTAACGTCCCTATACATCTCATCTGAACTAATAGAGAATGTTGGAATTCAAATTAACATCTATGAATCAGGAAACGATTCAGCAGAACACGTACTACATGAAATTCACGAAGAAATTGAAGAAGTAGAAGCTAAAATGGCTGCTCTTCAATCAGTTGATGGAGAAGTTCCTATGAAAGAATTACCTCCAAACACTGTGGACATGCCAGCAGGTGCTGGAGTTCCAGGATGTGAAGAACATGAAATGTGTTACTATCCAACACATTTGACAGTACATGTAGGAGATACTGTAACATGGATTAATTCTGATGGTTCAATTCCACACATGGTAACTTCTGGTTGGCCAGACTCTGACCAAATAGGAGAAAACTATCCTGGAGGACATGGATTTGACAGTGACTTTATGTCTGGTGGTGCATCATTTATGCATACTTTTGATACACCTGGCGAATATGATTACTATTGTCAATTACATCCATGGATGATAGGAAGCATTACTGTAGAATAAGGGAATCCCCTTTTCTTTTTATTTTTTTTATAATTATAATAATTTACTTTGATTTCTTTTTACTTTTTTGAATAAGAATTTTTTTAATTCTTGATATTGTAGGGTAACTATATCCACGTCTACGATAATTAGATATCATCATTTTCCAATTTTTTAATCTCCATTGAGCTTGTTCAGTGGTTACTGAATGGACTTCTTTTTGAACAATACTTTTTCTTCCAACTTTTAGAGTTCCTGCATCTTTAGCATGCCATCTACTTTTTGCAAATTTAAGACCAGTAAGAATTTCACTAACAGGCATTTCTTTGAAATATTCTTTAAGTTTCTTTAATTCTAGATCGGTAGGTTTTTTTGAAATTGGAAGTTCTACACTAAACTTTGCCATATAATTTGTAAAATATCATAGTTTAAGAATTTTGAATATACTACAACAGACACATGTTTGAATCTTTTTCTAGATTAATTCTTGAAGAGTTTCTTTTTTTAGTAAGATATTCAATTAATCAATATGATTGATCCAGATCAAAATTCTAACAAGTATGAAACAATATCTATCGAATCAAAAATTAGAGAAGGAGTTTTTCACAAAGTAGTCAAAGATCTAAAAAAAGGTAAAGCTGTCTCATGTTCTTGTAAATGTTGGAGTAAGGGAAACAAGCCATGTTACGGGATGAAAACCGTTGGATATGAAGAGTAATTTTTATGCCTAAATCACATTATAGTTTAGCACAGATGTAGTACTCAAATGGTTGTCAGTGGGAGATATGTTATGTTAATTTGTGCACAAAATTAACGATTATCAATCAAAGTTTCTAATGATAATCCAAAATATTCACTATTTGATCCATCCAATGATTTCATCAAATTAATTTTTAATGATCTTAATTCTTTTTGAGTTTTCATGATTAGATAATAACAATACTGAAGATAATCTTGTCTTTTCAATTCATGTAAACCAATAGCTCGTTATGAATTAAGAATTATTAAAAAATCCTTTTATGAGAAAAAAAAAGTAAGCCAAGAGAGATGAAATTCTGTTCCACGTGTGAAACAAAACTTTCAAAAAATTTGAAAGACTTAGCAGGACCAGGAATTTGTCCTAAATGTAATCCAGAAAAAATTACTCCCAAAAAACCAACGTATGGAGTAAATTATTCAGGAAGAACAAAACAATGCTCAAAAGGTTGTGGTTCAGAAATTTATTGGGATGAAGAATTCAAATCAGATAGCGGAAAATTCATTCCATTAGATGCTAGAACAGATGAACCGCATAATTGCAATGGTCCAGAAAGTTCAGAACCGTATTTCCCTGATGAAATAAGAAACATTACAAAGAAAGTAATACCTAAAAAAATTACAACCGAATTAAAAATTACATTACCAGACAGCATATTATTTGATATTAACAAAATACCAAAATTAGAAATTGATAACGACAAGATAATACATGATTTAGTAGAAGGACATAGGAATCAAACATTAGCAATTGTACATTATGAAAAATTAATTTCATTAGAACCAGAAAAAATACCCATAGAAAATCTAGACGACATATTATCAAAAAATATTATTGAAGGATTAAAAAAATATGGATTTTCAGGATTTCTTCCATTCCAAGAAGAGTCAATTCGTTCAATATTACAAGGGAAGAATTCCATTATTTCAGCACCTACAGGCTCAGGAAAAACAGAGGCATTCATCATACCAATTTTACAAAAAATATTAGAAAATCCAATTGAAGGTGTTTTTGTATTACTAGTGTATCCATTAAATGCATTAATTGATGATCAAGTAACAAAAATTACTGAATTAATTAAAAATTGTCAATTAGATGATAAAATTTCTACATATTCAATACATGGAGGACAAAGTTCTCAATACAAAGATAAAATAATTACAGAATCATATAAAAAAACAATTATTCTTGCAACAAATTTTGATTTTATTAATTATCATTTAATTTTACAAGATAAAAAATGGAATCAATTATTTAAAAATGCAAAAATAATTGTGATGGATGAAGCACATTCCTATACAAGTTTTCATGGATCCAATGTGTATCACGTATTAAAAAGAATGAAAAACCATATGAAAGAATTTCAAATAATAGGATCATCTGCAACGTTAGATAATTCAAAAGAATTTTTTTCAAACATGTTTGATCTACCTGTAAATTCATTTTCATATATCAAAAGTAAATTTAAAAGAAAACAAAATATGCATCAATTTTTTATCATGCCACGAAAATTTGGTCAAAGAACCACAATGGAAATGATTTCATCAATTTGCCATAAAAAGAATTCAAAACAATTAGTGTTTAGTAACACTCACAACGATGCAGAGTTTTTAGCATCAAATGTAGAATCCATGAACGAAGAGATAAGAATTCAAATTCATCGAGGAGGGTTAGATCAAAAAGATAGAAAGATGTATGAATCTCAAATGAAAGAAGGAGAATTAGACATCATATCATGTACACCCACACTAGAATTAGGAATTGATATCGGTAATGTAGATGTAGTAATTTCTGCATTCAAAAATGAATATGATTCATTTGTTCAAAGAATTGGGCGTGCAGGAAGGAAAGGACAGAAATCATATGCAATTTGTGTGTTTGATCCAGAGGATGCAACATGTCATTATTTTGCAAGAAATATTCCATCATATCTTAATCAAAATCATCACGTTGAAATCAATAAAGATAATTCCATAATTTCAGAAAAACATACAATTGCAATTGGGATGGAAAAACATGCAGCAATTGAATCGGATAAATCAAAATTCTTTGAATTTGCAAACAGTGTTAATCTTAGAGGAGCATCAGGAGAAATAACAATATTTCATAATTCTAAAAAAATTGGAACTAGAGACATACCTGCTGGATATTACCAACTTCATCAAAATGGAATATATCATTTTAACAAAAAAAATTATCAAGTAGAATCAATAGTTAAAACTCAAAATGGGGCAAATGCATATTTAAAAAAATCTGATGAAATACAAAAAAGAACAATTCCAATTGTTAAAACATTGCTAACACAGATATCTGAAAAAAAATCAATTAAAAAAGAAATCAACTCTGCAACAAAAAAAATCACTCTACGTTATGGACTGATTGATATGAATCGAACCATTACAGGATATCTAAAAGGAAATTATAATGATTCAGCAGATAAATTTGAAACAATTAATGGGGATTCAATATCAACTTGGAATAATTTCAATTGGAATTCAAAGCATTACTGTACAAGTATTTGTATTCCATCAGAATTTGGAATAAAAATAAAATCAGATATAAAAAATTCCATTGTAACAGATTCAAAAATTCATACAATTACTCACGTTTTAGTTAATGCAAGCAAAATACTAACAAAATCAGAATCAAATGATATTGACGCATATTATGAAAATGGAATAATTCATTTGTTTGACAACACATCAGATGGATATAACGGATGTAGTAAAATGATTTATGAAAATTTTGAAGAAATTATGGACACATGTTTTGATTTAATTAACGAATGTGATTGTCCTGTTGATCCAAAACAGAAAAAAGCAGTATCAGAAGGAGATGAATGGGGAGGATGTCCAAAATGTACATTTACAACGAATTATTGCCAAACAAAAAATAAAAAATTATCAAAAAATGAAGCTTTAGAATTTTTTTCTATTTTTAAAAGAGAAATAAAATGACATTACTAGAAAATGCAGAATTATTTGCAAAGTTAAAACATGCAGGTAAACTAAAAAAAAGTGGTACAACATATTCAAATCATTTAGAAAATGTAGTAAGTAGACTCAAAAGTTTAGGGGTTATTGATGAGGAAATCCTTTGTGCGGCATGGTTACAAGATATTTTAGAAGATACAGAAACAGAATTTGATGAATTATTTGAAAAGTTTGGGAGAAGAATAGCAGTATTAACACTATCATTAACAAAAACTAAATTTGTCATAGATACGGATGATGATTCAACATTATCATTAACAAAAAAAAGAGCAATACCAGAAAAACAAAGAAAAAAAGAGTATGCAGTAAGAATTAAAGAGTCAGACACAGATGCAAAATTAATTAAATTATGCGATATTTCTGCAAATTTAGGAGATTTAAAAAAACAAATCATATCTAAAACTAAAAAAAAACGTATTCTTAAAAAATTCAGATATTATATTTCAATTATTGAAAAAGATCTAATCGAGAATACAAAATATCCAAAAGCAATTAATTTGTTGGAAACAATCAATCAGAATTTAAAAATTCAAACTCAAAGCATGATTAAAATTAAAAAGTAAACTAGAATGAAGTGAAGATAGGCATCAAGGTAAATTAATTTCTAATAGATAAAAATTAGAATTAAATAGTATAGAATTATGAAATAATTATGAATTTAAAGAAAAGTCTTGCAAAGTTTTGCATAATGAAAAAAGTGCGAGATAAGGCAAACGAAACAGATGACGAATAATTTATTTTTCTAATATTACTAACAGCCTAAAGGAATATTTGCATTTTTACATAATGTGTTGTAGATTCCAAATCCAAAAATTATGGATGCAAAGATGGACAATGGAATCAATATGAAAAAATTTGTTTTACGTCCCATGAAAAATCAAAATAAACAGGAGTATAAAGTTGTGACAGTTTTAATCGACAATAATAATTAGAAGACCTTTTGTTTTGGGGTTTTGTAACCTAGACACCATTTCTCTAGGCACTAGATCAGAAGCTTTGTCGCATTTAACAGATATTGTTCTTGGACAGGTAAAGTTACTTTTTCTCAATACAATATCTTCATCATGTGTTAAAGTTAAATCAGAATGACCCATTCCTTCTATAGCAAATTCATCATCACCTACTTTAATTAAAAAACGAACATGAGTATTGGAATCTCTTAATTTGTTTTTTAATTCTATAGGCAAAGAATCACAAGAGGAATTAGCGTTAACGCCAATTATACAGTCACCTCGAGTTGTTAGATGAGATTCTTTTGTTATCTCTATTGTTTTTTTATGATTTGATCTAATGTTCTCATGGCCAAAAAATTCAATTTCGTATCTCACGCCAAATCTAATAGGCTAGACTTAAATTAATCCTTCACGGCATTTTGATCAAATGCTTCCTGCACAACAAGGTTATGATCGAGCAATTACTGTATTTTCACCTGACGGTAGATTATACCAAGTAGAGTATGCAATTGAAACAGTACGAAGAGGAACAATTGCAGTAGGAGTCAAATGTAAAGATGGAATTGTCATAGCAGTAGAAGAAAAACCAAGAAAACTACAAATTTCTGAAACAGCACAAAAAATATTTCAAATTGATGATCACGTAGGAGTTGCAGCAGCAGGCTATATTCCAGATGCAAGAAGTCAAGTAGACAATGCTAGATTCTTTTCTCAAAGCAACAAAATGATTTATGATGAATCAGTGGAAGTAGAAACAATTGCAAAACATTTAGCTGATCAATGTCAACAATATACGCAATATGCAGGAGTTAGACCATATGGTGTAGCTTTGATTTTAGGAGGAGTAGTAAATAACGAACCTCAATTATATTTAACAGATCCTAGTGGAACTTACATTTCATATGATGCAATAGCAATTGGTTCAGGTTCAGATACTGTAACAGACTTTTTAGAAAAAACATACAAAGATGAACTAACATTAGATGAAGCATCAACATTAGCAGCTGCAGGAATCTATCTATCAAGTGAAGACAAAGAAGGAACAGGTCATATCAGAATGGCACATATTAAAACAGAAAGCGGATTATACGAATTAGTTTCAGACGAACAAATTGTAAGTTATGCAAACACTGCAAAAGAAAAATATCCACACGATAAAAACTAATTAATTATCATAACTTGTGAGACCAAATTACATTGAAAATATCTGTTGCAATTCCCACATCTTCACTACAAGATGAATCATTAAAAATAGACAAAACACGAAAGATTTCAGTTTTAGCTAGAGCTTGTGCAATTTTTCAAATAGATACAATCTATGTTTATCAAGAGGGCAACAACGGATCAGATGGCAGTTTCATATCCATGATTTTAAAATATTTAGAGACACCACAATTTCTAAGAAGAAGATTATTTCAAAAAGTAAATGATCTTAAATTTGCAGGAGTATTACAACCATTAAAAATTCCAAGTCACATTACACCAACAAATGCAAAAAAAATAGTTGCAGGGGACATAAGAGAAGGAGTAGTAGTAACAGTGAAGGGTAAAAAATTCGTAGATGTAGGAATCAATCAATTAATTCAATTTTATGGGAAAACATCAACAGGGAAAAGAATAACAATTCAATTCAAGGAAGGATACCCAAGATTATCAGTTAAAGAAATTGAAAAACCTGAATCTAAATCATATTGGGGATATAACGTAAAAGAAAGATCAAACTTGTTTTCATTATTATCAGAGTGGAAGGGAAACATCATCATAACATCTAGAAAAGGTAAATCAATTACAAAAGAAAATTTAGAAAAATATACAAAATCAAATGAATCATTGTTAGTTGTTTTTGGTTCACCTGAAAAAGGAGTTCATGAAATTATTGGTGGAAGAATGAATAAAGTACAAAATTCAAAATCTCTAAATTTTTTCCCAAACCAAGCAACTGAAACAGTACGTCTAGAAGAAGCATTACTAGGAACATTAGCAATAATTAATGCTCAAAAAACTACATAATATTGGCCGAAAGAAAAAATTTTCTACTATTTGCAATAGGAATAGGAATTATGGGAGTAGTAATCGGAAGCATAACTATTTGGAATATGATTTCAGATGTACTAAAATGAAAAAAGTACAATATACATGGTTAACCACAATATTTTACACGGTTAACGATAACTAACAGGGTTTAATAGAGGGAATTCGAGATTCGATTTAACAATGGGAGCTCGAAAACGACATTCACCAAGAAGAGGTAGTTTAGCATATTCTCGAAGAGTACGTGCAAAAACTATGGAAGCAAGAATAAGAGCTTGGCCAAGTAGATCAGCAACAGAAGAACCTAAAATTTTAGCTCATTGTGGATTCAAAGCAGGATGTGTTCAAATCGTAAGTATTGATGATCGTGATAAAGTTCCAAATGCAGGAAAACAATTAGTTAGTTTGGGTACTGTGTTAGTTACACCACCAGTATTGATTTTAGGAGTTAGAGGATATTCAAAAGATTATGATGGATTACATGCAGAATTTGATGTTTATGCAGAAGACATTCCAAAATATATTTCAAAAGAGATGACATTCAAAAATAAAGAAGGAGCATTAGAAAATGCAGAAAAAGGATTAAAAAAAATTAAAGAGATTTTTGCAATTGTTGCAGTGTCACCAAGAGCAGCAGGACTTGAAATGAAAAAACCATATATTTTTGAAGCAATGGTAAGTGGAGGAGATATTCAAAAACAATTTGAACATGTTAAAGAATCATTAGGAAAAGAAATTAAAATTGATCAAATTTTTGAAACAGGTGCAACTGTAGACGTTGCAGCAATTACAAAAGGTCATGGATGGCAAGGTACAATGAGAAGATGGAATGTAAAAAAGAAACAGCATAAATCTAGAAAAACAGTAAGAGAAGTTGGTTCACTTGGTCCTATATCACCACAAAGTATCATGTACACAGTTCCAAGATCAGGTCAAACAGGTTTCCATCAAAGAGTAGAATATGACAAAAGAATTATGGTAATGGGTAATGCAGATAACGATAAATTAAAAATTAATCCGGATGGAGGATACAAACACTTTGGTTTAGTTAAAGGTGATTTCATTATTTTGAAAGGATCAGTTCCAGGAACATATAGAAGATTAATTAAAATGAGAAGTCAAATTAGAAATGCACCACCTAAAGTAAACAAACCAAATATTTTGGAGGTAGTGATCTGATGAAAGTTACAACTTATACAACAACAGGAACAAAAGATGGAGAAATAGAATTACCAGTAATATTCTCAACTCCATTTAGAAGAGAATTAATTCATAAAGCATGTACAAACCTTACATCACATAAATTCCAACCACAAGGAAGACATCCAAGTGCAGGTCAAGATGTAGTAGCAGATTCTAATGATCCACCAACAGGTCAAGGTGTATCTCGTGTTGCCAGAGCTCAAGGTGGTGGTGGTGGACGACAAGGTCAAGGTGCAGAAGTTGCATCTACAAGAGGAGGAAGACAAGCACATCCACCAATTGTAGGAAAAGTAATTTACAAAAAACTAAACAAAAAAGAAAATAAACTCGCATTATGTTCAGCAATTGCTGCCACTGCATCAAAAGAACTTGTTAAATTAAGAGGACATAAGGTTGAAGGAATAGAATCATTCCCAATTATTGTTTCAGATGAGATTGAAGGAGTGTCAAAAGCAAGCGAAATTTCAAAAATATTAGATTCACTAAAACTCACACAAGATACAACAAGATTAGAAGCAAGAAAATCACGTTCTGGACAATCAAGACTCAGAGGTAGAAGTAAAAAAGTTGGTAAAAGTGTGTTATTTGTAACTAAAAACGGTTCAGAAATATCTAAAGCAATAGGAGCACTTCCAGGAATAGAAGTTAAAAATGTAAAAGACTTGAGTGTATTAGATTTAGCACCAGGATCACACCCAATCAGATTAACAGTGTATTCAAAATCAGCAATTGAAGAAATTGCAAAAATTAAATCAACACATCTAGAATTAATGGTGAAAACACAATGAATGTAGAACAAGCAATGAAAATTATTGTGAAACCATACATCACAGAAAAAACTTTTGCCATGATAGAGAATGAAAATAAAATTTGTTTTATTGTAGAATTATCAGCAAAAAAACCAGAAATTGCAGAAGCAGTAACTACCCTTTACAAACAAAAGGCAATCAAAGTCAACACAGCAAGAACAATTTATGGAAAAAAAGCATTTGTTCAATTTGAAAGTACTGAAAAAGCAAGAGATCTCGCAACAAAGATAGGAATGCTCTAATATGGACTACAAAACTCGAAGTACGTTAACAGTGGAGAAAAAAAATGGTTAAAGAATTTGAATATAGAGGACTATCTAAAGAGGATCTTGATAATACATCATTAGAAAAATTATTCTTATTATTTAATTCCAGACAAAGAAGATCCCTCACAAGAGGAATTACAGATGGAAAAAGAAAATTAATTGAAGAAATAAAATCAGCAAAAGCAGGAAAGTCAAAAAATCCAATCAAAACTCATCTTAGAGATTTGATTATTCTACCATACATGGTTGGTGTTACAGTAAATGTTTTCTCAGG
>Ga0206679_10003987_pt1 | contig 11163 bp, 10 predicted proteins | sample M110012015metaG_FD_155464 | JGI IMG/M metagenome (GOLD analysis project Ga0206679, IMG submission 155464) | Ammonia-oxidizing marine archaeal communities from Monterey Bay, California, United States - M1 100m 12015 | ecosystem: Environmental > Aquatic > Marine > Intertidal zone | place: USA... | reverse complement strand
ATACAAGCCAAACCTTTGAGGCAGTTATTAATCTTTTATGATTTAAATAAAAATATCCAAAAAAAGATACTGGCAAAAAAACAAAGATAAATTCATAGCTGTTAAACAGCACTAGAAAACACTTCCACCAGTTATAGGTATATTGACACCATTTATATAATCAGACTCACTAGAAATAAGCATTTTTATAATCGGCGTTATATCACTTACAACAGCATTTCTTTTAAGAGGATTGTGATAAGCATTTAACTCAATAAGTTTTTCATTTATGCCGTCTAAAAATTTAGTCTCGCACATTGATGGGGATATGGCATTTATTTGGATATTTTTATCTGCATATTCACTTGCAACAGATTTAACTAAACCCAATAACGCATATTTAATCGTTGTATATTGAGTGTGTGCTTTTGGTGGAATATTCAACACGACACTTGACAGCATACAAACAACTTTACCTTGTTTTTCTTTTGCAAGTTTTGGTAAAAATTTATTAAGGATAGTCATTAAAGATTTTAAACTGATTTCTAGATCATTCTGAAAATCATCCAATTTAATATCCTTGAATCGTATATTCTCGAACTTTGGGGCAGCAAGATGAATAATTTTATTTGGTATTCCATACTTATTTTCTATGTCCTCAATCATTGATATTGTTTCTTCTTCTATTGATAAATCAGATTTGATCATAACTAATTCTTTATCTATTTTATTTGATAACTCTGACAATCCTTTATTTGAGCTATTGTAATGCGCTAATATCAAAGCGTCTTCATCAATATTTTTAATTAAATCAATGCCAATATCAGAAGAAGCTCCTATAATTAAAATAATATCCTTACTCATCCATCACTCCGACTTTTATAGTAGCTTTTGATACTTTTTTATTATCTTGATTAATAATAACCGCCTTAATCTCTAGCTGTTTATATGCTTCGTTAATATAACTTACTTTCCCAGTTATAGTCAAAATATCATCAATAAAAACTGGTTCATAAAATTGAATATCAATACCTTGCAAAATGGAATATTTGCCAGGCAAATATACACCAACTAAAGTAGAAAAAAAAGATGATGTAAGCATCCCATAAACTATTCTATCTGAAAAACCCTTTGATTTTGAATATTCAGCATCTGTATGCAAGGGGTTTATATCTCCTGATATTTTAAGAAATTTATCTTGTTTTTCAGAGTTGACTCTTACACTAATAGACTCTTCAAGCCCTACATTAATATCAACAAATTTATAACTATTCATATATTATTTTAATTTTTCGGTCATCATTAAATCGACCATAGCCCCAACATCTTTTAACATCATCAACTCCCCAAGGGCAAATTTAATCTTAAACTCTTTTTCAATAGCGCTAACTAAATTAATATGATTCAGACTATCCCAATCTTCTATTTCATCTGAATTTGTTGTGCTGCTAATAACCAAATCATCAGCATCAAATATATCTCTAAATATATCTTGAATACCACTAAACACTTCATTTCTCGTCATTTTCAATTCCTATAAATTTATTTTGATTCTCATAATTTGAAATATCGAGCCTCCAAATAGTGTCTTCACCATTTGTATCATTCAATGCAAATCCAAATTTTTCATATAAATCAAATACCATATTATTTTTATCACTTTGATAAAAATAACCTATGATTTCTAACACCCCTTTTTCTTTGCATTGCCTAACCAACTCATCAAGCATAGCAAATTCCATATCTCTTTTAATAACTCTACAGCTCATAAGCCACAAATCTATATGACATTGATTTTCATTTATTCTTCCAATAGATATAGCTATTAAGCCATTATCTCCATATTTATCTGTAAGTTTTCCATAAATCTTTATGTATTCATCACTTGTAACAATATTTTCAATCTCACTAGCTGTATATCTTTTGGTTGTAAGATTAAATTGGTTGGTTTTGTTGGTAAGTTGCGTTATTCTGTCTAAGTATATTGAAGAAAAAGACTTAATCTCTGCCGTCATTTCAAGTGAAACTAAAAAATCATCGTAGGATTTAAAAATAGACTGTTCTTGGGATCTTTTCTTATTATCTTCATAGTATTTATTTCTATTAATATCATCTACCAATAATGATATTGGCTCGAAGTACCCGTTTCTATCTATATGATCTATAAAATGTATTACATCATTGCCTACATTTGGAACTGATGCACTGGGAACTTGTGAAGATACTAAATCTCGTTCAACAGGATTATCATCAATAAAAACCAAGCTATCAACTCCAATATTGACCTCTTTTGCTATATCTAATATATTCTGTTGTTTAGGGTCCCAATTTGATTTAAATGATGTGAAATCATCAAACTTTAAAACACTATCAGGATGCTTAAACCCTTCTTTCGCATTTTGAAAATCATTTTTTGAGCACACTGCAAGAATAACACCCCTCTGTTTTAATTCTTTTACATATTTCTGAAATGAAGTATAGGATTCAGCAATTGCTGTCTCTACACCAATAGAAATACCATCTAATCCATCATCACCGATCACTCCTCCCCAACAAGTATTATCAAGGTCTAATACTAGACATTTTTCTGATTTACCAAAAATTGAATTTATAATCTTGTTGATATTAAAAGCTAGTTCTGGAATGCTACCCATGCTAAGAGCGTATTTAGCTTGATGCCATAAGGACACATCAAACCAATTCTTTAATCCAATATACGAAGACAAGTAATTTATATCATTTATATATAGGTGTTTAATTGCTCTTGCTTCTTGTGAAAATTTGTCATTCAATTGATTTATAAAATAAGTCTTGCCATGAATATCATAGAAGTCTAAATTTCCTAAACTTCTATTTACCGTATAGTCAAAATTATTCTGAATAATAGGGCAGTTATATTTAGTTAAAGAACTCCAAATTGATTTATATCTCTCAATCTCATTGTTTATTAAAGTGAATATTTCATCTTCATTATTATTAAGTTCTGGATATTTGATAATATTTTGATTTGTAGTGTGTATATAGACTATATCTGGATTGAATTTATCCAGCACATCGTTTCCAAACAAGGCATCTTCATAAAATTTATTATATTCAGATTCATAAAAATTCGGTTTTATTTCACTATCCAATAAAAACAATTCTAAAATATTTTTTATTTCAGATGTTGTCGACCCACCAAGTATGGCTATATTCTTTGCTACTAGGTTTTTTTTATTTAATAATTCTTTTTTTATTGATTTCTTTTTTCTTAAAATCTTATCTATACCTAATGGATACTCTAGATCAATATTCATTTTGTTATCCCATTTTGTGTATTCATTTATAAGAAAACACCTTTTAAAGCTTTAATTATTTATTTGTCTTTATAAGAATAATACAATTTTTTTTAATATTAATTTATCAATGGAAATAAATTATTTTTTTCTAACTGCACTGCTCATGCCAATTGGAAAATCTGCTGAAGATTGTATCTCGTTCCAGTTATTGTTAAACCAATCAAAATTTGCCTTTAACCCATCCTCGAAACTAGTTATCGGACTATAATCAATCAACTTACCTGCAAGCTCAATAGAAGCAAGAAGTCGTTTCTTTGTGTCCCATTTACGTGCAGGATATTTGGTTACGGGGGATGAGTTTCCTGTAGACTGATTTACCATTGAAATCATATCCTTTATTTTAGTTTCTTTTCCTGAAGCAAGATTAAAAGCCTGGCCAATACCATCCTCATAAAATGCTGCTTTTATTAAACCTTGTACTAAATCGAGCACATAAGTAAAATCTCTTGTTTCATTTCCTGTTCCAGTCAACGGCAATGATCTCTTAAGCATTGACCAATATATAAAATTTGGAATTACATTTCTATATTGCCCCGGCACTTCACCAGGACCAAAAGAATTAAAAAAACGACAATTGACTACCTTTAATCCATAGTGATGAAAATAAAAATTAGAATACATTTCACCAGCCATTTTATTAATCTGATATGGCGTAGTAAGATGCATTGATATAAAATCCTCCTTAAGAGGCATCTTTCCATATGAACCATAAATTGCACACCCACTTGAGGCATAAATAAAGCGCTCTACATTGGTAAACTGAGCAAGATCTAAAAGCTTTATCATTCCCTTAATATCAACATCAGCCGAACTTTCAGGGTAATCTACTGAGTTCTGATTTGCAAAAAAAGCAGCTAAATGATAGATTATAGTTGGCCTCTCCCTAAAGACTCGCTTTAGATCAATATCATTTCGAATATCACCTTTAACAAACATAACATTTGGAAGCGATGGCAGATCAATGGGATTGATTCCTTTAATAGAAGTTAAGTTATCCAATATAATAACCATTCCATTAACACCTACTAATTGTGATAAGGCTATCACCAAGTTACTTCCAATAGCTCCTGCTCCACCAGTTACAAGAATATTTCTACCAAAAAAATAGTCCTGAATTTCTTGCTTTAGGTTTAGTTTTGCAAGGTAATCACTTACTAAGTTAATTCTGTAATTATTTTCCAAAATTACTCCTTGAAATCAAAAATATTAAAAAAATCATAAGTTATAGTTTTTTTTCATCCACTTAACCGTTCTTTTTATCCCTTCATCAGGAGCAATAATAGGATTATGATTTAGATCTTTAATTGCCTTTGTAAAGTCTACAGTTTTAATTTTTGTAGTAAACGGCTCTGCTGCTTCATAGTTAACTAATTTATCATTTTTTCCAGTAGCTTTCAGTACAAGATCTGAATATTGCTTAATATCCATCTCCCATTCAACTTTACCACCAACATTATATACCTCGCCAGTAATAAAATTATCTACAATATTAGCAAAAGTTCTGCATGAATCCTCTACATAATCAATAATTCTTTTATGCCCTTCAAAGACAGTGTAAGGTTTGTCAGTTAATGCGTGGTATATAAATTTTGGAATAAAACCTCGATAAGGTGTAAAGTGCTCATGAGGCCCATAACAATTCAAAGGCCGAACTCTGACTATTTCAGAACCAAACATTGTTGAAGAATTAATGCATTGAAGTTCTCCCGCCCATTTACTTATCGCGTAGTCATTCATTTGATAAGTATCACTAATTTTGTTATTAACCATAACATCTTCACTCATAAAACCGTCAAAGTCGCCATAGACCTCCGCTGATGAAAAGAAAATATGTTTAAAATGAAGTTTTTCCTGAAATCGCAAAATATGCTTTGTGCCTACATTATTAGTTTGCCATAAGTTTTCGTAGAAAGCTTCACCGTTCCAACGACCATACTCTGCTGCCAAGTGGTAAACAAAGTCGAATGGGCCAAAATCCTCAAATACACTTTCAAGTTGGCGATAATTACGTGTGTCACAGCGAACATAATCATCTCTCTCAGTATTAAAAAGGTCTATTGCAATAACCTTATGTCCGCGTAAACGAAGCTCATTACATAGATTCGTACCAATATTTCCAGCTCCGCCTGTTACTAAAATATTTTGTTGATTATTACTCATATTAACTCCTAATATTTTTTGATTGTACTATCAAAAATTTAATGTATTAATTATTACGAAATTTAGTGGCTTTATCTCAGTTCAATTAACAGGAAATTTAAATAAAGAATATTAAATAATTAATGGATAAAACTATAATTTATTTCATCATTTTTTTATAAAACTCTTCCACTAAAAATATCTTAATCTTTTTTGAGACATTACCATCACCATAAGGATTAGAAGACATCACCATTTTATTATAGTGTTTTGCATTACAAAGAAAATTATTCACTGCTTCTAGAATTTTATTATTAGATATTTTCTTTAAGATTCTCCTATAACCGATACAATCACAATTTAACCTCTTCTAACACCTTACAAATAGCTCGACTAGCAAGCCCCTCTCCATAAGGATTATGCGCCTTTGACATTTTCTGATATTCATTCTTATCCGTTAATAATTGATTAACCATTTTTACAATCTTATTTTTATCTGTACCAACTAATTTTACAGTTCCTGCATCTACTGCTTCAGGGCGCTCTGTTGTATTTCTCATTACCAAGACAGGCTTTCCTAAACTAGGCGCCTCCTCTTGAATGCCGCCACTATCTGTAAGAATAAAATAAGAAATATCCATCAACTTAATAAAGAATAAATATTCCATTGGCTCAACAAGATAAATATTATCAATATTAGATAAAATTCTATTAACCGGCTCACGCACATTGGGGTTTAAATGAACAGGATAAACAATCTGAACATTAGGATTATTAATTGCAATATCACGCAAAGCTTGACAAATCTCTTCAAAACCTTGACCAAAATTCTCACGTCTGTGACCAGTTACCAATATAATCCGGGAGGCACTCTTCATCTCTCCTTGTAAAAACGGCATATTTTCTAAAATAACATCAGAGAAATTTGTTAGTCTTGCTTTTTCCACTATTAACAACAGAGCATCAATTACTGTATTGCCTGTCACATAAATTTGATTATCGTCAATTTGTTCATTTAATAAATTTTGACGAGCATTTTGCGTCGGGGCAAAATGAAACTGTGCAATTCTTGTTGTAAGTTGGCGGTTAAACTCCTCTGGGAAAGGAGATTTCAGATTGTAAGTACGTAAACCAGCTTCAATATGACCAACTGGTATTTGTAAATAAAAAGCAGCCATGGTCGTTGCCATGGTTGTAGTTGTATCACCATGTACCAAAACAACATCTGGACGATCTTTAGTAAGAACCTGTTTCATGCCATTTAAAACATTACTAGTAAGGTCAAATAGATCTTGCCCTTGCCTCATAATATCAAGATCATAATCAGGCGTAATATCAAATAGATCTAAAACCTGGTCTAGCATCTCACGATGCTGTGCTGTTACACATACCTTGACATTTAGTTTATCGCTAAGTGCATGAACAACTGGTGCCATTTTAATTGCCTCAGGACGAGTACCAAACACTATTAATACTTTTAACATATAATTTTGTTATTTCTGTAATGAGTAAGGAGTTATAGACACCTACTGACTATTTAATTCAGAGATAACTTTTTCCACAATTTCATCCTCTAACAAATACCAAATAGGAAGGCAGATATGACGCTCGGTCAATTCGTAAGGATCCCTGCCTAAGGCATAATCATACACTGTTGATGTTCTACTTTTAATCTGGAAAAACTCTTTTTTAGGATCTTTTGAATTTGACAACAATATAAACTTATAAAGATTTGATCTTTGATTTTCAGATATTGGAACAATGTATTTCCAATTGTTTTCATCACAAGCTTTAATGTATTCTTGTGCGATTTTATATTTATTCTTAATAATAGATTCAGTTTCTTGAATAACTGCATACGTAAGCAATGCATTAATTTCAGACATTCTTAGATTTACACCAATGTCTAATTTTTGATCAAAACGGTCGTACATTACAAATTTTTCCACCATTTGGTACAACTCTTTGTCTTTTGTAACAATAATCCCACCCTCACCAACAGGTATAGCTTTTGTAGCATAAAGAGAGTAAACGCCTGCATCACCAAAAGTGCCAGTATGCTTTCCTTTTAAAGTCGACCCTAAACTATGCGCACAATCTTCAAGTAATGCCACACCTTTGTTTTTACATAATTTTGCTATTTTTTCAATATCAGGATTTACCCAACCACCTATATGTGTGAGTAAAAATACACATTCACTTGGATTATCTAAATAACTAAAAAAATTCTCCACCTGTTCATATGTAGGCATTAAATAATCAAGACTGCAATCAACATATCCACACAATTCAAGGCCAGAGGAAATTGCTATAGTGCGGACACCATACATTGTATTACTTTGCAAAAATATTCTTTTTTTGGCTCTATATTGTTTCAAAATTCTCAGAAGTGCAAACATTCCTGCACCATTTGAGTTAACTGCTAGAGCATGTTGTGAAACAGTATAGTTACACGACCATTCTGCAACCTTTTTATTCCAATCACCCTCTGCTAAATTTCCAGTTTCAAATATATTGGGGTAATTGTCATTAAAGAAATCAATTGATTTCTTTGGAAGTTTAATCATTCCCATGTCTTATCACCTTGAATTAATTATTATTTCTTTCCATGATGTTTCTGATATAAGCCCTTTCTTTACATCTTCCATGGGTATTTCTATTATTTTTGGTGGATTTTTATGATAGATACGTCGATAAAATTCCGGAGCCATACTAAAAGCCAAACTAAATTTACCGAGAACCACAGACCAAATATTCTTACTATTTTGATTAATATGATAAATATAATTCCTGTTTTCACCTTTTTGAACTAACTCTTTCTTTAGGCCTACATAAGTATCGACAACCTTAATTCCAGGGTTCCTATCTTTGTGCTCTGCAATTATATACGATAAATAAGAATCAACATCCTTCTCTCTTTCCATTGTCACACCGCCAGCTTGACCAATACCATCTCCTTTCTTTAAAAGATTAATACATTTTTTTAAATTGTAGTCCAACTCTACAAAACTTTTTTCATCTTTAGGCACATTTTCAACTACAGCTATTGGCGCATAACTAGTTTTAATTGGAATATCTAGAAACTTAGAAATCATGTCTGGGCTGCAAATCACTGCATTTTCAGCGTGATAGCTATTACTGTTAGTCTCTACAATAACGCTATTATTTTTTTCAATGATATTTAGCACCGATGACTCAGTTACAATCTCTAGATCTTTACCTAAAGCCACAGATAAAATATCTGAAATCAACTTTCTAGAATTCATTGTAATATCCGGACTAAGTTTACAAAAAAAATCGGATTTGCTTGCAAATTGTTTAGGAATGTTATTAAACCAATGAGAAAACCTTACTCTAGAATCATCATAATCTGAACCCGCCTTTCGACGCAACCAATCATGTTGACTCAATAAATCAATAATATTAATTGAACGAGATACTAATGCCGACCATACCGGATTAAACAAATGTTTTCTATACCTGTACTCTATGTAATCATTATTAAACCAACCTGTGCCATCAACAATAACACCAGATTCAGTAGGACATAAATTCATGCCTGAAAAGGAATTATAATACTCAAACAAGTCATCGGTTGCGCCAAGCAAGTATCTTAAAGTTAGTAATTTATCGGGTGCAAGTGAATATAATGACCCAGAATGCATCCATTCATGAAACACCTTACTAGTTTCAGAGGATAGTTGTTTATTTTTCTCAAGTAACAATACAGATTTTCCATCTCTACAGAGTATTTCAGCTATAGTTATTCCTGATATCCCCCCACCAACAACAATCCAATCATATTTATTACTATCCATAAATATCAATTCTCGTTCAAAAAATACTGGACTGTATCCACAAGCCCATTATTAAGTTTTGTAAATTTATTAAGCTCAACTGTAAAAAGTTTAACCATTTTTTCGGTGGATCCATCTGATTGTTCAGGGTCTCCTGTAGCAAGGCTTTGATAGTTTGCCTCAACCTTTACATCTATAATCTTCATCATTTTCTCAGCAAGTTTATCAATTGTTACTGACTTTCCTGTCAATACATTACTAGCTTCACAAATAGAATTTTTAGAGGCAAGGACAATTGCACGATAGATAATATTAACCGCGTCTTTTACATAAATAAAATCACGTGTTTGATAGCCGCCATTAATAGTTATATTTTGCCCTTTTAGTAGCTTGTCGGCAAAAATAGAAATTACTCCAGAGTAAGGACTACTAGGGTCTTGCCTTGGGCCATAAACATTAAAAAATCTTAACCCAACACTGGATATTTGATAGATTTTATGTGCCGTTGTTGAGTACAACTCCATCGCATATTTATCCGTTGCGTAAGGACTCAGTAAATCAACATTCTCCATTTCATCATTTCCAAACTCCAAATTACCATAAACAGCAGAAGAAGATGCATAAACCAATGGAATATGATGCAATCTACAATGATCAATCACCTTGATAGCGCCCAATAGATTTGAAGATGAGCTATCAGAAAAATTAGTAATCGAGAGCGGTACAGAGGGTTGAGCAGCTAAATGAACTATTGCATCAATATCGCTGGGCTTATTAAAGTCAAATAATTCAATTTTTTCTTCATAAAAATCAATTTTTTGAATTATAGAAGACAAATTAGATTTATAACCAGTACTCAAGTCATCAACACAAACAACTTCATGATTGTTTTCTATTAATAATTCAACCAGATGGGATCCGATAAATCCAGCACCCCCTGTAACTAAATACTTCATTTATTTTTTTCTATTTATAATCATCAACACTATTCATTTACCAACTCCTTCATAATATTTAATGTCTGCAAAGTAACTTCTTTGTAATCAGGTAGCTCTTTAGACCTTATTAGTGACCTTTCACTCATATCTTGTCTCAACAAATCATTTTCTATAATTAAACCTATCTTCTCTGCCATTTCATCCGTATTGTATGGATCAAAATAGAGTGCAGCATTCTGGCAAGTTTCTGGCATTGCTGTTGTATTAGAACAAACAATAGGCGTGCCACAACTCATTGCCTCAACTAGAGTGTACGCAAAATTTTCAAAAGGTGAAGGGAATACTAATATATATGCATTTAAATACAAGTGTTTCAAATATTCCTTAGAGACACTTCCTAATAATACTACATTATTTTGTATATTTAAATCAACAATGTACTTCTCTATTTCCTTATTGTAATGACTATAGTTTCTACTGCCAGCAATAATAAGTTTTGCTGATGTTTGAATGGTATCGATTACTTGTTTATAAGCAACTAACAGTCGAATTATATTCTTATAAGGATATAAATGTGAAACGCATAGCATATATTTAGTTTCACTGGTTAAGTTTGTATCTATACCGTTAAAATTTATTTTTTTGTTATTAGCAAAATACTCATCAAATCCAATATTTATCACATGAGAGTTTATTTCTTTTATATGGTATTTTCTAGCAAATAGTTCTTTTGTGAACTGAGATTCAAATATAACTGCATCAGCTGTTCGTGATGATGCAACCATAAGAAATTTATTTATATACAATTTTAATCTATCTGTCCATAAGAAATTTGTATAAAAATTTTTAAAAAAAGGACCAATGGTTCCAATCCATATTACGGTTTTAACTGGAGAATATATCGGGCCAAGGTTCCCAGGACAAAACAAAATATCTGCTTTTTCTTTCATTAAATAAAAAGGGAAAAAAAAT
>Ga0206679_10003986_pt1 | contig 11164 bp, 7 predicted proteins | sample M110012015metaG_FD_155464 | JGI IMG/M metagenome (GOLD analysis project Ga0206679, IMG submission 155464) | Ammonia-oxidizing marine archaeal communities from Monterey Bay, California, United States - M1 100m 12015 | ecosystem: Environmental > Aquatic > Marine > Intertidal zone | place: USA... | reverse complement strand
ATCGATGTGACCAATACGTAGTGCATTGATGATCTCTGTTCTTTCAATGGTGTCAATTTCTGAATGAAGATGATGTGCTTTGACTCCCATTTGATTGAGATAGGCGGCTACTTCTTCAGCGAATTTAATGGTCAATACGGTAACTAAGGTTCTTTCACCAGCATTTATTCGTGCATTTATTTCAGATAATAAATCACCCATTTGGCCAGTGGTAGGCCTGACCTCAATGTTTGGGTCAAGCAATCCAGTTGGTCTGATTTCCATCTTTGAAATACCCTCAATAGATTGCAATAAATCATACATTGTTTCTGCTTGCGGGTGCTTTTTTTCAAGATCCGGTGCAAATGCTCCGCCACCTGATTTTGCATGTAATAATCCATTAGGTATTTTTTGTCCAGTTATTTCACACAGGTGTCTTAGTTCTCTTTCTCCAGGTGTTGCAGAAACATAGACCATCTGGGGGACTAAGGATTGGAATTCAGGCATTTTCAATGGCCGATTATCGGCAGCAGTCGGTAGACGGAATCCATGCTCAATGAGGCTGTTTTTACGCGAACGGTCGCCAAAGAACATTCCTCCAACCTGAGGCAATGTTACGTGTGATTCATCCATAATGACCAAGAATTTATCCTTATTTCCATGGAATTGTTTTGCGCAAGCAGCAAAGAAATCAAGCATACAATAAGGTCGTTCACCAGTCTTTCGGCCATCGAAATGTAATGAGTAATTTTCCACAGCAGTACAATGTCCAACCTCTCTAAGCATTTCCAAGTCATACCTTGTTCTCTGCTCAATACGGTGTTTTTCTAACTCACGCCCCTCGCTTGCATAATGTGCGATTCGTCCATCTAATTCATCTTCAATAGAAACTAATGAGGCTTCAAATTGTTCTGGATTTGTCATAAAGAATTGTTTTGGATGGATCCATGCTTCTTCTAAATCATCTAAGACTTCCCAAGTCACTGGGTCACAAACCTGTACCTTCTCTACTCCGTCTAGGCCGAAGCGAACTCTGAGGGGGTCATCACGACTCGGCATCCAAATATCGATTACTTCTCCACGCACTCTACATTGACCTCTTGACAAATCACTGGTAGTTCTCTGATATTGTAATGCGACCAACTCCTTTAGCAAATCTCTTGTTTCAATCTGCTGGCCAACATGGCATCTAATATGGTATTCAAGGAATGTTTCAGGAGGATTCAATCCGTATATGCACGACACGGATGAAACAACGACACAGTCTGGGCGAGTGACTAAACTAGCTACAGTGGCAAAGCGCTCCTGCTCAATTCTTTCATTGATTGAAAGTTCTTTATCGATATACAAATCTCTCTTGGCCAAGTATGCCTCAGGTTGATAGTAATCATAATGAGAAACAAAATATTCAACAGCGTTTTGTGGAAAATAACCGACCATTTCATGATGTAATTGCCTTGCTAAAGTCTTGTTATGAGAAATTATCAAAGTAGGGATATTGAGTTTTTCGATAACCTTGGCCATCGCGAAAGTTTTTCCGCTCCCAGTCACTCCCAATAACACACATCTTGACTGTTGATTTTCCAATTGGGAAATTAATTTTCCAATTGCTTTTGGCTGGTCGCCTGCCGGCTCAAAATCAGAGTGTAAAACAAATCGTTTAACATCTGGTGATAAGCGTTCAAGTGCAGCACCTTCAAGGGCCTTAGAAATATCAAAAGGATCTCTTTCCAGTAAATCGGAATCGCCAACATCGTGATTTGCAACCTGTTCAAAGGCGCCTTCATCATCCCATTCTCCGACCAAACCAATCTCTCCAATGTTGTTGTAAAATAATTTAGAAGGCAACGGGTATTGAAGTCTTTGTAATAATCTTTCAAGGAAGGTACAAACCGCCATTGACGTGAATAATTGCGCCTGTAATATAAGATGAATCTGGACCGATTAGGAACGAAATAGTTCCAGCCATGTCTTCTGGTGATGCGACTCTTTTCAATGGAACTTGTTGTTCTCTCTCTTGCCTTTTTTGTTTTGAATCGCCTGCCAAAATAGCGGTATCAACAAATCCAGGTGCAAGGATATTGACTCTCTTTCCTTGAGGGCCAACCGCTTGGGCTAATGAGCGAGCCCACATTGCTAATGCAGCCTTGGATGCTGAATAATCCGCACCATGCGGAGAGCCACGTGTACCCAATTGTGAGCCGACAACAACGATTCTTGCGCTATCGGTTAGATGAGGTTGTACAGCCTTCCACACCCCAACAGCACCTTCAAAATTGGTCTTCATTGTACTTCTTAAGTCATCGATAGTCATTTCTTCTGCAGCAACTCTTTCATATCTGCCATGATTCAATACCAAAGCATCAATTCCTCTGTGCATCCATGGGTGAATTCCCAGTAAAGCCACTTCCCCATCATCATTGCAATCAACCTTGACCGCTAGTGCATCAGCACCAGTTCTTCTAATTTCATCAACGACCATTTCTGCAGGTTTTGAAGATGAATTGTAGGTTAACAGGATGTCATAACCATCTGCTGCTAAGCGTTTGCTGGTTGCAGCGCCAATACCACGGCCGCCTCCAGTAACCAATGCAATCGGGCGGGCCATGCACTTGCCAAACATTACTCAGTCATCAAACCAACCGCTTGATTCAATATTCCTTTTTTGCAAGAGTTATTACAGTTCAAATCCACAGTGTTTGCAGAATTTTGCATTGAAATCATGCCCTTCTTTCGAACAATTCTTGCAAGCTTGAGTACTAATATCGCCCAATTTCATCAATTCTGTTGAGATAATTCCAGTAGGGACAATAATCAAACTATAACCCATAATCATAATGAAAATCGCTAACATTTTTCCAATCGGAGTTATCGGAACAGTATCTCCGTAACCTGTACTGGTAAGCGTTGTAATGGCCCAATAGACACTTTGGGGTATTGATGTGAATCCATGTGCCGGGCCTTCAACAAGGTACATTCCAGCACCGGTGATAAAACTGAGAACAGTGATAGTTGACAGGAATACTACAATCCTTGTTTTTGATTGAATGATGGCCTCACTAAGTACATTTGCTTCTCCTAAATAACGAGATAATTTGAATACTCTAAACACTCGTAATAATCTAAGTGCTCTGATGACTAGAAGACTTTGTGCACCAGGAACGAATATACTGATGTATGTTGGCAAAATGGCTAATAAATCCACCATCCCAAAGAATGAAGTGGAATATTTTACTGAATGTTCAGTGGAATATAGTCGTAAAAAATATTCAATAGTAAATAGAATTGTAAAGAACCATTCTAACATTACCAATTGTGAATGGTAGACATTATCTATTGAATCTACACTTTCGAGTGATACGGCGAGAACAGATATTACAATTGAAACCAATAGTGCAATGTCAAAATATTTTCCTGAGGTAGTATCTGCTTCAAAGATAACTTCGTGAATCTTTTCTTTCAAAGACGATCTATTCGGCATAGTATTAGAAGATGTAGCGGAATCAGTCATATGCTAATCACAAAGTATCGCACATATAGGTTTCATTCAAGTATTGCAGGGCTATAAGCGGATTTCATAATGCTGGAATAATCGCCATTAGTGCAAATTATTACTCTTTATTGAGAAATTGAGCCAGTTGCGGAGGAGTCCAACCTTCCGGTTTCATGACTTTACCATCTTCTCTACGCAATACCTTTCCATCAACCAATTTTGCCATATTTGAACGATGAACTTCGTTGAAGGCATCATCATAGATGTGTTGCATACCGTGATTAATTATTGTTCCAGCCAAGATATATCCAATATCAGCAAGGGCATCTAGAATTTCAACCATATCTCCAGCGCGAGCAGCTTCAGCATACTCTTCAACTTCTTCTCTAAGCAACTTTATTCTCAATTCAATCATATCTTCAGGTCCGATATCCGGAGAGTCGAGTTTAGGGATGTCAAAGGCTTGATTGAATTCAAGAAGGGATGCAACAATCGGGTTCATATTACATTACGAGTGACTAAGGCTCATGAATCTTACACAGTCAGAAGCGTGAATAAAATGGCAAGAATCTAAAATGAAATACAAGGATAGAGAGAATAATTGCGGCGGAAAGATTGAGCAAACCGTAGCGAGAAAATAGACTCACTCAATAATATCAATAGGCTCAATATTGTTGGATGGAACTGAATAACCTTACAATTAATAACAATCGTAAAATTTTGATGATGCTGAAAAACCAATCAAAATAACAATTGTAGGCAACAATACTAACTACTATCCTTGGAAAAGAAGATTCTAATGGAAACCAATACTGAATCCAAATTAAGCCTGACAAATATATTCAAAGCGAATGCTGTAATGAATTTTCTAAGCGGAGCAATGATGCTTCTCATGGGAGAGATGATGTTTGAAGAAGTCGGAATGACTGTCACAGAAGACCTTGTAAGCATGGGAATCTGGACAGGTGCAACGATGATGATAATGGGAATAATGACATGGAAGATGCCAGATTGGGCGGGAGAGAACCTTTCGGATGTTGGTAAATTCATGGCGGTCTTCATGTGCGCATGGTTGGCCATCGCAATCTACGAAGTGGTGTCTGGCAAATTTACAGTCGCTCAAAATGCAATGCCGCTTGTTGGCAATGCATTATTTGCAGGATTATTCTACTGGAAATCCCAAGATTGAATCAACCAATACGAACCCTAGAAGGAGAGGCCACTAGAAAGCATCACTCTTCTTCGTCGTGATTGCAGTTCTCGTCGTGAACGTGAACTTCTTGTTGTGAAAGACGGTCAATCAAATCTGCCTTCTTTCCACCAACAGGTAGTCCTGCAGCCTTACAACGTTCTTTGAGTTCAGCGACTGATAGAGAAGATAGATCTTCACTGCTATCTGCATCTTCTTCAACACCGAATCCACGAGGTTCGTGAACTTCTATGAATGAAACCTTAGCAATATCTGCAATTGCATCTCGGATGGTTGTAACCAAACGGTATTTTAGCATTGCAGCATTGGTATCGAATAGCATTGTTTGTGGTAGAGTAACCGCAAGGTCATTTCCTGTGAATTCAACGCCAAAGTCAGCGTGACCGGTATTGGATTCAAGCAGTGCTGTAACCTTTTCTTCCTTACCTTCAACAACAGCAACTATCTTGAAACTGTACTTCAAGGTCTTTCCAGCCATAGGATGGTTGTAATCAATACGAGCGCGTCCTGCTGCAAGATATGATAGATATCCTTGCTTTCCACCAATGTTTACTGGTGCACCGATGTAAAGTGACTTAGGGTCTTTTACAGATTGGATAAGTTTGTCAATACTGATTGTGTCAATCAATTCTGAATCTTTCTCACCATATCCATCTTCTGGAGCAATGATACATTCAATTTCTTCGTTTGCCTTTGCTTCTGCTAGTGCGTCTTCAAAACCTGCAATTAGCATTCCGCCACCAACGATACAGACCATTGGGGTGTAAGTACGACCCTCTTGGTGGACATCGTGTTCTTTTGCAACATCTTCACGAGTAGTTTCGATAATAGTACCGGTTTCCTCATTGTATAGTTCATAATCGACGTGGATAATTGTTCCTTCTTCCATGTATAAGCCTCCCTTAGGGATAGTCCGGCGACCAATGCCCCCTTCATAATTGCATTGGATGAAAGAAGGGTCACTCCTCTTGCTCAATATGTGAATCATCGTCACTCAGTGCACTGTTTTTACGCTTTGAAATGATTGCGATATGGGCCATGCCAATTAACATCAAACTCCAGCCGGACCACACAAGATGCGAGTTCGGTAAATCATAGATTGTCACTCTGACCATTTCAATTGAGTCTAATCCGTCCACTCTGGCCTGTTGCATTAAGCCATTAGCCTGAGAGCCATCAAAGATGAAAACAATATCTCCATGCCATCTGGATAATGTATCAACTTCAGAACGAGCTGTTCCAGTTGTATCAAATCTAAGCATACCAGGTTCCACGATTGCGATTTCGGTGTATTTTACTACTCCATTACTATTTTCATCCATTTCATAAACAGCGATTCTTATTCCCACATAGCCGTCTCCAACTTCAAGACCATCATCTTCAAGAATTATTTCTATGAATTGATATCCATAATCACCATGAATGATAATTTCATCTTGAACCAATGAAACGCGATGACTTGCATCTTCTCTATTGACTAATGTTGTTGTGAAGATGTGCCCGATCATCAACAATATCAGCCCTAGATGAATCAAATGTGCCCCTACAGGAATTCTCTTTAGGATAGGAGTTCGTGATTTACGTTGGATTTGCGCAAATACCTCATTGACCATCGGAATCATTGTCACCAATAACATCGGCAAGGATATCCAAGCGATTGAACCCCTTGTAATATACTCTGAAACAGTTGTTTGAGCATCTTGGCCCAACCACTCAGGAGCAAATATTGAAAGTAGGATTGAAACGGTTAACACCGACAAAACAACAGTAATAATTGTCTTAGATTCCTCCTTTCTCATCACATAGGTAAACATCGCAATGGCGATTGCAAGCATGAATGGTGCGCCATATAATTCGTGTGCGTTTAGATTTACAGAATCAATGCTAGCCAGCAAGATTGACAATGTCAAAATCAAATACAACCCTGAAATTACAACTGTTGCCCACAATGCCATTCTCTGTTGGTCTTTGCGAGTAGTGATGTCAAAGCCTTGCCCGGATTTTGTTTTATCATCCTCGACCAATAACCAAGGAGATACGAAGACAATCAATACAGATGCTGCGATTGGAAGTTCAACTAAACCTGACCATGCAGAGGCTAGGGCTAACATTATTCCACCAGTTGCCCAACCCCATTGTTTTGTGGGGTTTATTGAATAAAACATCGGAATAAAGAAGATTAGACTGAGTAATGAAAATAGTACATCGCCTTTGATGATGCTCAAAACTATTGGCGTCATTAAGAGAATTGGGATTATTTTTGCCGCCGGAAATTGCCATTCAAGAGGCAATAAATCCTCACTATCATTATCGATTAAAATATCGAAAATCAAATGCAAGTAAACAATAATTGGGAATATGAATATTGGAATTAGGCCGTAAATTTTCAAATCAAATAAGAAAGCAAAAATAGCCAATAACACCGGAATAAAGAACAAATAGAGACTGTTTTGATTTATTTCACTTGACCGAATTGAACGACGTTGCATGGTAAACCACACTCCGATTATTAACAAAATTAATACAAGATATGACATGACTTCAACCCCTGCTTCTTCACCCCTTAGAACCATGAAACGACCGAATGCCTCACTAGGCGGAGTTCCTCCATCACTTACTACGAAAGTATGTACAGATGAAGCCCATACACCCCCGGCTCTCGTGACAAGGGTTGCAAAAATTGCCAATGCACCTGCAACTAATCCAGCTCCAATCCAAACATTATCTGGAGTCTTTCCTGGACGAGTTCTCAAATGAACGATAATCACTAATGCTAACCAAGGCAAAAATGAACCTGTTTCAACTGGATCCCATGCCCAATATCCACCCCAATCAAGAATCAAATATGCCCACAATCCGCCCAAACCGATGCCTAGAGTTGCGAAAAATAAGGCTGGACGCGCAACTGTTAAGATACGATTTTGAATCTCTTCACTATTGCTTGAATAGAAACTAGAGATTGAGATTGCTGTAAGATGTAAGCACAATGAGTATGATAAGAACACAAGTGGTGGATGAATTACCATCAAATCTGTTTGTAATAGTTCGTTTAATCCTCGCCCAATCCATTCGGTTTCATTGGCCTTGAATGGGTCTAAAATAAGAGAAATTACCAGTAAAAGCAAACTAAAACCGTGAATTAATCTTAGTCTAATTTGGTGAGCAGTAAATCCTTTAGCATCTTCAACTTCCTCGCCAGGTAATGGTTTTCTCCAAATCCAAGACAATAGTGACATCCAAAGAACCCATAATAAAATCGGTCCTTCTCTTGCTGCCCAAGTGGCTGCAAAGCGATATTTTAGCGGTAATGCGGCTCCACCATATGCTGCTACGTGCATTATTGATGTGTCATTTACTAGGAACCGGCTTGATAATGCAATGAATGGTAACGCCAATGCTAAATGACAAAGAAAAGACATCAAATTCCTCTTCTCATGCAACTTTGGTTGCAAAATGAGTAGGGTGGCGGCAAAGATTGCCAGCCACAACGTCAATGTCCACACAGACGAGGCTAATCGCCACACCTTCATGTCATTTGCTTATTTTCAATTCACACCAATGCTGATTGATTACCAGCCAAAGTGCTTGGCCCTCGAATATCCAAAGGATAGAAGAACGGGAATTACTCGCTTGGTTAGCAATATTGGTTTTCTAAACAATATCTTTATTCCGATACCTAATTTTTGCAAAGCAGACATATTGCCAAGTTCTTCAGGAAGACATTGTGCCATGACCGACATTTCATCATCGGTTAACTCATACAATGCTGTTTTTCCTTTGAGGATTTTGCTGTACGGTGGGAAACGCTTCAGCCAGGCTTTTTGATAGGCCATTAATCGTTGCTTTGAAAGATCGTTTTCACCAATCGCTTGTGCGATTACATTTGCAGCCTCTCTCCCAGACCAAAGTGCGAGATGGGAGCCTCCTTCAAACAAAGGTGAGGTGAATCCTGCAGCATCACCAACTAATATCACGCCGGTTTCAACTGTTATTTCTCTTGGACCAGATATTGGAATTGTCCCACCAAATGGTTTGATTTTTATTCCTTCTTGACGCCAAGGAGGATTTACTTTGGGTTTGTCTTTTAGATATGTGTCCTGAATAAAGTTTTCAAGATATTTTATCGCACCTTTCTTGTCGGTTGTCACCAAACCAACATTTGCTCTACCGCCTTTCTTTGGAATCATCCATACATATCCATGTGGAGAATATTTTGGCCACAAATAAAAGTCAAGGTATCCATCATTAGGCACATCCAGCATTTCATACTGGAATCCTGCAATTACTTCGACTTCAGTCTTCATGTCAAGTATTTTTGAAGCAGCACCTGCTACTCCAGAGGCATCTATTACCGCCCGACATTCAATTGGAAATTCATTTCCTCTCCCATCAATTTTCCAATTAGTAAATTGATTTTCGCTATTGAAAACTCTCTCCATTGAAGTCACTCTATGAGATACTAATAATTCAGCCCCAATATCGCATGATTCTTGAATCAACCATCTCTCAAATAGATGCTTATCCAATACATAGCCAGTTTCAGAAAGTAGTTTCTTAGTTCCATCAGGGAATATTACACGTATTCCTTTAACATCGAGTGCCTTGACGTGATCTGGCAATTCCAAATCGAGATTATCCACAGCCATCTGGCTAAGACATTCTCCGCAATGAACTGGAGTTCCGACCTCAGGGTCAGCCTCCACAATAATCGTTGACAACCCAGCCCTCCTCAGATGAAGAGCAGCTGAACCACCGCCTGGACCAGCGCCAATTACCAGCACATCACAGAAACGCACTTCCTCGCCCATAGCCAACGGTTGTAAAGGACAGCCCTTGAAACCAACGGTCTTTGATTCTTCAATAATAATCTGAATAATACAACAAATTATTGCTCTAATGGCTCGCATTACGTCATTTACCAATAATTTTTCACAAAACGAACAATGCGAGAAGTGAAAGGGGTACTCCCCGTAGGGGAGTTGTGGCGTGGGTGACGATGAAGCGATGGCTTGGCCATCTCAACTCTCAAGGAGAGTTACTTCGTATAGACCGCCCTGTGGATGTTGAATATGAGGCGGGTGCTATCGCTGACCTATTGGTCAAAAACAATGGTCCTGCAGTTATCTTTTCTCAACCTAGATTAGCCGATGGTACGATTTCAGAAATACCACTGGTGATGAATTTATTCGGAAGCAAGCAAAGAACAATGCAAGCGCTTGGAGTTAGCCAGGAAGATGAAATCGGTCAGCGAATGGTTGCGATGATGAAGCCAGATATTGGATTATTTGTCAAAAGACCATGGAAAGCATTGCCCTTGGTCAAAGATGCGATGGCAATGCCGCCTAAGAAAAAACGAACGGGCGCTTGTCAACGCGTTAAGTTACCACTTGATTTGACAAAGTTACCGATTCCCAAAACATGGCCCATGGATGGAGGAAACTTCGTAACCTTGCCTTTGGTGATAACAAAAAATTCCAATACTGGAGAACACAATATGGGCATGTACCGCGCTCAGGTATTCGGTCCAAAAGAAATAGGATTACATTGGCAAATTCACAAGCACGGAGCTGACCATGCAGCAATGCATGGAAAGGATGCAAAGATGCCTGTAGCGATTTGCATTGGAGGACCGCCTGAACTAATTTTTTCAGCGATATCCCCACTTCCTGATAATCTCTCAGAATACCAATTCGCTGGAATTCTCGGGCGTAAATCTCTACCAATAACCAAGGCATTAACACAAGAACTAATGATTCCTGCTAATGCTGATATTGTCATAGAAGGATATTGTATTCCAAGTGAAACACGACAAGAAGGTCCTTTTGGTGACCACTTCGGATTCTATTCTCTAACTGGACAATACCCTGTCCTACACGTTACTGCAATCACTGCAAGAAAGGATGCTGTATTGCCTGCAACAATTGTTGGACTTCCTCCAATGGAGGACGGATATTTGGGTGAAGCAATAGGTCGTCAATTTTCACCAGTTCTAAAATTCCAACATCGTGATGTCAGCAGTGTTCACTTACCGATGGAAACCGGATTCCATAATCTAGCCATCGTTGCTAGCAAGCAAAGATATCCGAGGCAAGCAAGAAAAACCGCTCTTGGCCTCTTGGGTGCTGGGCAGATGATGTTCCTGAAATCAATAGTTGCAATCGATGAAAATCAAGACCCAAGAGATTTGGAAGCATTACTTGATTGCCTCAATGATAAGGTGGACCCCGCCACCGATCTCATCGTTCTAAAAGGACAAGTTGCCGATGCCTTAGAGGCTGCTAGCAAATATGAGAATGTGCATGATAAATTAATCATTGATGCTACCACTTTAGCAAAGGCAGACCCAAGAGGCGATGACGAACCTTTGGAAGGTTCATACTCACAACATACGCCTCAATGGAGGCAGTACGCAGGTAGCGAGAAGGCTTCGCAATATCCTGCACCCAAGCCTGAAGATATTCCAGCATTTTTAGCCAATGTTC
>Ga0206679_10003979_pt1 | contig 11173 bp, 9 predicted proteins | sample M110012015metaG_FD_155464 | JGI IMG/M metagenome (GOLD analysis project Ga0206679, IMG submission 155464) | Ammonia-oxidizing marine archaeal communities from Monterey Bay, California, United States - M1 100m 12015 | ecosystem: Environmental > Aquatic > Marine > Intertidal zone | place: USA... | reverse complement strand
GACCTATACGAATTTTGTGAACCTGATGGATATGTGCGGCATCGCCGTGCCAACACCTGAACGCTCCGACAGGCGGCCCGGTAGCGTAACCATTCTGGCGCAGGCCGGTGCAGATGCAAAGACCGCCGCCCTTGCTGCCAAGATTGAAGCGTGGGGCAGTCGGACACTTGGCGCAACGGACTGGTCATTGGATGCAGTGCCCTTGCCAGACGATCCATCTGAGGATGCGATCCGCATCGCGGTTTGTGGCGCGCACATGTCGGGTCTACCGCTGAACCATACACTGACCGAACGCGGCGCTGCGTTCGTTCGCACTGATAGCTCCGCGCCGGATTATACCTTTTACGCCTTGCCGGGTGCTGGCGTCGCGCGTCCGGGGATGGTGCGCACGGAGCCTGGCCAAGGGGCTGCCATAGCATTGGAAATATGGGACATGCCGCTGCCCGCCTTTGGCAGCTTCATGAAGACCATCCCGGCACCTTTGGGTATTGGCACCCTCACACTTTCGGACGGTAGCACCGCACAAGGTTTCCTGTGCGAAGCCATTGTCGCGACAGGGGCGCAAGATATCACTGATCTAGCGGATTGGCGAAAATATCTAGCCACTCAGACCTGACACAACGACGCGGAAAACCGCGCGTAACATGACATGGAGACATCAATGACAAATACGACAAGACGACGTTTCTTACAGACTGCGGCGGTGACCGCGGGGGCTTTGCCGTTCCTAAGGGCTCTACCTGCAAACGCGCAAAGCAGCGGTGTGCTGGTTGCCGTCAACGGACAAACGATCAACAGCCTTGATCTGCACCGCACCGGCACGAACCGCCCTAGTTATCAGGTGGCCATCAACTGCTATGACCGGCTTGTGTCCTTTGGCACAAAGCCCTCGGTGGGCGGCGGGCTGGAGTTCGATTACTCCAAGGTCGAGCCAGAATTGGCCGAAAGCTGGACAGTCTCGGAAGACGGCCTCGTTCTGACTTTCACCCTGCGCGATGCGACATTCCAGGACGGAAGCCCGGTGACGGCGGCAGATGTGAAATGGTCCTTTGACCGCGCGGTGTCCTTGGGCGGTTTCCCTGCCGTACAAATGAAGGCCGGTGGTTTTACCGCGCCAGAGCAATTCGCAGCCATTGACGACAAGACGTTCCAGATCACGCTGGCTACGCCTTCAAAGCTTGCCATCCCGGACCTCGCGGTGCCGATCCCGTTTGTCATCAACTCCAAAGTCGCCATTGCGAACGCCACGGAAGATGACCCATGGGCGACGGAATATCTGCACCTCAACACCATCGGGTCCGGCGCGTTTAAAGTCGCGCGTTGGGTGCCGGGCGAACAACTGATATACGAGCGCAATGATGACTGGGCCAGCGGTCCGGTGCCGGCTTACAAACGGGTGGTCATCCGTGAAGTGCCATCTGCCGCCACCCGCCGCGCGGTGATTGAACGCGGCGACGCGCAGGTATCGTTCAACATCCCCAGCAAAGACGCATTGGAGTTGTCGGACATGATGGAGGTGAACTCGACCCCAATCGCCAACTGCATCAACTGCGTCGGTCTAAATACTAAATTTGAACCGTTTCAAGACAGTTATGTGCGCAAAGCCGTGGCCTACGCCATTCCTTACGAGGCGATTTTCCAGACCGCAGCCTACGGACGCGGCGCGCCGCTTTGGGGAGAAGAAACCGAACGCTCTGACATCGCTTGGCCGCGCAAAACCGGCTACATGGAGGACCTTGAAAAGGCGAAAGAACACCTTGCCAAGTCAGGCTTTGCAGATGGGTTCGAAGTACCATTTTCCATCAGCCTTAACCAGCTTGATTGGATGGAGCCAACAGCACTGTTGATTCAGGAAAACCTCGGCAAGATCGGGATCACCGTTACCATCGACAAAATCCCCGGCGCAGATTGGCGCACGGCCTCACTGGTTGAAAAGCGGCTCGCCTTTCACCTGGAAGGCTTTGGCGGCTGGCTTGATACGCCCGATTACTACTTCTTCTGGGCCTATAAAGACGGGCATCTGTTCAACTCTTCCAACTACCGCAATGAAGAGATCGAGACTCTTGTCGACACCACCTTGCCGATGGAAGTTAGCGATCCGTCCTATGAGCCGAATGTGAAGCGGATGCTGGAAATTGCTCTGGACGAATTGCCCCGTATTCCGCTCTGGCAACCAGCGCTGAACGTGGCGATGAACGGTGCGACGGATTACGAATTTTGGTTCCACCGTCAACTTGACGTGCGTCCGATTAAGCCCGCGTAATGTCGCCGCGTACCAAAATGATCGGTGCGCGACTTCTTCAGGCCATCCCGGTTGTCATCGGGGTGGTCGTCATTACCTTTGTGCTGACGCGCGCGTTGCCCGGTGATCCCGCGGTGTATTTTGCAGGGGATGCCGCGGACGTGGCCTCGATCCAACAGGTCCGCGAAACACTCGGGTTGGACAAACCGTTGCCACAGCAGTTTCTCCGTTACGTCGGCGATCTGGTGCGCGGCGATTGGGGCAATAGCCTGTCGACCGGCCAACCGGTTTTGGCCGATATTTCACGCCGTTTGCCTGCCTCGCTTGAGCTGACCTTGATCGCCCTGATCCTGTCGTGCGCAATTGCGATACCCTTGGGCGTAATGGCCGCGACAAAGCCAGGCTCTTGGCGCGACCACGTGTGCCGAGTGTTTGTTACAGCGGGCGTCTCCTTGCCCACATTTTTCACCGGCATTTTGTTAATCTACATTTTTTACTACCTGCTGGATATCGCGCCGTCACCGCTGGGTCGCTTAAACTTCATGTTTATAGAGCCAGACCGGATCACAGGGTTTTACCTAATCGACAGCGCCCTAGCAGGCGACTGGGAAACCTTCGGCGCGGCGGCCAAACAACTGGTTTTGCCCGCCTGCACCATGGCGATCTTCACACTGGCTCCAATCGCGCGCATGACCCGCGCCGCGATGCTACAAGCCCTGTCCTCAGACTTCATCCGCACTGCACGCGCAGCGGGGCTTGGGCGGCGCAAAATCTTGATGGGCTGCGCGCTACGCAATGCACTGCTGCCGGTGGTGACCACGCTCGGCATGGTGTTTTCATTTGCGCTCGGCGCAAATGTATTGGTCGAAAAAGTCTTCGCGTGGCCCGGAATCGGATCTTATGCCGTCGACGCGCTGGTGGCGTCTGATTACGCCGCCGTCCAAGGTTTCGTTCTGGCCATGGCGCTGCTCTTCGTCGCGTTGAATCTGATCATTGATCTGACCTACGCGATAATCGACCCTCGCATCGGATTTGACGGCGCATGAGTACATCACCTTCTCAGTCTTTTGCCGCGCACGTCGGATATGTCCTGAGGCAAAACCCGGTAACACTGATCACCTTCTCACTGCTGGCCGGTTTGATCTTTTGCGCAGTTCTCGGCCCCTTGCTTGCGCCTTACGACCCGCTCGCCTCCAGCGACACGATCCTTCAACCACCAAGTGGCGCGCATTGGTTTGGAACCGATCATTTGGGCCGCGATGTGTTCAGTCGGGTGATCGTAGCGACGAGATTAGACATGACAATTTCCATCGGAGCCGTGGCCCTGTCCTTTGTGGCAGGATCGATTTTAGGCTGCGTCGCGGGCTACTGGGGCGGCTGGTTCGATGCCATCATCAGTCGGGGGCTCGACATGATCATGGCCTTCCCGCTCTTCGTTCTGGCGATGGGGATCGTAGCCGCCTTGGGCAACACGGTGGAAAACGTGATCTATGCAACGGCCGTGATCAACACGCCGTTTTATGCGCGCGTGGTCCGAGCCGAGGTCAACATCCGCCGCGATGCGGGCTTTGTGCAGGCCGCAAAACTCGCTGGAAACTCTGACCTCAGGGTCGTGGCCATGCACATCTTTCCAAACGCGCTGCCGCCGATGATGGTGCAGGTCTCGCTCAACATGGGCTGGGCAGTGCTAAACGCGGCGGGCCTCAGCTTCATCGGGCTTGGCGTGCGTCCGCCGACGCCGGAGTGGGGAATTATGGTCGCTGAGGGGGCAAATTACATCATCTCGGGCGAGTGGTGGTTGGCGCTTTTTCCCGGCCTCTCGCTGATGCTTGCGGTATTCACCTTCAACCTTCTGGGCGACGGGCTACGCGACATCGTTGATCCAAAACAGAGACGCTAGATGCTTCAGATCCGTGACCTTCGTGTACAGTTTGAAACCCGCAATGGCCCGGTTGATGCAGTGCGCGGGATCAACCTCGATCTGGCGCGGGGCGAGACTTTGGGGATCGTTGGCGAAAGCGGCTCAGGCAAATCGGTGACCGCCTTCAGCGTATTACGTATTCTGGATGAAGGCGGGAAAATCATAGCAGGTGATTTGACCTATGGCGGGATCAATCTGACAGCGGCTGACGAAAACGCATTGAACGATATTCGTGGCCGCGAAATCTCGATGGTTTTCCAAAATCCACGCGCGGCCCTGAACCCGATCCGCAAAATCGGGCAGCAAATCGAAGATGTGCTGCGCCAACATAGCCTTGCCACACGCCAAGACGCGCGCAGAAAAGCGATCACAGCTCTCGAAGAAGTGCAGATCAAAGACGCCGCCGCGCGCTATCACGCCTATCCATTCGAGCTGTCTGGCGGCATGTGCCAACGGATCGTGATCGCCCTTGCCTTGGCCTGCCAGCCACAACTTTTGATCGCGGATGAACCGACAACCGGCCTTGATGTCACGACGCAAAAGACCGTGATGGATCTGATCCAAAACCTCGCAAAAGACCGCGGGATGAGCGTGCTTTTGATCACCCATGATCTCGGTCTTGCCGGGCAATATTGCAACCGGCTTTTGGTGATGAAAGACGGTGAGGTGGTTGAGAGCGGCCCACCTGCGAAGCTGACAAAAGAGGCAACCCACGCCTACACCAAAAAGCTCGTCGCCGCGACACCACACAAAGGCAAAGCCTTGCATAATCTGATCCTTGGCGGCGCGGCTGTGCCGGTTCCAGATCAGGGCGAGGTCTTGTTGTCCGTGCGCAACGTCACCAAGACCTACGCCGGAAAATCCGGTCCTGTCGAGGCCCTGCGCGGAATCAGTTTCAATGTCCGCAAAGGCGGCTGCCTTGGGCTTGTTGGCGAAAGTGGGTCTGGCAAATCGACCCTGTCATCAATCATCGCACGGCTTCAAGACGCAACCACTGGCGAGATCGAGTTTGAGGGGCGCAACCTGAATGACACCCCCGCTGCACGCTTTGCCAGCGACCCGCGCAGGTCTGAAATCCAGATGGTGTTCCAAGACGCCACCGAGAGTTTGAACCCACGGCATACCGCCGCGCAATCCATCATGGAACCGATGCGCCATCTTACAAAAACCATCCCACGCGACCGAAGCGCTCGAGTGCACGAACTGGCCGCGCAAGTCGGTCTGCCAGCCGCACTTCTAAGCCGCTTGCCCCACCAATTATCCGGTGGCCAAAAGGCCCGAGTCGGGATCGCGCGTGCCCTTGCTGTCAACCCAAAACTGTTGATCTTGGATGAGCCGACAGCCGCGCTGGATGTCTCCATTCAAGCGCTGGTTTTGAATCTGCTGGCAGACCTGCGGCATCGGTTGAACCTGACGTATGTCTTTGTGAGCCACGATCTCGCTGTTGTTCAGATGTTATGTGACACAGCCCTTGTTATGCGCTCTGGTGAGTGCGTGGAATACGGCCCGACGGACGCCGTTCTGTCGTCCCCGAAAAGTCCTTACACCCAAGAATTGATTGCTGCGATACCGCAACCAAGACCCTAACGCTCAGGCCGTTTCCCAATGCACGACTCGCTTACTCAAAAAGACGAAAAAGCTGTCCAAGGCTGCGCCAAGTAGGCCGAGTTGGATCAAGCCGACAAACATGCGATCCACTTGAAAATACTGCCGTGCCTCTTCTAAGCGGTACCCTATTCCCGCCGAAGACCCAGTCAATTCCGCCGCAACAAGACTGAGGAACGCAAGCGCTGCGCCAAAGCGCAGACCTGCAAAGATATGTGGAGCCGCGGCAGGCACCACCACTTCAAAGAACTCGCGCCACCAAGGTGCACCCAGCGAGCGGGACGCGCGGATGTAGGTCTCTGGCACATGCTCCATCCCGTGGTGCGTGGCCAGCCAGACCGCAAGAAACACCGTGTAGGCGATGACAAAATACTTAGACTCCTCGCCGATGCCGAACCAAACAATGGCAATGGGAACCAACGCTATCGCCGGGATAGGGCGCAAGATGTTGAAGAAAGGGTAAACAGCAAGCCGAACAACCGCGACGCGGGCTGTCAGGATACCTGCCAGAACGCCAAGGGTTGCCCCAATGGAAAATCCAACGGCAGCGCGCGAGATTGAAATCTTGAGATCCTTCATCATCACGCCGTCGTTGAACAATTTCACAGATGCTGTGGCGACATCCCATGGTCCCGGAAACAGGTTGCGATTTGTAAGCCCGAGGCTGTGTGCAAGCTGCCAAATGAAGATCACAAAAATAATCGATAAAAGCGGTTTCAGGTGAGAGAGCTGTTTTGTGATCATGGCATCCATCCAAGTGGTATTTCATTTACCATAACTTGAACGAAGAAGTGGCAAAACGTTGTATATCAGTCGGTTGTCGTTTGACGGGCGAGGCCTTCAGAACGCTCATATTTTTAGCATTTCTTTTGTCGTGTGCCTATTTTCCAGACAAAAAAATATTGGCGTTGCGCGGTTTGTGACCGATGCAAAAATTGCACCGCACTGCAAAGTATCTAGCACTATGACGCAACACTTTTTTATAAGAAGCTTTTGACAACGTCGGATAAGGCTTGTCAAAAGAATGAACAAAACTGCCACCACTCAACATCAATCAGCTTTGACAACGCGACTCGGCAAGGGCTGGGTTCGCATTGCTGGACTTTCCGTGGTTTTTGGAGAGGGCGCGACACAGACAATTGCACTTACCCCCACGGATCTCGAACTTGAGGCAGGCACATTCACTGCGTTGATTGGTCCCTCGGGCTGCGGCAAGTCTACACTTTTGAATGCAGTCGCAGGCTTTACAGCCCCGATCGAAGGGGCCGTTCAGGTAGATGGCCGCAACGTACAGGGCCCACATCCGAGTGTTGGAGTCATTTTCCAAAACTTTGCGCTGTTTCCGTGGTTCACAGCGCGGGGCAATGTTGAATTCGCGCTCAAGCGATTTGGGTTATCCAAAACTGAGCGGCGCGAACGGGCCATGGAAGCCCTTGGCGAGGTTGGTTTGTCCGAACATGCGACGAAGTTTCCCGGCCAGTTGTCAGGCGGAATGAAGCAGCGTGTCGCGATTGCGCGCACCCTCGCTGCCGATCCAGATGTCTTGCTGATGGATGAGCCTTTTGGCGCGTTGGACGCGCAAACACGCCTGCGCATGCATGAACTTTTGACTGGCATCTGGATGCGCCGTCGCAAGACGGTCCTGTTTGTCACCCATGATGTGGATGAAGCGCTGCGCCTTGCGGATGTTGTTTATGTGATGGCCACCGGTCCCGGACGGATCATCGAAAACGTTCCAGTCGACCTTGAAAGACCCCGCCCCGTCGACCGGATGAGCGATGGATTTTTGAACCTGCGCAGCATGCTGTTGGGGCTGTTGCGTCATGAAGACTGACAACAGTATAGGAGAATACCAATGTTTATGAAATGCCTCGGCGCAGCCACTGCGCTCACGTTCTCTGTCGCCAGCGCTTTTGCTGATGACATTACAATCGGTTTTGCCCCGAACTTGCAAACTTTGCCAATCGTCGTTGCCCAATCCGAGGGCTACTTTGCAGAAGAAGATATCACACTTGAGGCGGTCAAATTCACCTCCGGTCGTCGCGCATTAGAGGCTTTAATCGGTGGTCAGCTCGATGTTGCATTTATGGCGGAATACCCGGTGTCCATCGCGGCCCTTCGGGACCAACCTTTCGGCACGTTCACGACGCTTTCGCGTTACACGGCGAATCGGGTGATCTCTAAGGGGTCCATTGGGTTTGAAAATCCAAGCAGCCTTGAGGGCAAGAAGATTGGGACCACAATGGGGTCAAACACTCAGTTCTTCACCGAAGCCTTGCTAACAGAGTTTGGCGTGAATGCCGAAGTCATAAACGTCTCACCACCCGACATTGTGCCAGCCCTTGCGCGTGGCGACATTGATGCGGGTATCATGTTCCCTGATTTCTACCCAGCTGCGGAAAAGGCGCTCGGCGATGATTATCGTGAATTCCGCAGCGATGCCTACATTGCGTGGTTCGTCCTCTCAGCCACGCCCGAAATGCTGAATGAGCGCCCAGACGAACTTGCTGCGTTTGTGCGTGCCTTAATCAAAGCAGAAGATTTCATCGAAACGAACCCCGAAGGCGCGATGGCCGCCCTAGAAATAGCAACAGAAGGTTTGCTGTCTATAGAGGTCATCAAGTCGAAATTCGCCGAAGCGGAATATGAGATTGGTTTGGCCAACGGTCTTTTGGACATCCTCGAAACCCAAGCCACTTGGGTTGTTGAACAAGGCATGGTTGAAGCCACGCCATCCCGCGATCTGATCAAAGGTTTTCTAACCACTGGTCCAATTGAAGCGGTCGACCCATCGCGGATCACTTTAGAATAACTTGAAAAGGCGGGTGGCCCCGATGTGGGTCGCCCGAAATTACCAATGGATTTTAAAAACCTGCTTTCATCCTCTGCCACGCTTGCGCCAGAGGTTTTATTGACCCCGGATGGGGTCAAACGTGATTGGGCCATTCGTTTTTCCGGCACAAGGATCACCGGCGTTGGACCAGCTACTGAATTTCCAGACGCGACGCCGTTGCCTGGGCGTGCCATCATTCCCGGCATGGTCGATGCACATACTCATGTCGGCCAGATCTTCGGCAAAGCCTTAATTGGCGGCGAGCCTGCGCAGATTTGGAAGCGTATCTGGCACCCGATGGAGCGGGACATGGACGAGGAGCAATCCTACCTCTCCGCAAAATGGGCGTTTTGGGAGGCGATGCGCGGCGGCTTCACCAAGGTCGTGAATTACGGGCTGAACAGCATCGAAAAGAACGAAGGCGTGCATCGCGCAGCGCTTGAAACAGGGATCAGGCTTGTTTCTGCCTGTGGCCTCGATGAGTTCTCCGGCGATGTCGGCACCGGCCATGGCAACTATGTGTGGTCACAAATCGAAGATGTGATTCTGGCTCATATCGATCACTGTGCACCGCATGATATGATTGCACCTTCGGTCTGTTGCAGCTCCTTTATGGGCAACACGCCAGAGACTTTGAGTAAGCTATCAGCGCTCTGTGCAGACAAGGGCATTCTGCTTCAGATCCATTCCAACGAGCATTTCCCAGAGGTCCATGAGAGCATCCTGCGCCACAACATGCGCCCGACGGAATTGCTGCACAAACACGGTGTTCTCGGACCCCACGTGATCTTGCACCACACGACCATCGTCTCCGAGCCAGAGATCGAAATGATCGTCGAGACCGACACCGCGACCAGCTACAACCCATTGGCCAGCGTCTGGAAAGGCAATGCCGTCGCCCCTGCTTTGCGCATGGCCCAACGGGGTGTCCGCTTTGGGATCGGCTCGGATACGACCTCAGCAGACGGCTTCAAAAACTTGATGGCTGCCGAGGCCTGCCAGCGGATCGAACACGCCTTGCCCGTGGCGGATTTCTCATGTGGTGCCGCCTGGACATGGATTGATGCCGCAACCATCCAAGGCGCACACGCAACAGGTGGCATCGGCGATCACGGACCCCTACAAAAAGATATGGCGGCAGATTTCCTGATCCTCGACATGATGCACCCTGAATGTCTGCCCAGCCATGATTTTGAGTGGGAGTTGGTGCGCTATTACAACCGCGACCAAGTCGATGCGGTCGTTGTAAACGGCAAAGTAGTTATGGCGCGCGGCAAACCAGTGGGTTGGGATGTAGACACTCTTCGAACAGCCGGGCTTGAGGCCGCCAAAACGATCACCAGTGCACCTGACATCAAGCGGTGCCATGGTTCCTCTGATCTTTACCGGCCCAAAGCGTAAGCCATGCCCCGCGCCCGGATTCACCGGATACCGACATCTAGTCCTGATGACACATCGGGTTTGCGCGCGCTTATTAATGCAGGCGACTTGGACCCTGGCAAACTAATCGCGATCATCGGCAAAACCGAAGGCAACGGTTGCGTTAACGACTTCACGCGCGCCTTTGCCGTTTCAGCGCTAACGCAGGCGCTTGGCGAAGATTCCACGGGCGTGAGCATGGTGATGTCTGGCGGGACAGAAGGCGGGCTGTCCCCGCACATCGGGACTTTTGGGGTATTAGCGGACACAGGCTCCGGCCCTGCAATGGCAATTGGAACGGAGCTGTCTCGCGACTTAGAGGCACATGAACTGGGAACCTTTGCGCAGATCGACTGCGTGGCCGAAACAGTCACCGCAGCGGTGAAATCCGCTGATCTAACCGGTGCGGCAGATGTCCATTTTGTACAAGTCAAATGCCCGCTCCTGACCGCAGACCGCATTGCCGCTTCGCGCGCTCCGGTTGCCACACGGGATACGCTGAAATCCATGGGACTTTCGCGTGGTGCCTCTGCGCTTGGTGTCGCTTTGGCACTAGGCGAGATCGACCTAGCGACCGCAAAGGCCGCAAAGATCGGATCGGACCTCGATATCTTGTCTGGCCGCGCCAGCACGTCAGCGGGCATCGAATTAATGGGACACGAGATTGTCGTCTTGGGGATGAGTGACAGCTGGACCGGCCCTTTGAGGGTGGATCACGCGGTGATGTCCGATGCGATCGATACTGCGTCCGTCGCTAAAGCGCTTGAGCGTTTGGGCGTTGGAGAAACGACAAGGCTCCGTGCCGTATTTGCCAAGGCTGAAGCCTCCAGTAGCGGTCTCATTCGCGGCCAACGCCATACGATGTTAGATGACAGCGACATCGCTGCGACCCGTCATGCCCGTGCCTTCGTTGGTGGTGCTTTGGCGGGCCTAACCGGAAGTTGCGATTTGTACATATCCGGTGGGGCAGAACACCAAGGGCCTGACGGTGGCGGACCTGCTGCCTTGATCGTAGAGCAAATTTGAGAGGCATTGCCTTGGGTTACGTCAACAGTGGACTTGTCGCGTTTACATTCCGGTCTCTGAACTCATTTATGCGGCCTTTCGTTCGAATGCCAAGGGGCTTTTGCCACCTAGCGATGAGTGACGTCGG
>Ga0206679_10003978_pt1 | contig 11174 bp, 6 predicted proteins | sample M110012015metaG_FD_155464 | JGI IMG/M metagenome (GOLD analysis project Ga0206679, IMG submission 155464) | Ammonia-oxidizing marine archaeal communities from Monterey Bay, California, United States - M1 100m 12015 | ecosystem: Environmental > Aquatic > Marine > Intertidal zone | place: USA... | reverse complement strand
TAAAGCAAACAATTACCCGGTAATCCAGGTAATCCACGTAATCCAGGTAATCAGTATGTCCTGACTTCAACCATCATCTTTACCAAATAGGCTTTTAAGTTTATTAATACCCTCAGTTGCGGTATCACCTAGTTTTTTCCGTAATTTTTCTTTTGCTAATTGCCGGGCAATGTCAGAGAAAGCATCCCCGGCAGCACTTGCGATCTGTGACGTTAATTGAGTTGCGACCGCCATACCAACTTCCGTCGGCGTCTTACCATCACTGGCAGAACCGATACTGTTCAGCTTAAAACCAGGCAAAGACACTTTATGGTTCCCCAGGGCATCACTTCGTAATTCGAGGTCACCAGCAGCAAAATTGATTTGTTGAATAGCAAGCTTAACGTCTCCACTATCATCTGTCGCTGAGCGGTCAGCTGCTTCAGACTGGGGCATACCATTTAGCAGAGCTTGTATATTAGTTTTAGAGCCTTTCTGTTCCGCCAAGACCTGGACTCCGCTGACTGAGATTTCGTTAATGACATAAACCGGGCCAGTCATGCTTGCAACGTCAATAACCACCTTAACCGCTTCCATAGCGAACAAATAATTCTCAGAAAACCCAGCCGGATTAGCGATGGTTAAGCCGGTAAGTGTTGCAGCTCCACCTTGGAGATCAATTGTTACCTGAGCCACCTTGACGTCAGTACCGGTGACATCAGAACCTACTTTTTCTATCACTTCTTTCACTATCCCGTCCAGGTTTTGCAACAAATACCCACCTGCACCCACAACGGCTAAGATCAGCACCAGAACCACACCACCAATAATTTTACCCACTACCACACCCCATAGGCTAAAGCTCAGTTATAGGATAACAGTGCAACCAGCATACTAAAATGCTAACAAACCTCTGATATCACTCTGGACCCAAAAAACCGTTGTTTTCTCTAGCCAAGGCAAAACCAGGCGCATTCAGTAGCCGGGGCCCGCCAAACACTTATTTTCATCAGAAGCTGGTATGGCAAAAGCCAGCGCTCAATCCTTAACCATCAGGGAGACCTGATATATAATCTGGTTTCCAGCGCAACAGGCTAGACCAGACATTGAAATGCGCTGATCTGTCACTGATAAATTGCCGATCTGGTTGCTGTCCGGCTATCTGGGACACCACCGACAAAATTTCAGCTACGAGGAGACAACATGAAAATTCAGGGCCTCTCACTTTTACTGGTATTACTGACGGCATGCTCTGCGGACTTTATTCCGTTTTCAGGTGGGGCGCTGAAAGGCAATTTAGCACCAGCCCCCGACGACTGGAGTGAAGTCAGCGCTGTTGAGGTAATCCAACTCGAAACAAATCCAGCTAAACCGTATTCCGTAAAATTATGGATCGTTGGGACAGGCAAACTGCTGTATGTACATGCCGGAGCAAACAGAACAACTTGGGTCGAACATATCGAAGATGACTCAAGGGTGAAATTACTGATCGGTGAAAATCTCTATGAACTGCAAGCTGAACGAGTCACAGATAGCAATGACTTTAAAGCGTTCAGCGCTGTCTATGTAAACAAATATGGTAGCCGGCCCCGAAACGAAAACGTTCAAGAAGTGTATCTGTTTCGCCTCTTTCCCAGAAGCTAGTGGTTACCCACATGCAGGTCTATGGAGCTGATCATTCGCCCTGGGTCCAGGCAGTGCTACTCGGCTTGCACGATAGAAAACGGGCCTACACGCTAACCACTGTACCGCCTTTGGCTTTATTGCTGAAATCGGGCGTGATGATGCCGGCGGCAAAAACCAACGACTCTCCCTGGCAACTTGAGTCAGCGGATATTCTCAGGCAGATCGGTTTTGGTGAGGTTTCCGGGCAAGACATGCAGGCCATTAATCATGCGTGGCGAGGTGTTCTACACCGAACCGACAGGGCCTTCACATTCTTCGACGGGTTCAGCCGTATTCGTGAGCCATCAAACTCAATAATGACCCGGTTAGTGCGCCACTTTCTGAGAAGTTTTATTAGCTTCTATATGTTCCTGTTGATTCGAACACTGGTATTTTTCCGTGGCACTGGCGACCCTGACAACTTTGGCGACCAGTTCCTCTACTTCGAACACAAGCTTAGTGAGGCCGGCCCCTTTCTTGGTGGCGCATCAACCGGTACCGCTGACCTCATGCTGTTCGGCATTATTCAATGCCACTGCAGCCTTCCAGTACCACCGTTAAAAGCCTTACAAGACGATCCAAGGCTTAATAAAATCAGGGCATGGATCGCTACCATGCAGCTGCGCTTTGCTGATTACGAGCATCTTTACTCGAGTCACTTCTTTCGCCCCTCAGTAAGATCTGCCGAATCGGCTACAGTCTCTGAGCGAACCTTTTCCTGGCTAGGCGCACTAATCATGTTCCTCTTGTTCCCGGTCACTGTTCCACTGGTAGCGATTCTTGCTGCGAAGGTAAAGCGTCCATCACGCTAGCAACCTCTTAATCGGTCTGTTAATCGCTGGATCAGAATTATCCATTTTGTTCTCTCTGCTGCTTTGCTCTATCAGCAAGTAGGACTCTAAAGCATTGTGACCCTGGCATATCGCTGGATTCCCGATCAAGCTTGTAGGATAATCCAGCGCCTTTTAAAGCTCTCTGTACTATTGGAAACTGATGTATGTGGTTCAAAAATATTCGACTTTACTGCTTTACCAAACCTTTTGAGTTATCCGCTGAAGATCTGGAGTACAAACTTAGCCAACAGCTTTTTCGACCATGTGGAACCCATGCAAAATATAGCTATGGTTGGACCAGCCCTCTGGGTCGAGAAGGCGACATGTTTACTCATGTCGTCGGCGATTACATCATGATCTGTGGCCAGCGTGAGGACAAGATCATGCCAGCCTCGGTCATTAACGAAGCACTAGAAGAACAGGTAAGCCAATTAGAACAACGTCAGGATCGAAAGATCTACCGCAAAGAAAAAATGCAGTTGAAAGACGATGTCATAGCAACCCTGTTACCAAGGGCCTTTACCAGAACACAGCAAGTACATGCGTATATTGCAGTAAAAGATAATCTCCTGATCGTTAATACTGTCAGTGCCTCGCGCGCGGAAGAACTGCTGAACTTCCTTCGTGGCACAATTGATGCACTACCGGTAAGCCTGCCGAACGTTAAACGCGCTCCTAGTGACGTCATGACTCGTTGGCTCCTTAAACAGGACCCAGACGATCGGTTCGATATAGACCAGGACTGCGAGCTCTATAACCCCTTGGACGGTAGCAATGTCATCCGCTGTAAATCACAGGACCTATACACAGATGAGATTCAAAGTCATCTCAGCGCTGGCAAGCAAGTAAAAAATCTAGGCATGACCTGGAACGGGATCCTCAACTGCGTTATTACTGATGAGCTGGCCATTAAAAAAATAAAGTTCGAAGGGATCATCACGGATAAATCCAAGGAGCGGGAAGCAGAGTCTGTGGCTGAACAATTCGACCAGGACTTCGCCATCATGACGTTAGAGTTTAAAGGCTTCTTTGCCGCCTTGTTTGAAAGCTTTGGAGGCTTACAAGAGTAATCAGGAAGCCGTAGAAAAAACCGGGGCAAAAAAAAGCAGCGACAATCGCTGCTTTTTTTCAAAGTTAAATTAATAACTTCCTGGTTAAGCTCGTATTAACCCTCTCCCAGGGAATAACGAAGACCAACCTTAAACACCCTTCCAAGCGGATTATGAGTATAGGCATCATAACCTTGTTCATGAGGCGCTAAGGGAGCACGTTCATCAGAGATGTTCAATACTGAAGCCGTTAGTCTCAGAGCATTATCCATAAACTCATAGCTATAGTGCAAATCAAAAGACAACATGGAATCAACCGTAGTAAGACCAGCGACGCCATAGGCAGTCGAACTTTCGTCTACATCCATTCCGTCAATGTAACGTGCATACAGCCTGGCACTTTGGTTTTCAGAAGACCAGCCAACCCAGGCATTCATCTTAAACTGAGGCATTGAACGAACTTCGATTGGTAGTGCAGTAGCACGAACATTGTACTTACCTACTGCATCGTATTTGCCACCAGTCTGAGTTCCATCAGCGGCAAGTTCACCAGCCACATCATAACTAAGGATGTAATTACCGTTAACGCCAACATTCATCATCCCGGCACTGGTATTGAAACGATAATCAACTTCAATATCGATACCATCAGTATCGATATCATCACCATTGATCAGTTCAGTGATAATCTTATTAACCTGACCAGCATCATTAGTCACTAAGTCCGCACAAGCACAGGTAGCTGCTTCTCGACCGAAAGGTCCTCCCAATGACATGTTGTAATAATCCAAAGTAATGGTCATGCCATCGACAGGCTGGATAATTGCGCCAATATTGAAGTTATCTGACTCTTCCGGAGCCAAATTAGTGGGTACCGGAGTCTCGATTGACAAATACTCACCTAGGGGTGCATACAATTCGAGAGAAATAGTCGGGTTATTCGGCAGGACCGGTACTCGGAACACTTCCTCATAAGATGCCCTCAGGCTCAACCACTCATTTACGTCCCAGCGTCCAGCCAATTTTGGCTTGGTTACACTATCAAGACCATAGTCTTCATGGCGTACACCTACTTCTACATCAATAGAATTGGAAAGCGGAATAGCAGCTTCTGCAAATATGGCCCAGTTCTTAGTCTCAAGATAGTTGTACAAACTCACTCCGAGGAAATGGAATGGTGAAGGCTGAGCCCCATCCACTCGGTTATCTCCTGTAGGATTATACTCCGACTCGTACCATCGATATTGACCACCTGCTGCAAACGCGATATTTCCACCTCCGGCTTCTATGGGTAACTCACCACTGAAGACTATATCTGTGACAGCATATTTGTTTTCGGTAATACCTGAGGACTGACCCGTAAACCAAGAGCGAACGTCCGGATCATTGTACAAAGGACTGCTTGGGGATGCTCCAATAGATGACCCAGCTGGATTAAAATAATAACAACCAGCGGTAGCATCACCTCTTACTGCATCATTAGCTGCATCGCTAGGTGTGTCATTGGCCCTACCGCAGTCTGCTCCACCGAGGCCATGTACAGCCAGGTCAAAGCGATTAGTTAAGATATCCGTACCACCGAGATCAGCTGTAGTTTCTGAGTAAGCCACAGAAATGTCATAGTCGATACCATTAGTAAAATCAAAAGGTAACGTTCCTCTGGATCCACCAACTATCCTGAGGGCTTTATGATCTCGAGGGAAAGAAACCGTTGGGCCCTCACCGGCTAGGGATCTTCCCCACCAAAGTGCACCACCAGTTGCCTCAAAGGCTGCAACCTGACCTGCTGTCATGCCATTCGCCATTAGATCCGCTAAACCTGGATTATGTGTAGGTACCACAGTGAAATAATTAGCACCCGGGTTAGTTGGCGGGTAGCTGGGAGATCCATTATAGACCGCAGTCATGTGACCCCACAAAACCTCGCCATAAACTTCAGCTGTATCTGACACCTGGACTTTAACCTGGGCCATGAATTTCTTTCTGTCCTGAGGGTCGATAATGTTAGCGAACGGCATATAACTGTAGCCACAACCACTCCAGGTATTAAATCGATTTTCAATAGCGGTTCCACCATTGCTTCCGAAACTCATCCCACAAGCAGGGTCTACCACCTGATTAGATGCGTCATAGTTGCGCGGCGTAAAAGTACCCGGGTTACCGAAAGAGGAAACACCGAGAGGCCATGCACCGGAGTGATCAACCTGATTGTGCTCAAAAATATTGAGCATATTCCTTTTTTCATATTCAAAGGAAGTGACCAGATTGACGGTATCTGAGGCCACACCGTAGATGATACCAACGGTCTGATCGCCATCGCTGTGATCAATGTCTGCGTGATTCAGCTGAATTTCCAGGCCTTCAAACTCATCGCGGGTGATGTAATTCCATACCCCAGCCATGGCATCGGTACCGTAGTTCACGGAACCACCATTTTTCAGCAACTCGATCCGCTTCATGGCTATATTCGGAAAGGCGCCTATATCTACAACGTACTGGCCTCCTTTACCTACCGAAGCTCCGGCAACTGCCATTCGCTTGCCGTTGAGGAGAACCAAAGATCGCTCAGTACCGAGTCCCCTGATGTTGATATTCTTCAACCCACCTGCAACACCAGATCCTGCATACTGCTCTGACTGATTCAATGTTCCAGACATAGCGGGCGTATTTTGGATAATCTCCACAGCCATGGGGCTGCCTTGTTCTTCCCACTCCGATCTGTCGTAGACATCAACCGGATTAGGTTGCTCCTGCACAGATCTCTTTATATAAGAACCTGTAACAACAACTTCTTCTATATCTTCCTCGGCCCAAACTGGCGTTGAAGATAAACTCACTAGCGCAAAGGCCCCAATAATCGGAACCCAATAAGACTTAACAACTTTCAGCATACAGATCTCCATTCAACAGTAAAAAAGTTAAACTAAAGTCATCCCATTTAGTAAAAACTGTGCGCTGAATTCCAACAAAAAGCGTTCGACATACCGCGACAATTGACACTCCCCATTCCCCCCTAGGCCACACTACAAACCACACCTGGGAGGTCTCTACAAAATGGAAAAAACCTCACTTTGCTTCCATACTGTAGTAATAGTCAAGTTCAAATGCAAGCGACATGGAAAAATAAATCACCCCGCTTTAGATGCCTGGAAACTCTCCCTAATTATTCGCCTGAATAGCGCTAATCGACCGTATTCAGTGGGTTTAATCAATACTCTAAAATATGGCCCAAACGCAAACCTACTACCTTATAAGGTCTGGTAATACCATGCTAATACCGCGGCTGATATAGTATCGAATGAACATAACCTGTAATCATCAAATACTGAAGGGACTTATGCTCGGTTAAGTCGAACCAACGCTCGATTATGTCTGATCGACCCTCAGCGCTAGGGCGTTCTCAGCAACATCTAATTGCTTGGTAGTAAATTGAATTGATCGGTAGCAAAATTCAATTAGCTGGCCGTATAGACCAGGCTCATTCACCACGCTGCCAACAGCGCATGCGCTGCTTTGTGCCAGTCTGGAGGCGGAAAAGTGGCTATTAAGACTAACTCCGAAATACCATCAGCGAGAGCTTCCCAGTAAATTGTCTTCGTACCCAGGCAAACCGTGGCTGAACCCGATAAGGGAGCGCTAACAACGCTGGTGTAGACACCAGCGTTAAAATTGAGGCAAACGCCATGCCTGAAACAATCGCTTGCGATAATGGCACCCACATTGCGGAAAGTGGGCTTCCATAGCTGATAGTGCGATTCAGCATATCAATACTGAAGTTCATAGCCAGCGGCAATAACCCAAAAATAGTCGTCAACGTAGTCAGCAGCACCGGTCGCAATCTCTGTGTTCCCGTACGCAAGATCAGCTGAATATAGTCCTCATCGGGTTGGGTTTTACGCAGATGGTTAAAAGTATCGATCAGGACAATATTATTGTTTACCACTATCCCCGCCAAAGCCACGATGCCAATACCAGTCAGCAATGAACTAAAAGGTCGGTCCGTTATTAGAAGCCCGAGCAACACACCTGCCGTCGACATTACAACTGCAAACAAAATCAAGGCAGACTGATAAAAGCTGTTGAATTGGGTCACCAACAGGACAAACATAAGCAACAACGACAATCCAAAGGCGGTCATCGTAAAAGCCTGTGATTCCTGCTGTTCTTCATTTGCCCCTCGGAAGGCAATAGTCAGATCAGGGTGAAACGATTGGTCTGCAAGCCAGAATTGCATTTCCTTCACTTTATCATCGGCAAGGATACCCGGCATGACATTAGCTCGAATGAATTCAACGGGAATACCGTTATTTCTTTGAAAGGTATCGACATTGGCAACCGGCTTGCGCACGACAAAGTTAGCAATAGGCACCAGGCCAAATTGAGTCGTCACTTTAAGCGCATCAATCGAACCAATACCACGATATTCTTCTGGATAGCGAACTCGTATATCAACTGCCTCGTCGGCTCGATCAGGCCGGTACTCGCCTATCTTAATTCCAGCGGTAACCAACTGGACCACTAATCCAACCGAACTGACATCGGCTCCGAAAAGTGCGGCTTGAGCCCTATCCACCTCCAGTTGCCATTCAAGCCCTGGAAGCGACTGGGTATCTTCAATATCACGCAGGCCCTCAACGCTTTCCATATAAGCCCTGACTTGCTCCATGGCTGGCTCAAGCATCTCTCGCTGGTAGGAAGTAAACTGTACTTCTATGGGTTTACCTTGCGGAGGGCCATTATCCATTTCCCTTATTTCAATACTAAATCCGGCAAGTTGACTCGCCTCGAGCCTGATTTCCTCAAGGATATCGGTAGCGGTCCGGACGCGATCATTTTCCTCCAGCAGCTCAATAAAGATGGTTCCAATTTCATCTGCAACCCCTCTTGAGGGCCCCCCTGGAAGGCGGGTCCAGGTATTAATAGCCGCGATCCCGTCAATATTAACGACAATATCCTCAACCTCTTCAACCAGGGCGTTAATCTCAACCGCCGACATATTCCCCCGGGATTTCACGTTCAGGAAAGCAAACTGAGGCTCGGCATCTGAGTAAAAAATGACGCCTTTACCATATTCGCTATAAGCCATGAAGCTCGCTATGAGAATACCCAGGGTTACAAAAAGCGTTATCCATGGAGCACGACTACACCACCACAAAATTTTTGCATAAGCGCCAATTACGCCGGGAACCGAGCGAGGGTCACCCCTTTCCATGGCGTTCAGGTTGTTCCGGAACTGGCTCTGCTGGGCACCTACTCGCCCTATTATTGCCCCAACGGCAGGGCCAAAGAACAAAGAGTAAATAAGACTACCTGCAAGCACTGCAAAAACAGTAATCGGCAGGTAGCGCATGAACTTACCGACCATTCCAGGCCAGAACATCAAAGGTAGGAAGGCAGCCAAGGTGGTAGCGATAGAGGCCGCCACAGGCCAGAACATCCTTTTCGCCGCAGTCGAATAGGCCAATCGACGGTCGTCCCCATAAAGCATTCTCCGGTCAGCGTATTCCGTCACTACAATAGACCCATCTATCAGCATACCCAGCGCCAACAACATGCCAAACATCACCATGAAGTTATAAGTGAAACCGATTACATAAAGTATGGTTACGGCAAAAAGCAAAGACATGGGAATGCCTAAACCGACGATCAAACCCGATCGCAATCCCATAGCGGCAACCACAATAATCATTACCAGTGCGAGCGCAGTAAGAATATTACCTTGAAGCTCATTAACCTGTTTTAAAGCAAAAGGGGCTTGGTCCTGCGTATAAAAAACATCAATTTTCCCAGGTAACTCTGCACGAATCTGTTCGACAATTAGCTTGGCTGCACGCACTGTATCAATAATATTGGCATCGCCCCTTTTAACGACGCTCACTGATATTGCCCGTCGTCCATTGACACGGGCATAACTGGTGCGGTCTTTAAAACTACGCCGAATAGTGGCAATGTCGCTCAGGGTAACGACTGCTTCTTCACTGCTTTTGACTGGCAGGTCATATAAGTCGCTGGCATTCTCAATAATACTTGGAACCTTCAATGAGAAACGGCCTTCACCTGTATCCAGGCTGCCTGCCGGAACGAGACGGTTATTCCGAGCGATAGTCCTGATCAGGTCCTCACCGGAGATTTCGTAAGCTTCAAGCGCAATCGGGTTAATAATGGCTTCCAGAACTTCCTCACGATGGCCCTGGAGTTCGGCTGTCAGCACATCTGGAATACCCTCGATGGCATTTCTAACGTCGAGAGCAGCCTGATACAACATCCGCTCCGGCACATCATCACCCACAAAATTTATTTGTAAAACGGGGAAATCCATAGTGGTTTCCTCATTAATCACCGGCTCTTCAGCTGTGCTTGGCAGTTCTGCGCGGGCTCTGTCTATAGCCTGCCGAATATCAATAAGTGCATCATCAACATCATGGTCTGCATCAAACTCGACTAGCACTATGCCGTAATTCTCGGTCGCATAAGAGGTCATTTCCTCAATACCTTCAACACTGCGCAATTCAGTCTCGATGGGCATTACCAGCAAACGCTCAGCATCCTCAGGCGAGATGCCTTCGTTAAAAACCATTACCTGGAAAAAAGGAATGGCAATATTTGGGTCACTTTCAATGGGTATCGACCGAAGACTTGCATAGCCAGCTATGAAAACCATTACCATTAGTAATACAGAAGTTCGCGTGCGATTTACAACTGCATCAATCAGCGCATTCATGATTCACGTTCGATTGATGACAGCGGCAAACTGGCCTGCGGTGAAAACTGCTGAGGAGCAACCACTTCACCTGAAACAACGGATTGCTGACCAACGATAATAAGGTCGATAATATCCGGCAAGCCTGAAACCCAGATACCATCGTCATCATCACCAATTATCTCAACTGGATAGAAGGTCACTACATTACTTGATGTCACCGCGCGCATACCGCTGCGACCGGCATCGTCCAGCACCAGTAGTCCCGGAGAGACCTTATGGGCCATGATTTGTTCAACCGGAATCTGAATGTCTGCAGTGATCCCGCCTGGTATCATAAGATCGGAATTATCAATTTCAATTTCTACTGGGTAGGTGCGCGTGCCTGCCTTTGCAGTCTTCGCCACGAAGGTTACCTGCCCTCGAACTATTGATCCGTCTATAAACTGGGCAGAGGCATTGAGCCCGGATTTCAATCCATAAAGGTCACGTTCAGGAACCTCACCCGTCAGTAACATGGGATTGAGGTCAACTAATGTGACACAGGCTGATCCAGGAGAAACATATTCCCCGAGTTCCATATGGATATCTTCAACAACCCCAGCAAAAGGCGCTCGAATAATCAGCCGATCTTTATTCAGGTGGCTTCTTTGTAAACTAGCTTGTGCCGCCATCAATCTGGCCTTGGCCTGCGCTATATTGATCCCAGACTGAAGTCCTTTACTCTCTAACTTTAGACTCGCCTCATAATCTAGCTGGGCCTGATCACGAGCCGCGGTCGCTTCCAGGATGCTGGCGTTTCTATCCTCTACTGAAATTCGACAAAGAATACGACCTACTCTAACGTGCTCTCCACGCTCTACCGGCCGTTCAACCACAAGTCCACTGGTTTGTGATTGAACGACAATAGACCGCTTCGCCTGGGTTTTCCCGCGGATAGACAGAACT
>Ga0206679_10003974_pt1 | contig 11183 bp, 4 predicted proteins | sample M110012015metaG_FD_155464 | JGI IMG/M metagenome (GOLD analysis project Ga0206679, IMG submission 155464) | Ammonia-oxidizing marine archaeal communities from Monterey Bay, California, United States - M1 100m 12015 | ecosystem: Environmental > Aquatic > Marine > Intertidal zone | place: USA... | reverse complement strand
CATGCCCAGAGTCATTCAAAACATTATGATCTTTCACATAAAATGGATTTGGATATGCACTAAAATTGAAATCACTCTCAGAGGGCTTTTCCGTTGCCTCCCAGAATCGAATTATATCTGCCAAGCCATTGAATTCTCGAATAACTAAACCATCACCAGTACCAACCCATACTTCATCCGCTCCATTGGGGACATAAGTAGTATAGACAGCATCATCTAATATCATCTCACCAGTGATACTATCCACAAAATCAGGGATTAATTCCCAATGTTCGCCATCTTCTGAAACATAGAGACCCTCAATTGTGGCTGCATAAATTTGATTCTCAGAAATTTCTATATTATATACTTTAATTCCGGCATCTGTGAAAAAATTTACATATTGCCATGATAGACCATTATCAAGTGAATAAGATAAACCTGTACTTTCAGTACTAACCGTTAACCATGAAATTGCCCATAGATTATTTAATCCAGAATTGATTCCCACCACCCAACTTCCAGATAAACCATCAGCCGTGTTATAATGTGACCAGTTTATACAATCATCAACAATGACACCTTTATTTAAGCCATCTGCAGTGCCTACCCATATAATTTCATCCTCAATAAATACGGAGAATCCTTTATGATTATGATTGCCACCATCACCTGGGTCTTTGGGATTTAACTCATATACATCTATATCAATATCACCACAGATTAATTCAGATTGATCATCCATGGGTAAGGGAATAATTTCCCATTGTGGGGAATCATCGATATATCTAAAACGTTGTAACCCTCCCGCCCAACTGGTAGAATAAATATAATCCCCACCAATGGCTAAATCGTAAGACACATTATTAACAGCCGTGGTTACGGCTAAAACTTGAAGTTGCTGCCCACCCCATTCAATTTGATGATATGAACCATTTTCTGGATTTTCAACGATGGGTTGTTCCATAAATTTCCATGTATCACCATAATCTTCTGAATATGCCACACCTGTTCCCTTGGGTTCATTCGATTCTGTCACCGCCGAGTAATAGGTGGTAACGCCAGAAACGGCAATTACATTCCCTTCTATGGCAAGAGCAGGGTTTCCCCCTTCAGGCATAGCGTCACTCATCACTGTTAAAAAAATTCTATTTTCCCCATCTATCTCTACCCAGCCCAACCCTGAAGATGTACCAAAATAAATTTGAGTAGCAGATATGGCTTCAATATCAATGATAGCATTACTGGGTAAACCATCATTCACTATTTCAGTTTGTCTATCTAAATTGAATGAAGGGGGAAAGGAAAATCCCAATGATATTAAAATTATAAATATATATCTCATTCACAGTCCTCAGGACAAGAAGTACTGCTCTCGTAAATAGATGTACAATAATTATCTCCACATCCTGTTATTATTAAGGGAAATTCAATGGCTGAGGTAAGATTTCCTAAGCATGCATTTGCCTCTGTCGAAAGGCAGTTTAAAAAATCCATATCATGTACATTGAATTTAAATAAAGCTTCTCCTGTACCTCCACATTCATCTAATGGTCGGAATGGAATTTTTGTAGAATATGTAAAATTATTACTGCTACCGAACTGACTGTAGTTTGCAATATTGAAATAGTGAACAAATCCGAAATTAGTCAAATCCCATTCACGCTCACAAATATCTTCATCGTTGGGAAATTTATCCTTGTACATCCCATCAGCATTAATTTGGATTTCAATATACGTATTTGACAAATTTATATATTTTGTGAACTGAGCTGAAATAGTTTCTGAAACAACAGCAGTAAAAATGACTTTTAATAACTTTCCACTAACCGTTAGCTCAATTGATAAACTATCGCTATTAGACTGATCCAATTGATAATGGCTTGCCATATTAATGGACTTTATCTCAGCTTCTATATCGGGGATATCAAGTTGATCAGCGGTTGCTAATAGAGAGTAAATTCCATTTCCAGGAATAATATCACCGTTTCCGCCAGCAGACCCATCATCAAATAAATTAAAGCTACCAATTGATTGATAGCCTCCACTCTGATAAATACTCAACTCAGCCTGAACGAATGCTATATTTTCGATACCATTCCAGTAATCAACTTCAGCTTGAAGAAATAACTCATTTTCAAACTTATCCACTTCAACTTGTACATTCTCAATTCCAAAATGAGTGGATGGCTCCAAAGTCACCTCATTTACACAGGATGTTATAAAAAGAGTTGAAATTATAATAAAAAATTTATGCAACGATTAACTCCATGGAAATCCATTCACCTTTTGTATTTACTGTTTTTACATTCAAACCATTATCATCACAAACCTGACGCATCATATTTTCATCAGTAGTAAGTAAGCCAGATAAAATTATAGTCCCGGTGGCTGTTTTCATATTGGGAATAATATCCAGCAAAATATTGCGATTAATATTGGCCAAAACCACATCAAAATTAAAATTCATCCATGTAGTTGCATCTGCCTGAATAAAATCAATCTCGGATACATTATTTAATTCCAAATTTTCAATAAAGTTTTCTTCACAAACAGAGTCATATTCCACTCCAATAATTTGCTTTGCCTCTAATGATTTTGCTGCAATTGCTAAAATTCCACTTCCCGTACCCAAATCTAAAATTGATTTACCTGACAGTTCACATTTGAGTAATGCTTCTAACATTAAAAAGGTTGTTTCATGGTGGCCCGTGCCAAATGCCATACCCGGTTTAATTTTTATTATATGTTCATAGTTGGGTGCAGTTTCTTCCCAATCTGGAATTATAGCAATCTTATCTCTAATATAGATTGGGGTAAAATTATCCTTCCACGACAAATGCCATGGCTCAATCTGTTGTGTGGTCCATTCAAAATCAAAAGTATGGACTTGATTTAAACTATTGATAAGGGTATGAATTTCGCTTTTTTTTTCTGGCTCAAAATACAATGATAATTTTTGATCCGTGTCAATACATCCCAATGATTCGCTCTGAGTAAGGGATGAAATAATTTCAATAATTTCTCGTTCACCAATCAAAGAAAGTACATTCCAATAGCTAGAGGGTTCACTCATTTTATAGTTTCATCTAATTGGTATAAATAATTTAATACAACCGTTCCCACTACAGACAGACTCTCAGCCGAACATTTATCTGGCGTATCTTCTAGCGTATGCCAATAATTTGTTTTTGTATTGGGATAATTAAAATCGATAATATCGATGGAGGGGATTCCGGAATGAAGAAATAATACGCGATGATCATCGAGTATAGGCACCCCCATCGTTTTTTGAAATTGAGTATAACCTAATTGATTTGCAAAATTCCAAATATCCATTACAAGATCGGGTGCCTGGATATACGAAAATTGTTCAATTGGTAGCGTTAATTCTTTATCCCCTACCATATCTATACAAATGGCTACTTCAGGTTTAGGCTCAGGGATATGACTTGAAAATAGTCGCGTTCCAATTCCAAAATTATATGAGTCACCCGAATGCCCCACATCTTCTCCGTCCACAAGAAGAATGTCTACACCCAAATTCAATAGTGGTAAATGATGGAGCATTTCAGAAATCACCATTAGAACTGCTACTCCACTGGCGCCATCATTGGCACCTAAAATTGGCGTATTTCTATTTTCTTTATTCTTGTCCATATCGGCAATTTTTCGAGTATCCCAATGGGCCATGAGCATAATTCGTTTAGAGGCATCCATATTATACCGTACCATAAAATTGGTTAATCGGAGAGAATCGGGAGCCTCATATGGATGCAAAATAGTTTCACTCATGGGCATGAACTTATCACCCAACCCCTTGAAAAAATTTGTAAAGTATTCAACAGATTTTTCATGGCCAATACTACCAGGGTATCGGGGGCCAAATTCACATTGTTGATGAATATACGCTAACGCACGATCGCCATCAAAATACTGAATATTTTGAGGAAAAATAAACTGAGCCCATAATATCACAACAACTAATTTTTTCATATTGCGCTACCCCTGAATTCTGATATTTACTTTAAATCCAAAATCTGTTTCTTCCGTTCGACCTGTATTTTTATTTTCTGATACCTTGTACACAAAGTAAAAATTACCATTTACCCACCTAGTGAAACTATAAGTAACATTGGGTTTTACATCCAAACTATACGAGCGTTCATCTTCATTAAAATCATCAATAGAAGTGGCATTCCCTGGATCAATTAATTTGTAATCTTGGTTCCAAGAAACATTTAAATCAAAATTCATATCATTAGAAATATAAAAATCCCTAAAGAAGAAAAGGGGTATATTTAAACCACCAGTACGATTATGAGAAATTGAACTATTGATTTTATTATTGTATGTCCGTGTGGTAGGTGTACCCGTTCGTGTATTATTTATGGCTTCAGTGTGTGAAACCGTAAAATTAAATGACCATCTATTTTTCCCTTTTGTCTTCATGGATAAACCCAAGAGTGGAGAAATCGACTGCGTATACCCCCAAGAAATTAGCTCACCTCCATTCTCAGTGGCAGACCGCTCACTACTATAGCTATGAGATAAACTAATTGTTTTAAAATACTCATCTAGAATCCACCATTTTTCAAATCCAGACCAATTCACATTCCAATTCACAAACGGGAATCCATCATCACCATTCATGCCCAATGGTAAAAATGATTCTGATGAATTCACCGATAATTGAGGCGTTGAGGTTGAGCTAGTGGTTCGAGAAATATTGTTTTTATATTCAATTTTAGAAATTTGTAACTTTGATGTGATGTTTAGACTGGTGGAGGCGGAAAATTTGTCATCTTGTTTATGGGTAAAGCTGTATGTTCCCGCATCATTGTTATAAGTTAGATTTGATGGCTTGTGGGTAAAGCCCAATCTATAAAAATAATCGGGTGAATCTGATGCCAAGATATTATTCAATTTATGCGTTTCAGAATGGTCATAAGTAAGTTTTAATTTGGTAGCAATAGAAAATAATGAATGTAATTTCCCCAAGAAATATTTCATTACGGGATTTTTAAACTCATATATTTTTGTAGAGTTCTTAGATGAAGAAGAACTTCTCCCTCTACTTCTTGATCGGGATCGTGATGAAGATCCACTCTTACTTTCAGGCGTAAAAAATAATTCCACAATCTCTTTTGGCGTAATATTCATGGTGGTCTTGAACGGTGCTGTCACATTGATATTAGAGAGCGACAAGCTATCATTTTGGGTCGCTAAATCCCACGAATAAGATGGGCTATATGTAATCTTGGGATCTAACCAACCAATAAAATCTGGCGAGAAAGTAGTCGTAAATTTCTCTTTCACATTCTTAACTAGTCCGGGAGATAAATTTTTTACAATATCATACTTATGATCTTTATAATCATCCAAATTACTTGAGATATTCTTCGTATAATTCACCTGAAAACTTTTAGTAAATTTATAATTTAGGTTGAAATCTCTCTGCATTTTTAAACTATAAGTTGGCGTTTCGGTACCCACTCTTTGCTTACTGAGTTTATCATTTTCATTTAAGGAAATATTGGCACTCAACTTATCAGGGGTATAATAAAATCGAGACTCCGAAAAGAACTCTCCCAAAATGGGTAGCTTCTTCATCCATTTAAATAAATGATAATAATTTTCCTTACCAAAATTATAGGCATATTTTGCGGACGAACTTAAATCTAAAGATTCTTCTTTTTCAATTGTGGTCGTAGATCTTCGTTTTCCAATGGCAGAAAAATTTAAGGTGATATTGTCTACCATTGATTTAACAAACCAATTTTTGCTTCGTGCAGATTTATTGAATGAGGTACTAAATGTAAGTTTATCATCGATGGTTTGAATAGACGAATCTGCGTCTTCAATACTTCCTGCGAAAATATCACTTCCTGGCATAAACTTAGGAGATGAAACACTATGACTGTATGTCATATTCATAGGAGTTTTAATTCCCCACTTCGATGGCAAAAATAAATTGGGATTCAACTTTGCTGTCACATTGTAGGATTCCGAATTATTCCCTGTTCCCAATCGTTGTTGAAGCATATGAAAATCTGCGTCCTTCTTTTCATATGATGCATTCACAGTAAGTAAATCCGCAAAATCAATGGAACTCTCTACGCGGAAAGCCTTACCTTTATCCTTTTTTACTCCTGTCATACGAAGCTCATCTATAAGAACTTTACCGAACAAATCATCTTCGCCACGATTAACTACACCAACTACAATATACTTAAGATTATCAATAGCCGGCTCACCCTTCACTCTTAATTCTGTGCAATGAGTACAAACTGATTCTATATCATATCCATTCTCCTTTTTCCACACCCATAATTCGTTATCTTCATCATATAATTCTTCATCTGACAAGTCATCAAACTCACCGTCTAAATTATCATCTACAAATTCTTCACCAAAATCGTAAATGCTGTTACCTTCGGTACCATCTAATTTCTCACCAAAATCGGGTCCAGGATAGCCATCATCTCCAGGACACATCAAATCCTCACCACAGCTATAATCATCACCATTAGGGTCTTCAACGGTATTCCCACCACAAATAACAAAATCCTCGTTTTCATCCTTAATTTGATTCAAGTCATTTAACAGCATTAAACTATCAAGATTTATTATTTGTGAATCCAAATTTTCATAATCAATGTTTAACTCACTAATAATTTGGGTAAATGTATAATAAGGTTGAATGAATTGGGGTAAGGCTCTCCCGCAACCATTTTCCATTATGCTAAACACAGAATCAGGGCCAGAATCTGTAAAATATTCAATGGGATGAATCACTAATTTATTCGATGATAACTTATCTAAATTCAAGTTAATATGATTTCGTGAATCCCACTCTGAATATATGGGTTGACGAATTTCATAAAAATTGTCATCCCGACCAATTCTAAATAATATATCTACACTTCCATCAGATGGCCAACTATCAATTACAGATGAAGATGGGTCACCTCCAAATACATACATTTCTAAATTTTCATACACAAAAAAACTATTTTTTTTATCACCTGTTAGTAGAGTTAGATTTTTCTCAATGGCAAAAATATTATCCTTATCAATACCACCAGGATTACAATCTAATTCCGTACAATCTTGATTCTCAATAAATGACATGACCAACGATTGCTCTTTAAGGGTAATTCCGCTATAGCTATCCGTTTCTTGTATTACGCCTGCAGGCATAGAATATTCGGGGTTTTCATCTGTATTTATCACCTCAATTGTAAAAGTGGAATCTATTGCAAATTCTCCAATATATAATGAATCTCTACTGATTTCGCCCAATTCTTCCCATTCATTCCCTACAATTTCTAATTTTGCAATTTTTAGAATGCTATTATTTTCAGATAATTCAATATCATCACTTTCTACCCACAATCTCATATTACGTACATCTATCCACTCAATTAATCCATCACCTTCCTTTTCGAACTTAGATAAAGGGAGCCTAAATAATTTCCAACCAGTGGGGCCATTAACATCCTCAGTTTCAGTTACAAAACTACTTGCAGTAATATCCGTGGGCTGAATGGATGTGGTGAAATAATCATTCACATAATCTAAACTATAATCTTTATCTAAATCTTCAGTATCAGGGTATCGGGAACCCATGGCTTGGCCATTGCCTTCCAATCCATTAATATGGCTGTAATCATCGGACTCCTCCGAGTAGCTCCAGTTATCACCATTGGGGTCATTGGCATCAATATAATCAGCACTGTTGATATCATTGTAACTGGGTGGATTATCATAAGTATATCCATATAGCAAACACCCTCCAAATCCATCTTCTTGAGAATCAAAACAACCATCTAATCCTGTATCCTCTTCATCATTTAGGATGTTATCACCCATGCCACCACCATAAAGGTCCTCATCCTCGGTATTCAATATTCCGTAACCATCTTCATCTATACTGCTTTGCAAATCTTCACTTATGCTTCCGATATCAATATGGAGGATTAAACTCTCATCTTTCACATCCTCAGCATTTAGCCAAATATCTAAATATTTGCTTTGAGATTGATCAAAATCACTAGAATACATGATCGTCGTAATACCATTCCAGCCTCTATCATTATCACCAATATTTACAAACATTGACTCCATCCATAGTGTCTTTGTGGTCGTATTATTCGCCTGTGTGGATGTGGATTGATTGGGCCAAATTTCCTTGGTGTTTACATCATAGTATGGATTATACCATGCAAAATTTCCACGATTTCCATTGTCTGGAATAATATTTTCACCCGCAACTGGTGGAGATGACATTTTCCACTGACGTTGCATAATACTGGGGGCAGTAGTACGTTTAGATGATTCAAAATCGTCTAAAAATGCTTGTCCTAATGGATTGGGATTGGGATATACCTCTGCATACTCACCTTCAATATTAAATTTAGATATTTTACTGGTTTCAATAAATGGCAGTCGGTCAACTGCAGCCGTAAGAAAATTCATATCTTGCTCAACTCTTCCATTCACATTCCAAATGAAATTTTGCATGGGTTCATAACCTATATCCACCTTCTTTTCAGAAATGGACTGTTTATAGAAAAATGCACCACCACTTAAGAAATTTCGTTCACCAAACTCATATTTTAAGTGAGTACCCGTTAATAATTTTTGATCAAAAGAAATAAATTCATTTTCTTCATAAGAGACTTCAATTTTGGCCGTGGGGTCAGTGGCTTCAGGAATTAAAAAATTAAGTGTGCCTGAAAAATAGTCAATATTATAATCAATACCTTTTTCTAATCGACGGCCATTCAACGTAACCGACTCACTTCCCTCAACAATCATAAATCCCAATGTCATTGAAGAGCCTCTTGAAGAATTATTTACCTTTATTAAAAACTGATGGTCACTGGTAATATCTGATTGATTCGTGGAATAATACATGCTGGGGCCAATGTCTGAATCATCTATAAAATTATTATCTGCATCATTCAAATGAGGGTCTAAAATATCCTTAACCGCTTCTGAATTATTACCCCAATAGTCGGGGCCACTATAATTATCTGACGCTTCGATATTCCCGAATTGGTCGTAAACTTGACCTGCACTATTTTCTCTTGGAGTTTGATCATACGCAAAAGGTAAATGCATGGGTAAAAAGAGTTCCCCATATTTTAAATTTAGTATGCTACCATACAAATCAATTTTACCATCTCCACCTTCAACATATTGATTATTTTCATTTTCAGAATCTAGTTTGAAAATATTAAGGAATGAACTCCCTGTAATTTGGCTATGGGTATCTTCTTGGTTACTCCCCTTATTATGAACAATTGATATTTCCATTCCTGTGGGATCAATATTTGTTGCTCCTAATGAATACACATTTTTCAACATGAGTGGCCATGTCTTTGAATTTGCAGTGGTGGTATTTCCCTCTTTAATGAGTTTTAGTTTCATTTGAGGCAACTGATAGCCGTCAACTCCATTACCTTCAATATAATCTTCAATGGGACTTGTGCCACCACATTCAGTTTCAGAATTACAAATATCGTAAGAATAATTTATATCTGTGGATGTTATAAATTCTGTGGGGGTAAATGTGAGAGAGTCGGGGTCATATTCTGATATGGTATATGCAATCCCCACCGCTTCTGTACTACTAATGGAGTTTAATCGAATGGTTCCCACCAATGCATTAATCTCATAATCTTGACCTTGAGTTAATAATTTCCAACTTCCAGACTCACTATGGCTAGTTTCGTCAAAGGGGTCAACATAGGCGATGCCACCAGGAACCACCCCTTCTTCAATTGAAAATACTTTTTTATAAATTTCATATTCTCCAATTACATAATTAGGGTCAATGATATGTTGGTTTTGACTATTTAATGGATAAAATTGATTCTTGAATTTTTCTTCAATAAAAAAATATCTATCTTTGATGAAGTTATAATCATTGATGTCAGTGCTACTTGACGTTTCACCACCCGACATACTTTGGGATGCTTTTCTCACTTGTTCACGTGAAAGAATTGTCTGAATAGCAAGTGGACCCAACTTATACTCTGCTTTCAAACCAAATAGGCCTTCGCTCTTACCGCTTCCCACACTCACAAATTTTGTTGAGGGTAGATTTAAACTAATATTACCCGCTTCAGCTTTCTGGAAAATATCATTGGACTCACCTCTATATTTGAGGAACATATTATTTTCCCAGTCAAAGTCAGCCTCAGAATCTTGCTCAACCTCAATGGTCCATCTATCTCCAATAGTACCTTCAATATCAAATTTCTGAGTTTGTTCAATATCTAAATCCCAAGCTTTATTTTGATTCATATTAGTATTGACTTGTTCTTTATCTTCAAAGATTACTTGCCCATCAACGGTAATATTTCCTTTAATTTTGAGGGCAACATTTGTACCGGCCACACTGGCATTAACAAGATCAATTGACTTCCCAGAACCACTACTTCTATTCTTCTTGGTTAAGGTTTTCTTGATTTTTTTCTGGAATTCAGAAATGTAATTCTGTCGTAATTGTCGCTTTTTATACCATTCAATTGAAGATACCATGGGTATAAGTACATCTTGCCCACTATACCGTTGAAAGAGTATAAAGGTGCCATCAATCAACCCCACTTCTTTCCCAGATTTTAATTTACTTACTCTTTTGGTGGCATCCCAAAAATGATTATTCCAATTTTTATTAGATGTTTTGAATGATAAGGTCTTGAGACGACTATGCTGTAGATCCTTTACTTCAGGAAGGAAATCCCAGTATTGAATCGTTCGTTCAAAATAAACGTAAGAATCCTGACTCGCAGAAAGAATAGAACATCCAACAGCGAAATATAGCATATAGCACACAGCGAACTGGGGAAACCCAGCTCTCATCCGTTTATCGATTTTCGACACAACGGTAGCAATAAATCGCTAGGCGTTCTCCTGAATTTGGGGATTATTTAAGTAGGAATACAGAATTCCCTTGAGATTGCGAAGGGCAATTCCACGGTGAGAAATCTGGTTTTTTTCTTGTATCGTCATTTCAGCAAATGTCTTCTCTTGTTCAGGGATATAAAATACGGGGTCATATCCGAACCCTCCAACACCTTTTGATGCATTGGCAATCTGTCCTTTTACGACACCATCTACAATGAGTTCCGTGTCTTTATCTATATATACCATAATAGTTTGAAATTGGGCTCCTCTATTTTCAGGCAGTA
>Ga0206679_10003971_pt1 | contig 11188 bp, 14 predicted proteins | sample M110012015metaG_FD_155464 | JGI IMG/M metagenome (GOLD analysis project Ga0206679, IMG submission 155464) | Ammonia-oxidizing marine archaeal communities from Monterey Bay, California, United States - M1 100m 12015 | ecosystem: Environmental > Aquatic > Marine > Intertidal zone | place: USA... | reverse complement strand
AAATAAAAAATTAAATTGATTACTCGATATCAGAACACTTGCTTGCGCTTCATCCTTAAACGTTATATCCCAATTTGCAGTCCTTTCCAAATAAGTCCCCGAAGGTTGTACGGCACCATCTAACTGGACCCTGTCATCCTCACAAAGCCCCCCTACGCCGATGCCCTCAGACCCGCCAAGGCAGACGGACTGACGGACCGACCATTCACCAATGAGTTGGGGTAATTCAAGTCTATTCTGGGGGGTTCTTAATCGATCATGAATATCATTGATTACATCGGCAGACAGGGTATCGGATGGGCTCACTGATATGTTATACCGATCATCAGCGCAAACATTTAATCCAATCAAAAAAATTCCCAGAAAACATAGCAAAAACCTTATCACTGACTACTCCATTTTCAAATTTTCAATTGCAAGCTCATCAAACTTGTTTTCACGAAGATTAATAATTGCAACCAATATCGATTTCGAGTCATTGTCTTCACCATCTGAGGCAACTATTTCTATCTCAAAATAGTTATCACCATTGCTATCTTTAGCATTCTCATAATCAGGGCTAAAATTAAACCTTAGTTGACTAGTCTCATCAATATAGAAAGATTCGCTATCGATTCCCTCAACAGACAAGTTTACTTCATCGCCGTCTAAGTCCGAGTAGGCTACCTCACCAACCAAACTGGAATTTTCAGGTACATTGTAGTCTTGGTTCACAGTCAAGGACGGTGGATTATTGGAGTTCAAGGACTCGCTTGAATTTGGATTGGTATTGCCCGAACCACTACCACAACCAGCCATCAACAGAAGAAGATAAATAAAAACTGGAAAATATCTTAAATTTATCATATAGTTAGGTACGAAAAATTTTTTTTTAGATTTACCTAAAGATTAATGAGAATTGACCGATTAATAGTTAGTGTAATCCCTTTGTGGAGTTAAAGATATGGTTGACAACGTAAATAGCGTTGGTTCTGGGAGACCTAGCCAGGTACAGAATTCACCTGCTGCACCAAGTAGAGATACTGCAAATGAGGGTGAAAATCAAGTTCAGAAAGCAGGGCAGGTGCCGCAGGCTGTCGATGTTGAATTAAGTGATGCTGTTAAGCAAGCGGAAGAAAAAGCGGCTTTCGATGAAGTTAAAGTTCGCCAGCTGAAACAAGCCATTGAATCTGGAAATTATCCCCTGGATTCACGTAAGATGGCGGAAAGCTTTGTAGAACTCGAAAGATTACTATAGAAACCCCAGCATGGCTGACTCAGCTATTCCGGACATCAGGTCTCTATCTATTCTAATTGAATCGCTAAAAACTCTTCTTGATGAGGAGTTTTTGCTTTTAGGCTCTAAGGATCTTGACACAGTTGAATCAATTCAAGAAAGAAAAATGAGTTTAATGGAGGAATTGGGGAATCTTTGGTCAAGCTATTTAGAAGCATCCTCCAGTGCAAACGAAAATCTTCCTGTCAAAAAAGAATTCCAGTCAAAATTAATTGACTGCCGTGACAAACATATTCGAAATGATCTTTTGTTGAAGAAACAATTAGAAATTACTAAAAACCTCATACAGGTCATCACTAATCGTAGTAACGACCAAGTAAATATTTATAATCGCTTAGGTCGTATATCATAGATAAACATTACCACGGTGTTTTACCTTGCAATCGGTACACCCAAGCCAGAACAATCGCAACTGATTTAAAAAGACTTTCCGGAATCTCTTCATTTAGTTCAAGCTGAGCGAGGGTGGCTGCTAACAACCTGTCCTCAGTAATCGGTACATCCGCTTCCTCAGCTTTCTTTACAATTTCCTCTGCCAGGTCTCCCGATCCTTTAGCCGTAAGTGTCGGGGCCTTAATTCGGTCATACAAAACAGCAACTGCTATTTTCTGCTCCATTCCTTCATACATCAATGCTAATCCCATTGCTTGTTTTCATTAAATCGTTGGAATACCCTATTTGCTCTGCAGATGTCTCCAATCTCTTTGAGACCGGAAAAAGATTTACCTCGTAAAGACTTATCCCCAATTCCCCGAACTGGGACTTCAACCACTCCAAATGATTCAACGCTTCATGATAAAAATCTAAATCATCTGTCCAGCAGTTTAATCTAACCTCATCTCCCTCGGAGACAGTTAAAGAAACATCCAAGTGTTCTGTATCACTTAAACTGACCCTCAAATCAATTTTCCATTCTCTCTGCTGGTCATCTTCCGAACCTTCTTCGTCACCCGTCTTTGATTCCACTTGAGCTAGGATTGGCCAGTCATTAAGTACGGGAATCAGCCAATTAAGAACTGTGTTTCTATTTAATTGATTTCCAAGTGCTTCAAGTTGAAATGACTCTAATTCATCCAAGGCTGAATTTAACTGGCTCAGATCAGCTCCAAAGTTGTTATATGATCTTTTCAAAAGCAACAGAAAAGTCTTTAAGTTTAAAGTTGGTTTATTTTGTTTAAAGACCTCGGATTCGTGAAACAAACCACTTCGATAAAGTGTAGATTTTAAAGCTTCAGCAGTTTGAGAGTCCGGTTCAAATGAAGACATTTGAAAACTGCTGAATATATTCCCTAACCTTGGCTCTCTAGCCAGCATATTCGTGATTTTAGAAAAACTAAATAGACCCGATATCGAGGTGTTTTGTATCGCACGCCCTAACAAGCTATGTATTCTATCTATCGAAAATCTTGAAGCTACTTTACGCACTCTATCGGGCTGCAAAGAAAGAAGCATCGAGCCACCAACCAAAGCGGTAGCGACAAAGCTCGCTTTTCCTTCAGTTGCAGCAAAATTACTAGGTAACATTATCGCAGTTTTCGACCCTGTTAAAAAAACATTACCATCTGCCCTATTAGCAATTACCCCGTTTACTAACTGTCCTTCTCTCAACCCGAGTGATCTGGCTTCAGGAGGTTCAAGCCTTAATGTATAAACAGAACTGCCCCCCTGTGAATAGGTTGCATTTACTCTGATGGGTTGATTGACAGAGTCCGCGCTAATCAAGGATCTACCCAGGGATACTGAATCCAATCCTTATAGGGATCGGCCGATTCATCATTCTTTTCTGAATTTTTGTTTCCTCTCTTAAAAACCAACTTTCTAAAATCTTTCTCTAATGGCAGCCTTAGTTTTGAATTCGCATAAAGCCAATTTGGATTAGCTCTCTTAAATGCTTTAGGGTTAGCTGCAACAAACGCTTTTTTGAGAAATTCTCCATTTATGTTTGTCTTCGCTATCACTCGCTCTATGATCCTCGATAAGCTATCTCCCCGCTTGACCAAATAATAACCATCCTCATCAATTTGACTGATATCGCCAGTAGAAACAGATTCATCAACCGCTTTCTTTAAGTCAGACAACATTCTCTCTAACGCATGGGAGAGTTCATCATTTTTATTAGAGTCCTCCATCCCTTCAGCAACGCCAAAAACCTCAGATCGCTCAAGGACTTTTGTAAGGCTAGTATTTGTAGGGCTAACCTTTGTAGGGCTAACATCTGCTTGATCATCGACCGCAACATCACTAGAAAGTGACGTGGACATGATGGCATTGGAGGAACAACTAACTAAGAAAACGACTATAAGAAGGAGAGCTGAGCCCAAAATGATTACTCTATTCATAACATTAACCGTATCGACTTAGCGTTCATTATTATTCCGCTTCTCAAGTTTAAATCCCCCTCAACCATATGCAATAATGCACTTTGTTGATTAGATCGAACTATTTCAGCTATGGCTACGCTTTCCAAAGCAGAGGCTATCCCATGACTCTTAAAAATTTCACTACCAGGAAACAATAAAAACCGATCCCCTATTCTAAAGCCATCGGCTTCACCCGCATTCAATCTAAGTATTTGGCCAGCAATAGAAACGCGGTACGGTTCTCTGTCAATACAATTTAATTTCCCCAAAATTCCAATTTTTAGATCTCTAATAGAATCTAATCTATCAGCTAATCGATTTCTATTCTCAGAAATTAAGAAAACTTCATCTAGAGGTATCTTAATACCCCAATTCCAAGTACCCAAAATCGTAGTCCCTTTCATGAGCCTAAGCTCTCCATGGACTTTAATGGAATTATAAGTTACCGGTATCAGGGAAGAAATCGCTGCAGTTACGTATCCTTTAATCTTCGAAGGCTTAGCTTTTTCTTCTATCCTCACAATGGACTCAAGTTTTAACTCGCCACCATTACTCGAACCCTGTAATGCCAATAGGTGGCCGATCGAATTGGTGCTTCGATCACTAGCAAGCAATAACCCAGAATCATCAAAGATTAACTCTCGCACTGCATGACCCGATGACCTGCCTACATTTATTATGGCTGCAGAAGGATAGGAGGGGAGAAGTAATACCTCCCGAAAATCCAGTCTAAAGGACTGATCACTATATTGTGGGGTACAAAGAGGAGGAGATATCGGGGAATATCTATCCTTGTCAATTTTGGCCACAAGGCCTGCTGTAGTGCCATTATGACTATCAGCAACGTCAAACTCTAACTTATCTAAAGCTAAATCAGTCTGATAGATGGTTGAATCTGCAATTATCCTTGAATTAGACATCAATCCCATAGATCGGATGTGAGCACTTTCGCCGATGGCTAATCTAAAAATTGCGTTCCTAAAGTCTTCTAACTCAAATTCTGTTTCCGCAATACTAAACGAACCATGCATGCTACATAGAAGTGATAAAAACAAGATAATAGGGCCTTTTTTACAAGAACCTAGACGATTCATCATGTTTTCGCTCCCATAGAGCAACTGAAAATTTACTCAGCTACTCATGAACTCCATTCTAAATTCGTACCCTAATCACCGCCTACAGAATCCAAATGCGATTTTCCCCCGCTTTCGGCAACCAAATCAGCAACTGCTTCACCACCAATTCTCAAGGTCGTCTCATAACTATGTCCACCAATTGGTCGAATACTAACTAACTCAGCTCCATAGATAATGCCTTCTACTTTTGATCGAAGAGACTCTTCTACAACCTTCGATGATGACATCAAACCGTTCACTTCAATGTATTGACCGTAGATTTGCTCCACAAGCGATTTGTAAGCCTCTAACTTCGAGGCCTTTGCCGCCATCAAACGTTTTTCTTCTTCAGACTGGCCCGATTGAGCAGAAATAACGGCATAACCAATGCCAGTGATAGCCTCTGCATGAATCTTGCTTAAGCTAGGGACATAATGATTTGTGACACAACCAACTAACAAAAGCAAAAATGAGGTAAATAAGAAAATTCTGAACATACAAACACCCTAAATTCGTCTTGTCACAGTACTTTAATCGGTTCCGGGACGATTTTCTTTAATATAGGCATAGTTCCTGCATTGAAACCGTCAACTAGTAGCTAATCTGTCTTGATTCTGGCAGACGACGACAATAGAAGGGATTTTATGGAAATTACTTGGGATAAATTGACGAATATTCGACAATTTGCTGCAAATTTCCTATGGAGTTCTTTGGCAGTACCTGCTGTGGTACTTCTTATTCTGGCGTTACTGATCCTACCAATGCCAGCCTTGATGTTGGACATATTCTTTTCTATAAATATTATTCTCGCTCTACTCATAATCATGGTGGCAATAAACACTGCTAGCCCACTTGATTTTTCTTCTTTCCCCATAGTCATACTCTTCGCAACGACCATGCGACTGGGACTAAACGTTGCCTCAACTAGGGTGGTCCTTCTCGAGGGTCATCAAGGGGGAGATGCAGCTGGAAAAGTTATCGAGGCATTTGGTCAATTTGTTATTGGAGGCAACTACGCTGTCGGTTTTATTGTATTCGCGATTTTGATGATCATTAACTTTATCGTTATCACTAAGGGAGCTGGAAGAGTCTCGGAAGTAATTGCTCGTTTCACTCTTGATGCTTTACCCGGAAAACAAATGGCCATTGATGCTGATCTCAATGCGGGCGTAATCGACCAAGACACAGCAAGAGATCGAAGAGCACAAGTATCTCAAGAATCAGATTTCTATGGTTCTATGGATGGGGCATCGAAATTCGTAAGAGGAGATGCTGTTGCCGGCCTACTGATTCTCATGATCAATTTAATAGGCGGGTTAGCGATTGGCATGCTACAACATGATCTAAGCTTCGGAGAAGCTTCTAGAGCCTATCTGTTATTAACTATTGGCGATGGTCTAGTCGCACAATTACCCGCTTTAATTTTATCTTTAGCTACGGCACTCATAGTATCAAGGGTATCGACTTCAGAATCCGCTCCACAACAAGCTACCAGACAACTTGGCAATCCTATCGCATTCGCTATAGCCGGCGGCACTCTGACCATCCTCGGCGTCATACCCGGCATGCCTAACGCAGTATTCTTAATGTTAGGTATATTCGCTCTAACTATAGCCTTCATTCTCAAAAGAAACCTTTCCAAGATTGATAAAGCCGTAGAAGCATCAAATGTAGGGGACGATCCAACATCGCCAAATGAGCTACTAGAGCTGGATTGGGATGATGCAGGGCAAGTTGACGTTGTCAGCATCGAATTAGGTTACGGTCTTATTTCATTAATTGATTCTGAACACAACAGCAGCCTATTACAAAGAGCAAAAGGAATTAGGAAGAAAATGTCATCTGACCTAGGGTTTCTACTTCCTACCATTAGAATCAGAGACAACCTAGACAATCCGCCAACTCAGTATCGTATCGTTCTAAATGGTACAAGTAGAGGTAAAGGAATAATAGAAATTGGTCGTGATCTGGCAATAAACCCGGGAAGTGTTTACGAAGAAATTGATGGAATAGCAACTAAAGACCCAGCATTTGGGCTAGATGCTGTTTGGATAAAGACTGAAGACAAGGAATATGCGCAAGCCTTGGGTTATACCGTGGTGGATGCTGCATCGGTGATAGCGACTCATATGAATTCCATCCTAAGGTCTAATGCAGACGAGTTAATGACCTTTGATATCGCGCAACAGCTTATCGATAGAATTGCCGAAAACTCACCTAAATTACTTGAAGATTTCATTCCTGATCAATTAAGTCTTAGCACATTAGTTAAAATACTACAAAACCTGTTAGCTGAGGGAGTCCCTCTAAAAGACATGCGAACGATTCTTGAAACCCTTTCCGAAGGTACTAGTTTTTCGAAGGATTCTGAAAAGCTTACGGCATTAGTCAGAATCAAACTCGGAAGATTGATCATCCAAGAAATAAGTGAACCGGACCATCCACTCGAGGTTATGACACTAGAACCAAGCCTAGAGCAATTATTAAATGACCTCATTTCAAATGCGCAATCTATTGAGGATGTTGCACTTGAGCCTAATCTTTCTCAAAGCTTTTTCAGTTCAATTTCTGAAATTGTGGAAGAGATGGAAAAAGAAGAAAAATATCCGATTTTAGTTGTTTCTCCCACAATTCGTAGCTGGTTAGCTAGATTATTGAAGCGGGCAAAACAAGAACTATCGGTGCTTTCATATAGAGAAATACCTGACGATCAATCAATTAGGATCGTCCAAACTATTGAGTTAAATGATAAAGAGTCCTCTGAGGAATAAAATATGGAACTTAAACGCTACCTAGAAACTGATTCAAAACTAGCCCTGGAGAAAATAAGAAGCATCCATGGCGATGATGCTCTCATTATCTCAACTGAAAAAGTTGGTAACAAGACTGAGGTTATTATTGGCATTGAAGAGAAGAAGGACAAGAAAGTTACTAAACCAGAAACAGCCGAACCGGGGTTTAAAAAACATCTAAATAGTTCTCTTGTGACAAAAAGCTCCACTTCACCCAAAGATCCATGGAAAGTTTTAGCAAGGATGAATAATGAGATCAAAACACTTAAAGCTTCTATGGAAAATATGCAAATCAAGGTTCAAAAAGAGAATCAACCTATTTCACTTGATTCATTGGATACAAAAGTTAATGACGCAGGTTTTAACTTGCAAGCAATTGAGCTCAATAGTAAATGGCAGAATTCCCATATATTCTTAGGAATACCCGGGTCTGGAAAAAGTCAAATAATTAAAAGAATCGCTCTTGCTAAAATAGAAAATGATGAGGCAAAACCTCTAATAATCAGCGCTTCCCAAGAAGGTCTAGAGTTAGACTATTCCTTGGCCAATTTCTCAGAGCGTAACAATATTCCTCTTATGGCCATAAAACTGGAACAACTAGCCCAAATACTACCTAAAATGGTTACTATTTTTGATCTTGTATTAATAGAAGCGAACACCGTGAACCATATAACCCAACCAAATTTCGAAAAATTAGACTGCAACTTGATTAGCCATCTCTGTATAGCTGCCGATTCTGATATTGATTACTTATCTAAGGAATCCAACATAGACTATAATCTATTAAATTCTGTAGTCTTAACCCGGCTAGATCTCTGCGAAGACCTTCCAGGCAAGCTCTTGGAAATGACTAATCTGAATATAAAGATCACTGGTACCTCCACAGGTCATAAAATCTAAAAGGCTAAATAATGGCGCATCTTATAGGTATTGCAAGCGGTAAAGGAGGTGTAGGTAAGACCACCATGACCATAAATTTAGCTATAGCCTTACAGAAAAGTGGGCTTACTACCTTAGTTCTCGACGCAGATCTTGGTTTAGCAAACGCACAACTAATGCTAGGCGTTAAGCCTACTTACACAATATCAGATTTACTTTCTGGCAATTTGGCTCTAGATCAAATTGAACTTAATTGTTATGCGGGTGTTGGTCTAATTCCCGGAGCCTCTGGTAAAGAGGCGCTCACCAATTTATCAACTCCAACTTTATTGGATTTAATTAATTTACTAAAGGCCTCACCTAAGCAAATAGTCCTATTAGACACGGCTGCAGGTATCTCAAAACAAAATATGCAATTGCTATCTACCTGCGATAGCAAATTAATAATCTTTTTGGATGAACCCTCCTCTATTGCCGATGCTTATGGTGTATTAAAAATACAACAGTCCAAATCTGGACTAGAATCAACTTTTCTCATACCAAACAAAGTTAACGATCAAGACGAAGGAAAACTGTTATACAAAAAAATGAATGGTCTATGTATGAGCTTTCTATCAGAGCCTACACAGTATCTTGGATCTATTCGAAAAGATCACAAAGTATTAACCGCTATCAGATCACGATCTCCTTTAGCTAAACAGTATCCAGAGAGTCTAGCATGGCACGATATCAGGCTCATTGCAGAACAATTAGCTAAGTCTCTGGCGCTAAATTAACTATTTATGAGGTACAATAAACTTGTTAAGCTAGCGTTAAATTTGGACACATGCATAGTGGCTAATAGTGATGAAATCCAGCTTGCCATTTAGAGCGACCGAAAGCGGCAACAAACTCTTGCCAGAGCATTACTCTCTCGTCAAAAGAACCGCTCTCTACCTGAAAACTAGACTTCCCAATTCCGTAGAAGTTGATGATCTAATCCAATCGGGTTTAGAAGGCCTAATGCAAGCCCAAAAATCTTATGACGCCGGCAAAGAAGTCGCTTTTGACCTTTACGCCAAGACCAGAATCAAGGGTGCCATGTTAGACGAAGTAAGACGGCTTTCGTATGCAACCCGGACAACTGTATCTCTAAAGCGTCAGCAAGCATCGGCTTTTGAACATCTATCTAACAGTCTAAATAGAAACCCTACTAACAGAGAAATGGCTAGCTATCTTGGTAAAGATATGGATACCTTTGAGAAGGAACGCTTAATTGCTTCAGGCAGTGAGACTATCAGTGTCGAAGCTCAGCCTTCCATGCACTCAGAGGAAGAAGATACGACATCCGATCCTGCCCATATTTATGACCAATCAGAACTTTTGATAGAGCTTCAGAAACATATCGAAAATCTGCCAGAAAGAACAAAACTCATTATCTCTCTCTATTACACAGAAGAAATGAACCTGAAGGAAATAGCCGCCATACTCGAAATATCCGAGTCTAGAGTAAGCCAAATTCTTAGTGAAACTGCCGGCAAATTGAAAGACAAATTGACCTTAAATTAAAGCTATAGTTTTCACCGCAATGCATAAATTGGCACATGATTATAGGCTCGGAGGAGTCAGCTATGGGTTTATTCAAAGGATTACAAGCCTCCAAAGAAAGAAAAAAAGCAAAAGAATTTTATAACGAAATTCCTAAAATGAACGCTGAAAAGAGAGAACTAAGGAAACTTAAAGCAGTCCTCGGCGCTCGACTTACGGCTTTCATCGATAAAACATTTATCGAAGGAGCAGAGATTATTTCCGATTGGCAGGAAAAAGGGGGTGAGGGGCGTCCGCCGGCAATGTTTTCTAGCGCATTCAAAGATGTAAAGACTATTGGAGGGACTGTTACGGTCTATCTACCCCAAAAGTACACAAACACTTATTTTGAACTCGGATCAAAATATCAATCCGCGTTGCTTACCAAAAATCAGGTTATCGCCTTGGCAGATTCGACAGCTGCAGAAGTTAGTGCTAGTTTGACTCTACAAAATCCCATCGTACCTCTCGTACCTCTAGCTTTTCTAAGAATAGAAGATGAAGAAAATGAAGAAAATGAAGAAGAATAGAGCAAATAAAAGAATAAAGTTTTTTCACCAATCGAGACCCTAGCAATTGTCAAATTACGTCTACCACCCCGAAGTAAAAAATTTAGCGATCAGCATCATAAATAACTGCCCGGTCCCCACTGAATATTCAGACTTTTTCTTTAGAGACGGAATTTACTGTGAATTCAATCCTTCCAATAATGACTTTGTGTGTTGCTGGTGCTTTGATAAGGAACAACAATACTTCTGGCTAGGCGAAGGTAAACATTGGACCAAATACGAAAACGTTGAGGCCGACAATATCGCTCAACATCTATTATCAACAATTCCTTCTCTGTCGACTTCGGGAAAATCTACTCAAGGTTACGGAATGATCACGGAAACCTTATTCAAAATCAAAGCCGATAAGTTTTCCAATTCTAATAATCCTAAAAACTGACGCTAGGTCATACATTAACGGTAAAGCTGTCACGATAATTCGTCTCAGTGCTAGCCAAGGTCAAATAACGTTCTTGCTCCACAAGGCCACCAATATCCAGTACATCTGACTCCCCTGCTCTTTCATCTGTTCATACCGGTAACCAGCGCCCAGCACATACATACATCGAGTTTCTAGAAACCATCCCGCTAAGTCTGAAAAAAGCTCTCAGTCCCGGATTGATCAGACTATGGTTTTACCTATCGCCCCAAA
>Ga0206679_10003969_pt1 | contig 11197 bp, 7 predicted proteins | sample M110012015metaG_FD_155464 | JGI IMG/M metagenome (GOLD analysis project Ga0206679, IMG submission 155464) | Ammonia-oxidizing marine archaeal communities from Monterey Bay, California, United States - M1 100m 12015 | ecosystem: Environmental > Aquatic > Marine > Intertidal zone | place: USA... | reverse complement strand
GACAAAGGAAAATATATAATGCTGAATCTGTGCACTTAATGGATTGGTCACCACCTCCTTTAGGAGTTGATGAAAACAAAACTGATTTGAAAATTTATCCTAATCCAACTCACAGTATGCTTTATTTATCTGAAAAGGTAGAATATACAATATATAATATTTTAGGTGATATTGTTCTTGTTGGAAATGACAATATAATTGATTTAAGTAGTCTTAATAATGGAATTTATATTTTTGAGAGTGAAAATATGAGAGAGAAAATTATTAAAGAATAATGATTGAAAAGAGACACTCATTTTAGTGTTTTTTGAACCTGGAATTAAAAATAATCGAACTTAGATTTTATTATTTTAAAAAGTTTTTTCTAATCATAAAATCCAATTAATTTTTTAAGTTTGTTTTAGTAGATGGAGCAGCGGTGCAAAAAGCGGAGCAATTTTTAGTTTGAAAGCTTTCTGTAATCATGTAAATAGGTGTTAGCTTGTAATCCTGCTACCCCGACTTTTTTCTCTTTATATCTCTCATAAAATTTCTGTATTATTGTAATATGAAAAAACTATTACTACTATTACTACTATTACTATGTGTGCCTTTCTTTATCCATGCACAAACTTCAAAGAAAGTATTAATCATTGGTATTGATGGATGTAGAGCAGATGCCTTGGAATTGGCAAACACTCCAACTATTGATAATCTTATATCAAATGGTGTTTACAGCCCTGATGCATTAAATGATGATATCACAATTAGTGGTCCTGGTTGGTCAGCAATATTGTGTGGTGTGTGGTCCGACAAGCACTTATCGGTAGATAATAGCTTTGTTGGAACAGATTATACTAACTATCCTTCCATTTTCAAACGTATTGAAGATTTTAATTCTGACCTGAATACTGTTTCTATATGTCATTGGGATCCGATTAACGATTATATAGTGCAAAATCATGCTGATTTTAAATTAAATGTATCTTCAGATTTGGAAGTTAGTAATGAAGCAATTAATTATTTGTCTTCAAATGATCCGGATTGTATTTTTCTTCATTTTGATGATGTAGATCATGCAGGCCATGCTCATGGATTTTCACCTAATGTAAGTCAATATATTACATCTATTGAAGAAGTTGATGCATTAATTACTCCTATCATGCAATCTATCTCCCAACGTCCGAATTATTCTAATGAAGATTGGCTAATACTTGTTACAAGCGACCATGGTGGAGTTGGAACCTCTCATGGAGGAACGAGCATTGAACATCAGAATGTGATGGCAATAGCAAGTGGTAATTCCGTTTCACAAAATATTATACGAAAAGATAGTATCCTGATTTTTGACAGTGTTTATAATTGTTTAGTAGATACTGTGGAACTACAATTTGATGGAGATGACGATTATGTTCAGATTCCCTCAAATTCTGTTTACGATTTTGGTAGCACTCAAGATTTTACAGTAGAGTGCCGAATGCGTACTAATTCTACTGGGGATGTATCTATAATAGGAAATAAGGATTGGGTATCAGGGAATAATGCAGGCTTTGTTTTTTCATTTAAATACCCTTCTGGACCCGAGTGGAAAGTCAATATTGGTGATGGTACAAATAGAGCAGATATAAATACTGGAGGACATATTGCAGATGGAGAATGGCATACTCTTAGTGTCAGTTTTGATAGAGATGGATATATGAAAATGTATGAAGATGGAATTCTATTGGATTCAGCTGACATCACATCCGTAGGAAATATTACAACAAATGCTGATCTTTTTTTTGGAACGGATATTAATCAAGATTATGATTTTATGGGGTCTATAGCAGAAGTAAGAGTTTGGAATTCAGTAATAAATGAGCAAGCAATTCAAAACTGGAGTTGTAATCATTTAGATATGAATCATCCTAATTATAATAATCTAATTGGATATTGGAAACTAGATGAAGGATCGGGTACTACTTTAGCAATGGATTATTGGGGAGGATTTGGAATTCCAAATGGAACGATTAATAATTCAACTTGGTATTCCCCAGATTCTACATGGATATATGATTATAGTAATACTCCGAGAATTACAGATATACCTGTTACTGCACTGACTCATTTATGCGTTCCAATAGACAATAATTGGCAATTGGATGGAGGTAGTTTAATACCTGATTGTTTTGGGACAAATATTGAAGGAATAGATAATAAATCAAATAATCTTGTAAAAATTACTGATATTTTAGGAAGAACAATTAATGAAATAAACAATAAAATACTCTTTTACATTTATGATGATGGGATGGTGAAAAAGAAAATTATTGTAGAATAACTAATTTTCTTCTGGAGAGCAATCTTTAGTCAGAAATCGATAATTGACTCCAATGGCAAGTTGGTTATCCGAAGCGATTTGTACTCCATTCAAATTTTGGTACAATGGAATTTCGGTAGTAGCAAAAACTGTAAATCCATTTTTAGAATATCCTATTTGAGGAGCAAAAAACAATTTCTTACTTCCTGTAGATGCTTGTTTAATTTCCCAATTAGTTAAATCAAAAGTAGATTGTGCTAATTCTGTAAGCTTCTGTGGAGTAGCGGTAAGCTTACCAACTTGTTCCGCTTTTATCTGTCCCGTAAAACTCCAATTTCGGTATGTTTTCCCTACAAATAAAGAAGCACTAAAATAGTCTCCGAATTTTTCATCTAAAGAATTATACCCTCTGCTTATATACATGGTATTTGCAAAAACTCTAAATTTTTGTTTTTTATATTCTCTGAACAAGAAAGAGTACATCATCTTATCTGTTCCTCCAGTAGAAAGCTGAATAGTTGGAGGTAATAAATAGTATGAATCTGCATAAACATGCATAGAATCAGTATGAGAACCTATAGAAAATTTCGCTCCTAATCCTAAAGTAAATTCTGTTCTGTGATTTAAGGTGTTGTGGTTATACAAATTGTATCTAGGCAAAAAGATAATATCACTTAGTCCTTTTGTACTTAAGGTGTTTTCTCCTCCAATTTCAGTAAGACTCTTATCTATAAAATATCCACTTGCTAAGGATAATGTAAGTTTGTTCGTTACACCATAATCGCTCCGTAAAAAGAAATAATTAGTATTTAAATTTTCGTACATCATACCTGATGTATCTATTGTCCCTGCTAAGAACTTATCGGAAGATGTAGATTGAAAAGAAGTAGAAATCTCCATTTGGTATTTTTGCAATACTCCTGCTGTTGTTGATCCAACAATAGGGTTGCCCGAACTACCCGAACAACATCCTTGAGAAAACAAATTAAACTGAGTAAATGTAACAAAAATGATAGAAAGTATAATTCTCATACTATCTTACAAATCGGAATGTAGATCTCTTTTTATCAGAATTTATGTTTAATATATATAATCCCTTACTCAAATCTTTTACATCAATTGTAATAGAATTTAAGTCTTCAGTATGATCTATTTTTACTAACTCCCCTAGAGTATTAAATATGTGAATAGAAATTGGAGTAGATATTGAATGTTTTAATTCTATTTTATTATGGCTTGATAAGTAATTGAAACTAATATTTTCTATAGTATTATCTGAGATGGAAACTGTTCCAGATAGAGCTTGATTAATACCATCTACTACCCCAGATTCTGTTATTTGATTATTGTTTACATTATAATACACTTGCTTATCCGGACCGATAACTACTACTTTTGGCATTCCAGGACCTCCATAATCATTCATATTAATCAAAGAATTTGAAAAAGAAGCCTCAGGGAAAAGTTGGTAATTTCCGGCCCAAGCATTTAAATAAGAACAGTCCGAATTGGCAAAATCATCCGCCAAATAGAATTTTACTATTCCTGGATGAGAACTAGCAAAAGATTGAGCAGCATCCTGAGCATAACCCGCTCCTGTCGCACATGGACCACAAGGCATTACCCAGCATAATACAATTACATTTCCTGCATCCAACTCCGAATACAAATTATAAGATGTACCATTACAATCGTCTACGGTAAAATCTGTTGCCGTTTGCGCAACAGAAAAAGTTGCAACAAACATTAATATTAATGTGTTTAAAATATATTTTTTCATATCTAATTATTTTTCAGGTTTTCGTTCGTATTTACAACAGTAATGAAGGTTTTCATACACCTCATCTTCCGCTCTATATTTTTCAGTATCATAACCAATGAGGGCAATGGATTTTTGTATTTCATCCAAATTGGTAATTTCCGGATTAAACTTTACTTTCATATTTCCATTTATCACATTCCATCTTGCTGTTTTTACTCCCTCTACCGATTTTGCAGCAGTTTCAATCTTGCTTTTACACATATCACATTTCCCTGACACTACAAAATTTATTTTTTGGTATTTTACTTTCTGAGCACTTAAACTAACCGATAAAGTAGTAAAAAGTAATATTAAAAATAATGGTATTTTTTTCATCATATTTGTTTTATACACAGCCAAAATTAAGAAAAAATTCTAATCTATCTATTAAAAAAACATTATCAATAGATATCTTAAAATAAATTAAACAAAACTACCCACAATTTTCTGCACATTATCTGATTTTCCCATTGTATAGAAATGCACACAAGGAGCTCCAAAATCAATCAATTCTTTAGTTTGTTGCTTTGCCCACTCCACTCCAACTTGTCTTACAGAAATATTATCCTTACATTTCAGAACCTCATCAACTAAATCGTTAGGTAAATTTAAATTAAATCGGTGAGGCAATAAAGTAAGTTGTTTCTGAGTAGAAATAGGTTTTAATCCCGGAATAATAGGAATATTTATATCATGTTCTCTACACAGTTTTACAAAATCAAAATACTTCTGATTATCAAAAAACATTTGAGTTACAATATAATCCGCTCCCGCTTCTACCTTCTTTTTTAAGAAATGAATATCAGATCGCATATTAGCCGCCTCAAAATGTTTTTCAGGATACCCTGCTACACCAATACAAAAATCTGTTGGTGCAGAATTTTTTAATTCTTCATCTAAGTAAATTCCATTATTCATTTCGTTTACTTGACCTAATAACTCTGACGCATACTTATGACCACCATCTTCTGCAGTAAAATAAGTTTCCGATTTTATAGGGTCACCTCTCAAAACCAAAACATTATCTACTCCTAAAAAATCTAAATCGATAAGTGCGTTTTCTGTTTCTTCTTTATTAAAACCTCCACAAATAATATGAGGAACGGTATCTACTTGATATTTATTCATAATAGCAGCACAAATACCAACTGTTCCTGGTCTTTTGCGAACCGATCTTCTTTCTAACAATCCATTTTTTCGTTTCTTATACACGTATTCTTCCCTATGATAAGTTACATCAATAAATGGAGGATTAAATTCCATTAACGGATCTAAGGAATTATAAATAGATTGAATACTTGTCCCCTTTAAAGGAGGTAAAATCTCAAAGGAAAAGAGAGTTTGTTTTGCGTTCTTTATGTGATCTGTTACTTTCATATTTTTAAATATTTGACCGTAGCCATTTTTCTATTTCGTTAGTGCTTTTATTTTTTCGTTTTGCGTAATCTGCAATTTGGTCGTCCTGAATTTTTCCTACACTAAAATATTTTGAATCTGGATGAGAAAAATAATATCCACTTACCGTTGCATTGGGGTACATTGCCATACTTTCAGTTAAACTCACCCCAATTTGTTCTGCATTTAGAAGTTTGAAAATCTTTAATTTCTCTGTATGATCCGGACAAGCCGTATATCCAGGAGCAGGGCGAATTCCATGATACTCTTCTTTTATTAAATCATTATTTGTATAGTTTTCAGTTGATGCATATCCCCAAATTTCTTTTCTCACTTTTTCGTGCATGTATTCGGTTAATGCTTCTGCTAATCTGTCGGCTAAAGATTTCAGTAAAATGTTATTATAATCGTCTAAATTCTTTTCAAAAACAGATAATTGATTTTCAATTTCAAGTCCTGCAGTACATACAAACGCTCCCATATAATCCTTTACAGGAGAAACATAATCAGACAAACACAAATTGTTTTTTGTCTTTTTAGATTGCTGACGCAGGAAATTAAAACATTCTATTTGTTCTCCACTTTCCGAAATAATCACATCATCTCCTTCTTGTTTTGCTTCCCAAATTCCCACTACCGATTTTAAAGTTAACCATTTTTCTGAAACAATTTTTTTCAGCATTTCAATAGCATCATTGTGCAAATTTGTTGCTTCTTCTCCATATTTTTCATTCGATAAAATTGCAGGAAACTTTCCTTTCATCTCCCAAGAAATAAAGAAAGGAGTCCAATCGATATACGGAATTACATCTTCAATATTTATATTTTCAAAAGTGTTTACTCCCAAATTATTAGGTGTTATCGGATGGTATGTATTCCAATCGTATTCAAAAGAATTCTCCCTTGCCTTTTCTAAAGATATGTACTGTTTCTGACTTCTTCTTTTTAAATAATGTTCTCTAATTTCCGAATACTTTACTTTCATTTCCTCTTTAAAATTCTCAGAATCGGAACCTAATAATTTACTACTCGCACTTACGGATTTGGAAGCATCTAAAACATGAATAATAGCATTATTAGTATATTTATCCATCAACTTTACTGCTGTATGAACTTTTGAAGTTGTAGCACCTCCAATCATTAAAGGGACATCAAAATTTTGTCGTTGCATTTCTTCTGCTACATGTATCATTTCATCCAAAGATGGAGTAATTAACCCACTCAAACCAATAATATCTACCTTGTGTTTTTTGGCTGCTTCCAATATTTTTTCAGAAGAAACCATTACTCCCAAATCAATAATTTCAAAATTATTACAAGACAAAACTACTCCTACAATATTCTTTCCAATATCATGTACATCTCCTTTTACCGTTGCCATTAATATTTTTCCGGCATTGGATCTTTCCGTTTTCTCATCCTCAATATAAGGTGTTAAAATTGCAACTGATTTTTTCATTACCCTTGCAGATTTCACTACTTGTGGCAAAAACATTTTCCCACTTCCAAAAAGTTCCCCAACAATATTCATTCCATCCATTAAAGCTCCTTCAATTACATCAAGTGGTTTCACTGCTTTTAATCTAGCTTCTTCTGTGTCTTCCTCAATAAAAGTTACAATTCCTTTTACTAAAGAATGTGCCAATCTTTTTTCTACCGATTGATTTCTCCAATCTAAATTTTCCTCTCTTTTCTTTCCTCCTCCTTTGTATATTTCGGCAATATCTACTAATCTTTCTGTAGCACCATCATCTTTATTTAGCAAAACATCTTCTACAGCAGTAAGTAAATCTTTTGGAATATCTGAATACACTTCAATCATACCGGCATTTACAATTCCCATGTCCATTCCATTTTGTATGGCATGATACAAGAAAGAAGAATGCATGGCTTCCCTCACCACATTATTACCTCTGAACGAAAAGGAAACATTACTCACCCCTCCACTCACTTTTGCATGGGGAAGATTTTTTTTTATCCATTTTGATGCCATGAAAAAATCAACTGCATAATTATTATGTTCGTCAATTCCAGTTGCAACGGTAAGTATATTAGGATCAAAAATTATATCTTCAGCAGGAAAACCTACTTCCTTTGTAAGGATATTGTATGCTCTCTCACAAATTCTGATTTTATCTTTAAAATCTACCGCTTGTCCTTTCTCGTCAAAAGCCATAACCACCACTGCAGCACCATATTTTAAAACAGTTTTTGCATGATTAATAAAAACTTCTTCTCCTTCTTTTAACGAAATAGAATTTACAACTCCTTTTCCCTGAATGCATTTTAACCCTTCTTCAATTATTTCCCATTTTGAGGAGTCAATCATAACTGGAACTCTAGAAATGTCAGGATCGGAAGCTGTTAAATTTAAGAAATGTACCATGGTTTCCACTCCTTCAATCAATCCATCATCCATGTTTATATCAATAACCTGAGCCCCACTCTCTACTTGTTGCAGTGCAACTGAAAGTGCTTGTTCAAAATCATCATCTTTAATTAACCTTCTGAATTTTATAGAACCCATTACATTTGTTCTTTCCCCAATATTCAAAAAATTACTTTCTTCAGTAACAGTAACAGCTTCTAAACCACTCAACTTCATTTGGGTTTTTAGAGTAGGGATTTCCCTTGCTTTACATTTTGCAGCAATTCTAGCAAATTCAGCAATATGATCTGGAGTAGTTCCACAACAACCACCAACAATATTTACCAATCCTGAATTCATAAAATCTTCCAGTTGTTGCCCCATTATTTCTGATGTTTCATCATATTCTCCCATTTCATTTGGAAGGCCAGCATTTGGATAGGCGCTAATAAAAAACTCTGATTTATCAGAAAGTTCTTTAATATAAGGACGCATAGCATTTGTTCCTAGTGCACAATTAAAACCAATACTTAAAAGTGGAATGTGAGAAACAGAATTAAGAAAAGCTTCTGCTGTTTGACCAGAAAGAGTTCTGCCACTCTCATCAGTAATTGTTCCGGAAACCATAATAGGTAATTCTATATTTTTACTTTCAAATACATCCTGAATTGCAAAAAGTGCTGCCTTACAATTTAAGGTGTCAAAAACGGTTTCTACCAAAAGTAAATCTACTCCACCATCAATTAATGCGCTTACCTGCTCTGTATATGCCACTTTTAATTGGTCAAAAGTAATATGACGAAAAGCAGGATCCTCTACTTTTGGAGACATAGAAGCCGTTCTGTTAGTCGGGCCAATAGCACCTGCTACAAACCTTGGTTTTTCTGGAGTTGAATATTCAATTGCAGCTTCTTTTGCTATTTTTGCAGACTGAAAATTGATATCATACACTTCTGATTCTAAACTATAATCGGCTTGAGCAATAGAAGTTCCACTAAAAGTATTAGTTTCTATTATATCAGCACCTGCATGTAAATACTCACCATGTATTGCTTTAATAATTTCTGGTCGTGTTAAAGAAAGTAAATCATTATTTCCCTTTAAATCTTTTTCAGAATGTATAAATTGAGTTCCTCTAAAATCTTTTTCTTGCAATTTATACCTTTGAATCATGGTACCCATAGCGCCATCCAGAATTAGAATTCTTTCTTTTAATATGTCTTTTATCATCTTGTTCATTCTATTAAATTTCAAGACTTTACAAAAAAGATTTCAGAAAATATATATTGATTTCGTCATCTGCCTCCTAATTGGAGTGGGATTTGGCACCCTGCATTTTCAGGGTTGCCAAGACATCAAAGGGCCCGTCCCTCCGTCTTTCTTGATAAGTCGAGACAAATAAATAACAAAAAAAGTTAAAAACCAAACATATTTATTTTTTTATTTTATATTTGTCGTCCGAAAAGTGGAAGGATTTGGCCTATTGCAACCACTAAAAAAAATGCTAAAATAGCGAATTTCATTATTTAAGTGTAAGCACTTCTGCCAAATCCGACATCTTTTTACAATTTATTATTAACTTAAAATTATTTAAGAAATGTCATATTATTTTACATCCGAATCTGTTTCGGAAGGACATCCGGACAAAGTAGCAGACCAAATTTCTGACTCCTTATTAGACAACTTTTTAGCACAAGACCCAAACTCGAAAGTAGCTTGCGAAACCCTAGTTACTACTGGACTTACAGTACTTAGTGGGGAAGTGAAAACAGAAGGATATGTAGATGTACAAAAAGTAGCAAGAGAAGTAATTCGAAAAATTGGATATACAAAATCGGAATACCAATTTGATGCAGATAGTTGTGGTGTTATTTCTGCAATACACGAACAGTCTATGGATATCAGACAAGGAGTTTTAGAAGGTGAAGGTCTTAACAAAGAACAAGGAGCTGGAGACCAAGGAATGATGTTTGGTTATGCAACAAATGAAACCGAAAATCTGATGCCATTGGCTTTAGATATTTCTCATAAAATACTAATTGAACTTGCTGATATCAGAAAAAAGGGAGTAGAAATGACTTATTTGCGTCCGGATTCAAAATCACAAGTTACTTTAGAATACAATGACGATCATACTCCTAAAAGAATTACAGATATTGTAGTGTCTACCCAGCATGATGATTTTGCAGATGAGAAACCAATGCAAGAAAAAATTGAGAAAGATGTAAGAGAAATTTTAATTCCTAGAATTAAATCTCAACTTTCTGATGAAAATGCAGATTTATTCGGGACAGAAAAATACCATGTAAACCCAACCGGTAAATTTGTAATTGGTGGACCTCATGGGGACACAGGACTTACAGGAAGAAAAATTATTGTAGATACTTACGGAGGAAAAGGAGCTCATGGTGGAGGAGCTTTCTCTGGAAAAGACCCAAGTAAAGTAGATAGATCGGCTGCATATGCAACTAGACATATTGCCAAAAACTTGGTTGCTGCTGGAGTTTCAGAAAGAATTTTAGTACAAGTAAGTTATGCAATTGGAGTAGCAGAACCAATGGGTATTTTTGTGGATACTTACGGAACCGCAAAAGTAAATATTACGGATGGTGAAATAGCTGAAACTGTGAAAAACATGTCCTGTTTTAACTTAAAACCCGCTTCTATTATTAGTAGGTTAAAACTTAAAAACCCTATTTATTCGGAAACTGCTGCATACGGACATATGGGAAGAAAATCAGAAAACAAAACAGTAATATTTAATATTGGAGGAACAGAAAAAGAATTTGAAGTAGAAACTTTTACTTGGGAAAAATTAGATTGCCAAGCAGAAACGAAAACTGCATTTAACTTATAAAAGTCTATTTATATAATTTAGGAAAAGGTCGCAAAAGCGGCCTTTTTTTATTTTTAAAACATTAATTTCGCTAAAAATAATCTTATGAAATATCTTGTTTACATATTCTTACTCCTTTCTTCTTTGAATGTATATTCTCAAACAGAAATGAAATACAATACCGAATCAGAGAATTTATCAAATTGGGCAGAACTAATGTATTCTGAAAATCCAGATGAAGGAGAAGTAATAAAACTTTATAGAGAATATTATAAAACAAATGAATTTGTAAAAAACAAACACACACAATATTACAAAAGATGGCTAAGAAACATCAGTCGTTACACTAATTCTGAAGCAGAAAGTTCATCTTCTGAAAGTAATAACCAGTGGCAATGCGTTGGTCCGTGGGATTTCGACCAGCATGCAGCAAGTAGAAGTTATGCCCCAGGAGCAGCTCATGTTTATACTGTGGAACAATCTGTAAGTAATAGTAATGTTTTATATGCAGGAACTGCA
>Ga0206679_10003967_pt1 | contig 11200 bp, 4 predicted proteins | sample M110012015metaG_FD_155464 | JGI IMG/M metagenome (GOLD analysis project Ga0206679, IMG submission 155464) | Ammonia-oxidizing marine archaeal communities from Monterey Bay, California, United States - M1 100m 12015 | ecosystem: Environmental > Aquatic > Marine > Intertidal zone | place: USA... | reverse complement strand
AACACCAACATCTACGACCACGACAACGACGGAATCTCCGACGCTGTTGACTTAGATCGCGACAATGATGGAATAGACAACTACAATGACGTAGGAGACAATGGCGAAGACCTATCTCGTGACCACGATAACGATGGCATGAATGATGGTGTTGACGACGACGACGACAACGACGATATTCTCGACGTTGACGAAGTTGATGGTGCAACCGGTACATACCGCTACGACCACGACAACGACGGCATTTGGGACCTTTCAGACAATGATGACGACAACGACGGATTATCCGACTGGTTCGAAGCTAATGATGGAAATTCCCTAACCGGTCAATTCGATCATGATAACGACGGCTTGGAAGACAACGAAGATGACGACGACGATAACGACGGCATCCTAGATTCTCTCGAAGTTTAAGTTTAATCTGTGAACAAATCAATATCATCAATATCTGCGGATATTGAATAGCCGGACTACTGAGGGCTGAGGTCCTCGGTAGTCCTCCCTTTTTTCAAAACAATAATTCTCACTATATGTTTCTATATTTTTATTCGGATAATAGATTAATCCACAATAATAATACTTTCATTCTCATTAAAGGTCATTTGAAGTATAGGCTTCAAATGATCCTCATTTCTTTTTCTTGCAATCAATGTTTGACCCTCATGCGGGAGGCTATAAGTGATTCATGCTTGGGCTGTATCAAAATGAAAGCAGTGGCAACTAGTACACTATTAGGCCATGCCGTTGGGGAAAACCATGGTCTGTTGGAATCCCAGGGCGTGGTTCGCTGTGAATAGATATGCTAAGAGAACATATCCTTCTTCCAATAGGAAACCAACTCACTTCTGTCGTTCTTTCACTACGTAATGATTTAGACGCCTTACAACAAATATCCACTCTTGCCCCATGTATTGGTGAAGATCGTCCAAATCCTTTTTTGTTGAGGCTGACATAATTGGTGAATAATTCAGATAATGGATAAATGTATTTTGTACATTTGTCTTTGATTAGTAATGCCATCCGATTCAAAATAGAAACCTGCCTAAAATAGCTAATTTCGGGCCGAATGATTTCATGTTTCGTTACTTTTCATAGAATCAAAGAAAAGTAATAAATTCTAATATGAATGCTTCATGTTAAGGATTTTTACTATATCTGGCCGACAGTTTTTTATGGGAGATGAGTCATAATATATTTACTGCCGCAATAATTACCGGCGACAAAAGGATTGTGCGACTCCTACAAGATTGCATCATAAAGGGAGAGAAATAAACATGAATAATGAAAAAGAAGATAAAAACGAAGAGACAAAAGACGTATGTGAGGATTGCGGAAGAACAGACCATGAAATAGACTATGAGCGCGCAGAAAGAATTTGTGATTGTGGATTAGTAACGGACTATCAAGTGTTCAGCGCTAACGATGATTATAATCGCATGTATGGAGAAGAAGCAAGCGCTACTAAGGTTAGGACACTTGGTGTAACCGATAAGAATACAGCATTAGGCAGTGGGAACTCCACATATGCTGATATCAGAAAGTTGCCTCCTAAATCAAGGAGGGATTGGAGCCGCCGCACAAAGATAGATCGCGGAACTGTTTACAAACCTCACCCGTTCTTTGGCAAGGTCATAAGAGCAGTAGAAGCGCTTTATGGCCTCAACACTGCCCTTGGCATAGAACATTTGGCGCGTATGACATGCACACCCTTGACTCCTGAGCAAGAAAAAGTGCGCGAAGGTTTGAAGTCATGCGATAGGAAGAGGTTAGCAACGCCGAAAAATCAGATTTGTCGACAAAAGGCAGATTTGAAAGGCGACTCTGAAGAAAGCAACGCTAGAATTATTGCTATTGCATTGGCGGAACTTGGTGGAGATTTACAGATTACTAGCAAGATTGACCGTCGCTTCGACCTGATGAGATATGGACTAACAGACAAGCAGATATTATCTGCTAAAGCAATCATCTTGAAGCATTACAGAGCTCGTGTCGGGTTTAACTGGGCTCCTGCTCCGCGCAGAATCCATCCAAGTGAATTGCGTTGTGATGATTCTGACCAAGTAATCGAACACCTTGAAGATGCTCTTTCCTCTTCACTATGTGATGCAGACTTAGATCTGGTTCACAGAAATGCTGCCCACAGATTGGCCCTTCTTGGCGAGCCTGGAGATATGAAGAATTCTCCTTTAACCGTAAATACCAACATTCGCATGGTTATCGCCTGCGTATATTATGCCACATTACAATCACTTGGCCTTGCAGAAGGACTTTTGAATCGTGTTGCTACTACTTGCCGCCTTACTGGCAGTGGAGTTTCTTCACGCCTAGAACAATTCCGTGATGAAGATGCTGGCAAGTTATTCTTCAATGGAGCCTTTGATGATTTCATTATATTGTGAAGCATAATATTGACCACTATCAAATTAATTGATATTGAATCGTTAACGGACTTCAGTTCTAATTATCGAAATAATATTCGCAGATGATACGCGAACAGTATCATGATACACAAATGCACGACCGCGCCATTCTCTTCAAATAGGGTATCTCGGTCACGAGATAATTCCGAGGTGGCAATATGCTCTCAAATACAAGAAATGAAACAATACGCCGACGCCAATTATTGACAATGTCTCTGACAATCGTCTTTTTGATGATTACAAGTCCATTGCTATCTTTGGTCCAACCAGACTCATTCGAACAGAACTCACCTGAAACAGTATTTGTTGAAGGACAACTTATTGGGCAATCACCAGCACAATCAACTGACCAAGGCGGCCAAGGTGGCTGGTCAGGTTATCAGGAATCTATAACCCCTGGTGGCCATCCAGCGTTAAGCGACATAATGTGGTCTGATGCAGGTGTTTCAGCAGGAATAATTCTAGATATTTCTGTATTGGAGTCGGTAATTCCGTCATACTCAACATTCCTAGAAGAATCTAGCAAAGAGGACCACGACAATGATGGAGTGAATGACCTTGCTGATTTGGATGATGATAACGATGGAATTTACGATTTGTTAGAACGTTTCGATGGATGCTATGGTACAGACCCATACGATCACGATAATGATGGAACTCTTGATCACTTAGATTGGGACGACGATAACGATGGTATTCTTGAAGGCCCACTTGATTACGTAGCTTTGGAAGGATTGGGATTAGACCCAATCAATGTAACAACTGACCGATACCTCGACGCATCTATTGTTCATCCTTGGACTGGACAACCAGTTGGAGCATTCTATCTAGCAGACCAAAACCCATTCGACCACGATAACGATGGAGTTACCGATGAAGATAGTGATGGTTCAGGTGCAGGACGATATGACGAAGACGACGATAATGATGCACGAATCGACCAATTCAAGTGGCCTTGTGATTTAGACAACGATGGAATGCAAGATTATTTTGATGATGATGATGATGGCGATGGAGTTTTAGATATTGAAGATTCACACCCATATGATTCAACAATAACAACATCTCACACACAAGCAGGAAATATGTTTGAATCCCCTAGAACTTGGACTTTCAACGAATATCGAACCTATTCAGGCGGTGTTGATTACATCGCATACGAGGCAGCACGCGTTGCAGCCGCAGGGACTCACGGAGTAACATCTGGTTTCGGTGCAATGGGTGCTGAAGGAACTCCAGCATTCACCACAATTGTTGATGGTGACCTAGATTCTGACGGTATTCCAAACTTCCTTGACCCAGACAATGATAATGATGGGACTCCGGATAGTGCGGATAACGATGACGACAACGATGGTATTCTCGACATGTCCGACCCGGATGATGACAACGACGGAATTCCAGATGTTTGTACAAATGTCGATACCAATGGTGACGGGTTGAATGATTATACCAGAAGTAATCTAACTGCTCCATTCCAAACCCCTGGCGCAGACACCGACTCAATTTCCGGAATTGACTGTGAGATTGATTACGACTACGACCAAGATGATGACCGCCTAAGATTCCTTGACCAGAACTACAATGCTGTTCCAGATTGGTTGGATGCAGACATGGGTGGAACCGCTACACCAGATAACCTCGGTAATATTTTGGTTAGTGGAGATGCTTCTAATTTCGAATACGATTTAGACGATGACCAAATCCAAAATGAAAATGACTCATTCCCATTGGACAAGACCTCTGTTGTAGCGACATGGAATTGCCCTACTATTGCAAATCCAAATCCGACCTCTCCAGATCCACGCTGTGTATCACGCCGTGCATCCCATTCACAATTCAATGATTGGGACGGCGATGGCATAGGTAACTGGGAAGATGTTGACGATGACAATGACGGTATTTTAGACGCATTAGATATTGATTGGGATTGTGATTTGGATAATGATGCAGATTTACACACCATCAACGGAGCTCTCTATCGTGATGATGGACCAAATTCAGTTGACTCAGATATTGATGGCGATGGACTTGAGAATGACATTGATTGGGATGATGATAATGATGGAATTTCTGACTTGTATGACCCTGACGATGGTAACTGTGGTACTCTAGATCACGACATGGGCGATTCATTTGCAAGACCATACTATCCAGTAGATGATGGTGGTGCTTTAGATGGAAGTGCAGATTCTCAAACATACACAGACAACATCAGTGACCATTGGAACATGGTGTATCTGCACAATCCATTCCAAGAAGTAGTTTTGAATTACAATGGATATGATGCAACAACAAATCCAGTAACCGGTGGTACAATTCCTGAATTTTACTGGTTCCTTTACACTCGTTGGTCACCATATAATGGTGGTAACGACTGGGATATTGACAGCGATGGAGACTCCTTAATCAACGGCCTTGATACAGACCAAGACGCAGATGGATTACCAGATTGGTGGGATCAAGACGAAGCAAATGATGGTGTACTCGACGTTAATGATATTCGAATGGGAGGGTCATACAATCTGACCAGTTGTGGCTGGACAGTCGGTAATCTCGCACAAGGATTTGTTTGTGGTTATGCCTACGCACTTGCATATCATATGCCTCTTAATGGTGTAAATGCTCAAATGGGCTCACCTTATTCTACTCGCCCTGATGCAAATTGGGACGAGGGTGTATTCGGCGGTGGACCAACTACAGGAAACTGGAGTTGCACCCCAGGTGCCGCAGGCGGATGTTATCACTTTGAGTTCAATGGACAAAAGAGTGCAGCACTTTCGAACGTTGATATGACAAATAACAGAGACGCCTTTGTAACATGGTTTGGTTTACTAACTGGGCTTTGGCAATGGAACGTTGATGGAATGGGTCCAAAACATTTAGATGAATTCCCAGATGAACTTGGAGCAGATTTCCTAAAGAATGACGTTGACGGGGATATCGATGGCGATTTCACTAACGCAACTGCAGATTTAGATGATGATTATGACAATGTTTACGACTGGTACGATGTTGATGATGATAATGACGGAATATGGGATTATTTCGAAGTAGATACGGATAATGACTTGGACAACGATGCAAATCAAGATTATGCTGGAGCATTCTTCACCGGAACAAATTGCGAAGACAATGATGATGACGGAAACGATGCAGATGTTGATGAAGATGGTTGGTTCCAAGCAGTTTGGGATCAAGGAGTCATGTCCCAAGGATTGCGCTCGCCAAAGTATTACGATGTTGACAATGACAATGACGGAGTACCAGATGCTGAAGATTTCGATGACGACAATAATGGAATCAGCGATATAGACCAAGAGCAAATGCCAAATTGTTTCTGGGGAGAAGAGCAAATGCCATTCGACCATGACAACGATGGAATTGTTGATTGGGCTGACGATGATTGGGATGCAGACGGAATTTCCAATACTGTAGAATTGGCAATTAGTTTAACTCAAGCCTTTGATCATGATAACGATGGAACTCGAGATGATATTGACATGGACGACGACCAAGATGGAATGCTTGACGAGGACGAAGTCTTACTATGGCCAACCCGCTTTGATCGAAACTCAACCAATCCTTGGGATCACGATGACTTTGGTGATGGTGAAGGAATTGCTAACCCACTTGATAGTGGAACAGGCCCTGATGCAATAGACAATGATGATGACAACGACACTCGCGAAGACCCTAACTTTGATCATTTGGAAGACGGTTTCACAGCAGACTCATGCTACAATGGTGCAGAATCAAGCGATTGGGACCATGACAATGATTGTGTTCTTGACGAGGATGATAAAGCTCCGACATTCATTACTATGAATGTTCCAAACAACCTTTGGATAGACGCACGTTCTCCATCCATCTTTAGTGGACACGTGGATTGGGTTAATCCAATAACTGGACAAATGGAGGATGCGGTTGCTTTACCTGTACAAGTTACAATTGAATGGACTGCTAATGGCACAATTGCAATTCAGACGACTGACGTTTTGACAGATGTAAGTGGAAACTTCAGCGTTGGACAATTCTTGTACCCTGAAGATTTGATGGTTGGCGATAGTTCGACATATGTTGTATATGCTGAAGTAACTGAAATGTTCGCATTCAATGGAAACACATCACAATCTTACAATGTAGGCGTGGAAGCAAATATGACAGTTGATTATTCTGCTTGGGAATATTTCCGCAGCGATGAACAACCATTCTGGCTTGATTTCAAGGCTCACTATGCAGCAGATTGGGAACGTGGATTATTTGACAATCGTATCAAGAGTGCACCGATTACCTTCTCTATATTTGGAGGAGTCTTCGGTAACCATACTCACCCAACAAACTTCACAGGATTTGGTGGAGAAGGATACCGTACCGATGCATCTGGGTGGGCATCTTTGACCTTCATCCAAGATTTGGGTATTTCAGGAACTTGGAAGCAAGTTCGCTGGAATTCAACAATGGATAATGGTGTTGGACAAATTCCAGGCGGTTATGAAGAAATTGTATGGAACCCAACGACCAAAGAACACAATATAGTTGTAGATAATCTGGGTGTTCCAGTTAGATATGACTATACCAATACGAGTTTACCTTCCGGCGACATTGAAATTGTCGCAAGAGTTTCACCTGAATTAGCAACTGAATGGCCATTCCCTTGGTTACATGGAGATGAAGCACAACCATTCCAAGTTCGTATCATGCATCGCATGAATATCGAAGGACAGTTGATTACAAGCGGTGTTAACCCAGTATACTACTTTGATTCAACCATTAATAATGGCGATGGAACATTCGGTAATTGGGCAACCTTATTCCACGCACAAGCTCTTGCTGCTGCCGGAATTAACTACAATGATGTTGCAAACTACAAGCCTTACCCAACAAATTGGGACGGAACTCCTGCTTCATTGTTAGGCGAAGCAGCGAGACTGCGCAATTTCATATCAACAAACTCAACACATTGGAGAATCAATTTAGTCAATGGTGGAGATTCTAACCTACCGCCTTGTGGTGCAGTTGATCCAACAGACCCACAAAGCCCTGTACGTTGTGAAATCGTTCCAGAAATGAATACTGGAGAAGGCTTCCAAGTCATTGGTACTGTCACCAACAGAACCAACCATGCTTGGGATGCAGACCCGATAGCTTTGCAAATTGACGTTGACCATAACGGACAATTTATGGGTGCTCAAGAAACAGCATATGCACAACGACCAATCATGAAGGATGGAGATGCAGCATATGATTACAACTGGTCTTGGTTCAGTCAATACAGTGCAGGAACATACGGTGTAAGAGTGGATTTCACTAATTCGGCATACTATTTTACTGGGAACTCTTCAACACTTGCTCACACAGGTGCATACATCAACGTAACAGTTGTTGGTACTACTGATTTCCAAACAACTTCTTTACCTCGCCTATATCGTAATACAAACACCACGATACAAGCGAAACTAGTTGACAATTCTCTACAACCAGTTCGCAATGCTCCGGTGAATTACACTTGGTCATTCGACGGAAGAACAGGCGTTAACTATACAGATGATAACGGATTCTTTGAGATTCCATTCAACATCTCAGCACAAGATGAATTAGGTGACTTTACTCTACAGTTTGAATATGCAGGAACTCCACTGATGAAGGGCAATACAGCAACTCAAGAAGTATGGGTTGTTTCAAGGTCATTCCTGTCAGTGACATCATCCGACCCTAACTTACGACAATCCGGAGATCGTTGGGATTTCACTGCACAGGTTGTTGATGACAATAAAACACAGGTGCGAGACTCTGGAGGAGCAGCACTCGATGGTGCTAATGCGCCTGATGGTGGATTAGTTGATGTTATCTTTGAAGGTAAAGGATTTGATGGAATAAACCACCGCCAAGTTGTTGCAACCATTGCACCGCAGGCGGGATTGATTTCACTACCTGAGCCACAACCAGATGGATCACATCTTTGTTTCTATGATGGAAATGGTGATGGTTTTGCAGATAGAGATTACAACTCCGATGGCAACTTAGACCGAAACGAGACAATTGGATGTTTGAAATCTAACATTAGTCCATTGAATCCACAATTACTACGCGACGACCCTGAATCTTTCTTACCGGATGGTTTTGGACCTGTAAATGTAATACTTCGCTTTGAAGAAAATCTTCCAAACGAAGGTTGCGCACCACTAGAAGCATCTTACCTTGGAATACAGGGTGCTTGGGACCCATGTGTGAGTACACCTGGAAATGACCACTACCGCGTAATAATGACTCATAACGCCAATGGTTTCAGCCTAATTGGAAGAACTAATTTGGACGTAGATGACCAAATCGTTTACACAAGCGAAGTTGATCCTATGACTGGAGAAGTCGTGCCTAAGCCGATGGTTGTCACAGGACAGTTATCAGATGAATTAGGAACTAACCTAACCAACAGAATCATTCGTGTCAATTATGAGATGGTCAACGGACAATCCGGCCCAATAGCCTGTCCTACATCAACAACAGATTCAGATGGATTCTATTCTATTACTTGCCCTCTAAGCGATGTAATGGCTGGAAAGGCAAAGGTATCAGTCATCTATTCATCATATGACAATAATGATGCTTACCGCTATGAAAACAAGACTGTTCAATCTGAGTTCGATGTATTTTCAAACTCTACACTTTCTGTTATGGAAGTAGGACCATTCAAGTCTAGTGTAGAGTCTTGGATGGCACCTAATGGTAGCACATATCCAGTGCTTTACTTGAAGGAATCATTCCACATAGATGCAAAACTAACACAATCAAATGGCCAATTCGTTGGTGGAAAGTGTTTGAACATCTATCTTGACCCTGACCAAAACATCCGCCCTATTGCCACAATTCGTACTAACGAAATAGACGGTACAGTTGAATGGTTTAGTGGAGATCCGTTACAAAATCCAAACTTGAAGGGTGTGGAAACGACCGGAGGTAAATTGGAAGGATTTAGAACATTGCGAGTGGCATTTGAACCGGACCTGCGTATTGCTGGTGGTTGTGACAAGGATTCATCCAATGTATTGAATGGCTCAAGCATGGACATACAAATTCTAGTTCGCTCTCGTGTTGACTTACAAGTTAAGCAAACATGGAGTCATTCAGGACTAAACGGTGTTCCAGAAGGAACTGCAATTATTGGTGAAATAGCACTATTACGCGACCGACTTGATTTGGCAGTTGAAAACGAAGAAGTATGGTTCGTTCGCCAATTCTTTTCAGAAGGTGAATGGGTTAAGGAAGGAGTTAACAAGACCAAGACCAATGAACAAGGACATGCAAGCTTTGAATGGGCATTTGATGGAAGAACATGTAATGGTGTTGAGTGTGAAGGAAGATGGAGAATAATTGCTTATTATCCAGGTTCTACATACTTCTCAGAATCACAGGACAATATCACGCACGAAATCCATTGGGCAGAACCGGTTGACATGAATACAGAATCTTCGTTATTCACTCCACAAAATATGATGGCATTTGCAATCGTCTTAATGGCTGCAATAATTGCAGGATTCATGTATTGGCAACGTGTTCAAGAGCGCCGTCAAGTACATGCTCTAAAGGGTATTTTGACTGACACAATGATGCAACTCGAAGCGAGCAACGAATATATTGCTGCGATTTTCGATTGTTACAAGAATTTAGTCAAGCACTTTAGAAAGCACGGATTTATGAAGAAGGTTTACGAAACAACGCGTGAATTTGAAACTGCAGTTCGCGCAGCCTTCAGCATGGTGCCAAGTGAGCAACTTGATGGATTCTTGACAATCTTCGAAGAAGCAAGATATTCCGATCACAACATTGGCGCAGAACACCGCGATAAGGCTATGAACACACTTCATGCAATTTCAAGCTCTTTGACCCTTGCATTAGGTGAAGAAGGAATGGTTGGAAGAAAGGACTTGGTAAATCTATACGATGTCCAAACCAAAGCCGGAGAATTCGTAGCATCTGATGGAACATTGCGTCAAGCAGGATTAGACGACGGCGACGATAACAGCGGATTCTCACTTTGAATCTAAGTAATCGTTGACATAGGTGTGGCGCAATGCGTTGCGCCCACCTATTTCGCGCCGTATTGCAGACTGACGGTATTGCCAATTGTGGATATGAGGCATTCGCGGCTCCAATAAACACCTTAACATTCAAGGGGCAGTTCCTTTGTGCTTGCCACATGGACGACTGGAAAGGGCTCATTGACCAAGCCATGCAACAAGAGACAAACGACACAATCGGGGCACACGGCACCTATGGACAAGCGGTTAGGGCAGCACTAGCACAATCACAATCTCTACTAGGGGATTTGGAAGCGGCACAAATAATTGAATCAATTTATGGAGCCTTAGTTGCGTATTCTCAGCAAGTAATGCTACGCATGAAAGCAGAAGACCCAGAAATTGGTGGTGTTGACCACGCATTTAGGGCTGGACAAGCATACGGAGTTAGTTGTGTGCTGAATCATCTAATCGACCAATTAACCGATATTGAGGGAATAACTCAACTCGGAGCACTGGACAGTTTTTCCGATGCATTACACGAAGAGATCATTATCCAAGGCAGGGCTGCAGGATTAACAGTAGAACTACTTGATGCAAAAGGCGACATTCTTTACGAATGAACGGATGCTTTTGGCGCGAGCCATTGAAAACAGTCCGCTGTTGATAAACGCAGCACTGCGACGCGTAGTACAGCGTTCACGCGTCGGTGGCTTCATAATGGGTTGGCGAGTCGGCGGCTTGCTTCAAAGCATCGAGGGA